>Ga0079224_100017002_pt1 | contig 10239 bp, 9 predicted proteins | sample Stecom2015_FD_80414 | JGI IMG/M metagenome (GOLD analysis project Ga0079224, IMG submission 80414) | Agricultural soil microbial communities from Utah to study Nitrogen management - Steer compost 2015 | ecosystem: Environmental > Terrestrial > Soil > Agricultural land | place: USA: Utah... | reverse complement strand
CTTTGGAACTGGGCAAACGCGCTGCACACGAGCGCATCGCAGACCCTGGCTTTTTTGAACTGGGCGGCCAGCGGTTTCGAAACGCCGGCAGCGTGGCATACGGCATGACGGACATGCACAAGGCCATTGTGGTGTCGTCCGATACTTACTTTTATTCCTTGGGCGTGGACATAGGCGTCGACGCGCTGCACGACTTCAGCAAGCAGTTTGGGTTCGGCCAGGTCACGGGCATTGATCTGGACGGCGAACGGCGCGGCGTATTGCCGTCGACGACTTGGAAGCGAAGCGCCTACCGTAAGCCGGAACAACAACGCTGGTACGCGGGGGAGTCCGTGTCGGTGGCGGTGGGCCAGGGATATAACTCGTTCACACTGCTGCAGCTGGCGCAGGCGACGGCCGTACTTGCTCAAGGCGGTGCGTACATGAAGCCGCATCTGGTCCGTCAAGTGGTGGACCCTTCTACCGGCCAGAGCAGACCCACAGTCACCGAGCCCTCGCACGTCATCGACCTGAAACCACAAAATCTGGAAGTCATCAGGAACGCCCTGGTTGGGGTGGTGCAGCAAGGCACGGCACGACGTGCCTTCCAAGGGGCCGAATATCAGGCCGCCGGCAAAACGGGCACCGCTCAGGTGTTCAGCTTGAGAGGCGCCAAATATGAAGCGGGCAAGGTGGACGAACGGCTACGCGACCATGCTCTATTCATGGCGTATGCCCCTGCCGAAAGGCCCGAGATTGCGCTGGCCCTCATCGTGGAGAACGGCGGGTGGGGTTCATCGGTGGCGGCGCCCGTGGCTCGCAAAGTATTTGATTACTGGTTGACTGAGCGCAACGTACAGGAGAGTCAATGAAAGACGCATTCCGAGTGGCGCTCAAGGCTTTGACCGCGTTTGACTGGCCCTTGCTGGCCATTTTGTTGCTGATGACCGCGTTGGGCTTGACGGTCATGCACTCCGCCGTCGGAGGCACGGACTGGCGCTTTGCGGATCAGACCCGTAACTTTGCCCTGGCCTTTTTAGTGATGTGGGCGGTCAGCCTGATTCCGCCGCCGCATTTACTGAAGCTGGCGCCCTGGTTTTATGCGGTGGGCATATTGCTGCTGCTGGGCGTGGAATTCTTCGGCGAGACGAGCAAAGGCGCGACGCGTTGGCTGGACATAGGTTTTGGCCGCATTCAGCCGTCTGAAATGCTGAAGATCACGGCTCCCATGATGCTGGCTTGGTATTTCCATCGTAACCAGGGCAAGATCAGGATATTGGACTTCTTTGTGGCCGCTTTGTTGTTGGCCATTCCCTTCGTGCTCATTGTGAGGCAGCCCGACTTGGGCACTGCGCTATTGGTGTTTGCTGCCGGGTTCTGCGTCATTTACTTTGGCGGCCTGTCGTTCAAGCTGCTTGCGCCCTTGGCCGTTCTGGTGGTCGCAGTCCTGGGCACCATGGTGTATTTTGAAGATCAGATATGCGTGCCCGAGGTCGACTGGGTCGTGTTGCACGACTACCAGAAGCACCGTGTTTGCACGCTGCTTAATCCGGGCTCGGATCCCTTGGGCAAAGGCTTCCATACCATTCAATCGATGATTGCCATCGGGTCGGGCGGAGTGTACGGCAAGGGGTTTATGCAGGGAACCCAGTCTCAGCTTGATTTCATCCCCGAACGCACCACGGACTTCATCTTTGCCGTGTATGCCGAGGAGTTCGGCCTATATGGCGGAATTATGCTGCTGGTGTTGTATGCCTTATTGATCTTGCGCGGCCTGACCATTGCCGCGCGCGCCCACATGCAGTTCGGCCGCCTTATGGCAGGCGCAATGGCCATGATGTTTTTCGTCTACGTGTTCGTGAACATCGGCATGGTTGCCGGCATACTGCCAGTGGTGGGCGTACCCCTACCCTTCATGAGCTACGGTGGTACCGCCTTGCTCACCTTGGGTATTGCCTGCGGCATTCTCATGAGTATCAGCCGTTTTCGGCCAGTTCGAAGATAGCGGGTTGATAAAGGCCCATCAACAGCTTGCTGACCGGGGCCGGAAGCGCCGCCTGGCTTAACTCCTGGCGCGGCATCCAGATATGCCCCACACTGGGCTCCGCCACTTTGGTCGAAGCGTCTTGTAGAAGCCAGGGCTCGATATGCAGGGTGAAATGTGAAAACGCATGCGAAAGGCCGGCCATCTTTTGCGCTTGCGAGACATCCAGACCCCAGTTCAGGCAAGCGGATTCCATCGCCTCAATATCGTCGTACTGAGGCAGACTGAGTAAGCCGCCCCAAATTCCGGTAGACGGTCGCTTCTCTAACAGGATCTTGCCTTCTCTTTCGAGAATCAGCATGACACACGGGCGCTGATCCGGCGTTTTGCGGGGGCGGCGGGTGGGGAGTCGATCCTGAGAGCCGGTCTGATAGGCATAACATCCAGAAGCCAACGGGCAACGAGTGCATGCGGGCCGGCTACGTGTGCATATGGTGGCGCCCAGGTCCATCAAGCCTTGGGTATAGGCCGTCATGTCGAGCTCGGGTGGCGCGATGTCTAGCGCGGTTTCTGCCGTCTGCCAAAAGATCTTTTCATTGGCTCGCAAGGACGGATCACCCTCAATGCCAAAATACCTGGCGAACACCCGCTTTACGTTGCCGTCCATGATGGGGCTGCGTTTGCCATAAGCAAAGGCCGCAATAGCCGAGGCCGTGGATCGGCCTATGCCGGGCAACTGCACGAGATCGTCTACCGACTCGGGAAAGCGGCCCTTCCAATGCTCGCAAACCTGCTGCGCGCAGCGGTGCAAGTTGCGAGCCCTGGCGTAGTAGCCCAGACCCGCCCAGTAAGGCATGACTTCGTCCTGGCCGGCGGCAGCGAGCGCTTCTACTGTCGGAAAGCGCTCAAGAAAACGCTCGTAATACTGCACGACCGTCGCCACTTGGGTCTGCTGCAGCATGATCTCGGATAGCCAGATCCGATAAGCGTCTGTCGAATCTTGCCAAGGCAGTCCATAGCGCCCTGCCCGTCGTTGCCGCGAGGCGATACTCGACGCGAAATTCGCCAGGTCCGGAGCTGTGTTCTTGAACATCAAAAGCGGGTGTTTCGGGTGACTGACCAGCGCGCTGAAAACGCGGCAAGTATGGAAACGACTATGGCGGTCAGCGCCAGGCTGGCCGGGTCGGGAAGCACAAGTTGTAACTGAGTGCCATAGGTGCTTGCCAGGCGATCAAGCGCCGCGTTCAAAGGGGTAAGCGCCAAGCGTGCCAAACCAACGGCCGCCAGCGCGGAAATCAGCCCAGTCAGGGCGCCCAGATATAAGAACGGGCGCCGCACAAAGGATTCTGTGGCACCCACCAGCCGGGCGACTGCAATTTCTTCGCGTTGAGTTAGTGCTTGCAGCCGGACAGTATTGAAGATGGTGGCCAGCACAACAAGGACCACCCCGGCGGCCAGAAGCGCCAGGCCTATGCGGATAAATTGCAGAATGGCTTCAAGTCGCTGCACCCATGCGCTGTCATGCTGCACAAGATCGACATTCGGCCATTGTTGCCACTGACTGGCTAGCTCGTCGGCATGTCCAGCCAGATTGGTATGCTCATTTAGCGTAATGACGATGGAATCGGGCAGAGGATTGCCGGGCAAGGCCGCAAGCGCATCGCCCCAATTGGGGTGCGATTTCAACGTGTCCAATGCTTGCTCTCGGGCCACAACCCTGACCGAGCTGACCTCATCGGCGTGTTCGCCGCGTATTTTCTCGGCCGTTTCCTGGGTAGTTTGCCTGTCCGCCTCCGGGTTCATGAAAAGCGTGATTTCTGGTGAGACCGGCATTTCTCGGGCGACCGGTTCAGCAGACTGCAAGATCGATGCGCCCATAATGGGCACGCTTAAGGTCAACGCAATGACCAGCACATTGGCCAGGGAAGAAAAAGGCTGGGACAAGAGGCGACGAACTGCCACTTGCAGGGCGTATCGATGTTGGCGCAACCAACGCTTCATACGGCCACCCCTTGCACGTCAGTAAAGCGTCCGTTGTCTATATGGAGCGTGCGGGCGGCATAATGAGCCATGAGCGATTTATCGTGGGAGGCTATCAAGAGTGTGACCCCCACCCGGTTGAAGTCGCGAAACACCTCCATGATGCGCCGGGCGGTTTCGTGGTCCAGGTTGGCGGTGGGCTCGTCGGCAATAAGAATGGCCGGCCGGTTCACGATGGCGCGGGCGATGGCCAGGCGTTGTTGCTCGCCCCCCGACATTTCCACCGGATTGAAGTCGTCTTTTCCCGCTAGCCCCACTTTATCTAGCGCGGCTCGGGCTCGTGTCCACGCCACCGATTGCTCTAGACCAATGACTTTAAGCGGCAGCAGGACGTTCTCGATCGCGCTGCGATCGTAAAGCAGATGTGTGTCGTGCAAAGTGACCCCGACTGCCCGACGCAGATAGGGTCGCGCCCGCGTAGGCATTTCGTCGATGCGATGACCGTTTACGGAGATGGCTCCGCGACTGGGTGGCTCCAGCCCGCCAACCAGCTTGAGCAGCGTGGATTTTCCTGCCCCTGAAGGGCCGGAGACAAAGACGAATTCACCCGCGCCAATGCGAAAATTAATGTCCGACAGGATGTTTCTTGCCCGGCCGTACGATTTGAAAACGTGCTGGAATTCGATCATGATGGCTGAAAGGATAAGCGCCCATAGTAAGACCGCCATGTGGGGCCGCGCAAGCGGCGGCGGGGTATTCAGGACTGCGGCTTTGAAGACAAGGCGTGCGCGTATGATATCGTGCCCTCTCGTTTCACAACAGCCGGCCATTGGGGACATGATCGCCCCCAAGCCGTTTCCTGCATGAGATTGAATTCAGCCCCCAAAGGCCGGCGGCCTGGTCTTACCTGGAGCAATCCCGCACTGAGGGCGTGGGCCTGGCAGGCGCTGGTTCTGGCTGTGCTTGTTGCAGGTGTTGCGTACCTTGTGTCAAACACCATGCACAACCTGGAGAGCCGCAATATCGCCACCGGGTTTGCCTTTTTGCACGACGAGGCCGGTTTTGCCATCGGCGAAACGCCTATCGCGTACTCACCCAGCGACACCTACGGCCGCGCCATTGCAGTGGGGCTGCTGAACACCTTGCGCGTTTCGGTCATAGCCATTGTGGTAGCGACCCTGTTAGGGACCTTGGTGGGGGTGGCCCGTCTCTCGCAGAACTGGTTGCTTGCACGCCTGGCCGGGTTTTACGTAGAAGTCGTGCGTAACACTCCCTTATTGCTTCACCTGTTTTTTTGGTATGCGGTGATCACACAGAATATGCCGCATCCGCGCCAGGCGTACGACCTCTTACCGGGTGTTTTTGTATCAAATCGCGGGATAACGCTTCCCCGGCTTGAGGGCGCTGGCATGGACGGCTTGCTCGGTGGGCTGGCCCTTGCCATAGTGCTGTTGATCGTTGCCCAGTTGTGTCGCAGGCACAGCGCTATTTGCCGATTAATTACAAGACCGACCAATGCGCTAATCGTGCTGCTGGCGCTACCCGCCTTGGGGTGGTGGATGACTGGCGCACCCATAGAATGGGATGTGCCTCGGCTTGCCGGGTTTAACTTCAGAGGAGGCCTGACCCTCAGCCCCGAGTTCGCCGCCCTGCTCGGAGGGCTGATTCTGTACACCACAGCTTTCATAGCCGAAGTGGTTCGCTCCGGCATACAAGCCGTGTCGCGCGGGCAATGGGAAGCAGCGGCGTCCCTGGGTTTGCCACGGCGGCTGGTGCTTCGACTGGTGGTCCTGCCGCAAGCACTGCGAGTTATTGTCCCTCCCATGGCCAGCCAGTATTTGAACATTACAAAAAACAGCTCCCTGGCTGTGGCCATTGGTTATCCGGACCTTGTTTCCGTAGTCAACACGACGCTGAATCAAACCGGCCAGGCTATTGAGGGCATCCTTATCATCATGGCGGCCTACCTGACCGTCAGTTTGTCAATTTCGCTATTGATGAACTGGTACAACCGTCGCATCGTGTTAGTGGAGCGCTGACATGCCGCGGTCGACTCTGACAGAGGCGGGCAGTGCCCCCGAAGCTGTATGGTTGCGATTGAAGAAGCGCCTGTTTTCCAGCCCGTTAAACACCTTGCTGACCGTTCTGATAGCTTGGTTATTGCTGATGGTGGTGCCCCCGACAGTGGAGTGGCTGCTGCTCGATGCGGATTTTCGCTCTTCTTCGGCGCAGGGCTGTGCCGATTCGTCCGGCGCGTGCTGGGCCTTCATCGCCGAAAAGCATAGGCTCATCCTTTTCGGCCTTTACCCCTACGATGAACAGTGGCGTCCCTTGCTGGCCTCGTGCATATTGCTTGGCTTGATTGTGCTTAGCGCCGTGCGTCGCTTTTGGCGTCCATCCCTTGCCTTGGGCTGGCTGGTGGGCTTGCTTTTGGTGGGCGTGCTGATGTGGGGCGGAGCGTTTGGACTCAGCCATGTCGAAAACACTCGGTGGGGCGGTTTGCCCCTGACGCTCATACTGGCAACTTTCGGTATTGCATTTGCATTTCCCCTGGGTGTGTTGCTAGCGCTGGGAAGGCGCAGTCGCATGCCCCTGATCAAGGCAGTCTGCGTGCTGTACATCGAGCTTATTCGCGGAGTGCCGCTAATTAGCTTGTTGTTCATGTCTTCGGTCATGCTCCCCTTGTTTCTGCCCGAGGGATTCAGCATAGACAAACTGCTACGCGCTCAGATCGCCATCATCCTTTTCGCTGCCGCTTATATCGCCGAAACCGTGCGGGGCGGTTTGCAGTCTATTCCGCGAGGGCAGTACGAGGGGGCCGACTCCCTTGGTTTAAGTTACTGGCAGCAGATGCGTAAGATTGTGCTACCGCAAGCCCTGGCAGTGGTCATCGGGCCCCTGGTCAGCATTTTCATATCACTGTTTAAAGACACTTCTCTGGTCGTCGTCATCGGGATTTTTGACTTGACCCAATCGGCCAAGGCCGCACTTGCTGACCCGCAGTGGCAAGGGTTTGGGGCAGAAGCCTACCTTTTCATCGGACTTATTTACTTTTTCTTCTGCTTTTCGATCTCTCGGTACAGCTTGGCCGTCGAAAAGCGTTTGCAGGGCGCTCATGGATCAACCCATTATCTCTCTTGAAGACGTGCACAAGTGGTTCGGCGCCTTTCACGCCTTGAAGGGCGTGAATTTGCAGGTGAGTCGGGGCGAGCGGCTTGTCATTTGCGGGCCCTCAGGGTCGGGAAAATCCACCTTGATACGCTGCATCAACCGCTTGGAGGAGCACGAGCAGGGCAGGGTGATTGTGGATGGGGTGGAACTGACTTCCGATTTGAAGCGCATTGAAGCAGTGCGGCGAGAAGTCGGTATGGTCTTCCAGCAGTTCAATCTGTTTCCGCATCTCACCGTGCTCGAAAATCTCACTCTGGGGCCACGTTGGGTGCTGCGGCGCAGTGCCGGCGAAGCCGAAGAGACGGCCATGCATTATCTGAAGCGGGTGCGGATTCCCGAGCAGGCTCACAAGTATCCGGGCCAACTCTCGGGCGGACAGCAGCAACGCGTGGCTATTGCAAGATCGCTCTGCATGGCGCCCAAAATCATGTTGTTCGACGAGCCCACCTCGGCACTTGATCCCGAAATGGTCGGAGAGGTGCTGGAAGTCATGATTGAGCTTGCCAACGACACAGGCATGACCATGCTTTGCGTCACGCATGAAATGGGGTTTGCGCGCCAGGTGGCTGATCGAGTGCTATTCATGGATGCCGGACAGATCCTGGAGCAAAACGGACCGGCCGAATTCTTCAGCAATCCGCGGCACGAGCGTACGCGGGCCTTCTTGGAACGCATTTTGTAACAGCGCTCGGGCGAGGTGCTTGCTAGCATGTCAGACGCAAGTAAGCATCCCTGCCTACTGAGTCAGAAGGAGAAAAATCAATGGACGTTTCTGTGCGTGTAAATCGCGTAGCCGTCGCGGTGTTCACTGCGTTGATGGTGGCCGGATGTGCCGGTGTTAACGAGCGTATGGGCAACATGAGCCAAGGCGGCAAAACCGCTGCAGGTGCGGGCGCAGGCGCTGCTATAGGCGCAGGCCTGGGCGCCTTGATTGGCGACAGCAGTGAAGCAGCGCTGATTGGCGCGGGCGTTGGTGCGGTAGCCGGCGGTATTGCGGGCTACAACTGGAAAGGGGTCAAGCAAGAAGTGCAGCAATCGGGCGCCACCAGCTTGGGCATCGACGTGATTGAAATGCCCGATGGCACGCTCAAGGTCAATATCCCGGCCGGTGTGTCGTTTGACACAGGCAAGCATCAGTTGAAGCCGGCACTACTGCCCGTGCTTGACAGCGTGGCGCGCGTACTGCGCGAGCGTCCCGAGTTGCGGGCCAAAGCCATCGGTTATACCGACAGCACAGGTCCCGCTTCGGTGAACCAGCCCTTGTCCGTCAATCGCGCTCAGGCAGTCACCAATTACCTGGCCGCGCAAGGCGTTGCCCAAACGCGGCTTACCAGCGAAGGCCGTGCTTCTGCCAATCCCAGTGGCGACAACAATACCGCCGAAGGTCGTGCCTTGAATCGCCGGGTCGAGCTATTCTTGTACGCGGTACAGCAACCCACACAGTAAGCGGATGGCGGCTTCCGGGTACGCGAGTTCCCCGGGCCTGACAGCCTACTGATGGAAGAGGGCGGCGCGTAAATGGCGCCGCCCTTTTGCTTGAATTTGAGCGCACTTGAATATCAGCACCGTGGGGCTGGCCGTTGGCGATAGAGTTCGCTTGATTGTGGTCAGGGCGGCCACACAGTACGACGCTTCCGGAAGCGTAGCGCTTTAGGCTTCCTGGGCTGGACGCCTGAAGACCATATTGTCCCGGTGCATGAGTTCGGCATCGGACATGCTGCCCAGGATTTCCGGTATGCGACTGCTGGGTTGCCGCATGATGCGCCGGGTGTCTCCCGACGAGTAATTGATAAGCCCGCGCCCGCATTCGACTCCATTTTCGTCCACGCAGGCCACCACGTCACCACGCTCGAATTCCCCTTCCACGGCCACAACCCCTATGGGTAGCAAGCTCTTGTGCCCGTGAGTCAGGGCGCGCACCGCCCCCTGGTCCAAGGTGACCCGCCCGCGCAGACGCAGGTGGTTGGCAAGCCACCGTTGGCGGGCCGAGCGCACCGGGACGGAAGCACGCAGTTCTGTTCCAATGCGTTCGCCACGCGCGAGGCGCAAAAGGACGTCCGGCTCGCGGCCCGACGCAATGACTGTGTGACCACCGCTATTCGCAGCCCGACGCGCGGCCAATACCTTCGTAAGCATTCCACCTGTTCCTATACCGCTACCCGCGCCACCCGCCATGGCTTCCAAGGCTGGATCGCCGGCCTTGGCCACGGTAATCAGTTGTGCGGAAGGATCTTTACGTGGATCGGCACTGAACAGGCCTGCCTGGTCCGTCAATATGATGAGCGTCTCCGCCTCTATCAGGTTTGTCACCAGATCGCCCAAAGTGTCGTTGTCACCCAACCGAATTTCATCGGTGACGACGGTGTCGTTTTCGTTAACGATGGGCACTACCCCCAACGAAAGCAGGGCATAGATGGTGCTGCGCGCATTCAGATAACGCTTGCGATCGGCCAGGTCTTCGTGGGTGAGCAGAATCTGGGCCGTGCGAAGGCCATGGCGAGCGAAAGCCACTTCATACGCTTGCACCAAGCCCATCTGACCTACGGCCGCAGCTGCCTGCAATTCGTGCATGGCATGTGGCCGACGCGCCCAGCCCAGGCGCGCCATTCCTTCTGCGATGGCGCCGCTGGACACCAGGATGACTTGCCTGCCTGCCGCATGCAAGGCCGCGATCTGCTGGGCCCATTCGCCCACTGCGGCGAGGTCCAGGCCGCGGCCTTCATTGGTGACCAGTGAAGAGCCGACTTTGACGACGATACGCCGGGCCGAGGCGACCGCGGACTTGGCAGGAACAGAGTTGAGGGAGGACATGCGGCAAGGCCCGGCCTGACACCGGTTAGGTTCTTAAGGACAAAGACGGCTATTTTATTCGGCTCGGTCTCGCGTCGGGTCGAACCGAGGATCGGAGTATATGCCTTGTTGCCGGTCTTGTTCTTCCTGCTCTTGCGCGCGTTGTTGATCCAGCCAATCTTGGAGCATGAAGACGAGCTCTTGCGTGCCGTCGCCGGTAAGGGCGGAAATACCGAACACAGAACCGGTCCAGTCGAGCTCTTGGCAGATCCGTTGCTTGACGACTTCAGGGTTGTCGACCATGTCGAGCTTGTTCAGAGCCAGCCAGCGGGGCT
>Ga0079224_100017001_pt1 | contig 10240 bp, 9 predicted proteins | sample Stecom2015_FD_80414 | JGI IMG/M metagenome (GOLD analysis project Ga0079224, IMG submission 80414) | Agricultural soil microbial communities from Utah to study Nitrogen management - Steer compost 2015 | ecosystem: Environmental > Terrestrial > Soil > Agricultural land | place: USA: Utah... | reverse complement strand
TGGCTCGACGACGGCACCTACACGGTGATCGTCTCCAAGGACGGGTACGCGGCCGACTTCGACACGATCGAAGTGGAGGGCGGCACCACCAACGAGGTCGTGTTCGCGCTCCCGCAACTGCACTGCTAGCGACCCCGCGGGCACCGGGCCCCGGCCGAAGACGGCCGGGGCCCGGCGTCGTTACCGGACAAGTCCGGACCAGATGCAACCAGTGCGGATGATCACGGCGTCAGGCCACGTAGGGATCGCAAAGCCGTGCGACACCCAGATCAGTCCATCATCCTTCAAACCATCATTCACACGACAATCCCCGTCACTTTCCGCGCACCAGTGTCAAGACAGTCCCGTTAGGAGATTTCGTGACCTCTTCGCCGCGGCTCCGCCGCATCCTCGCGTCCGCCTTCGCGGGCGCGCTCCTCCCGTCCATGGCCGCCGCAGGCGCCTGGGCCCAAGCCCCCGGCGCCGAACCCGGCGCACTCCTGGAACAGAAGGCCGAACCCGAAGTCCTCGAACAGATCGACCGCACCGGCGAGGCCGAGCTGTGGCTCCGGTTCACCGGCGCCCCCGACTGGAGCGACGCGCTCGCCGCCGACGAGAAGGAGGAGAAGGGCCGAGCCGCCGTCGAGGCCGCCCACGCCCACGCCGAAGACCGCCAGGCCGACGTGATCGAAGCGCTCGAAGCCGCGGGCGCCGAATACGAGACGTTCTGGGCCTCGGCGACGATCCGGACCGTCGCCGACGCCGGACTGCTCGAAGAGCTCGCCGCTCTCGACCAGGTCGAGGCCATCGTCGAAGCGCCCGAATACGGCTACATCGAGCCGATCGCCCCCGAGGGCAAGGGCGAGCCCGCGGCCCCGTGGGCCGAGCGGGCCGAACCGGCGCAGGACGACCCGGCGTGGAACCTCGAACAGGTCCGCGCCCCCGAACTGTGGGCCGAGGGCGTCGACGGCGAGGGCATCGTCGTCGCCTCCATCGATTCGGGCGTGCAGTACGACCACCCCGCGCTCGTGGACCGGTACCGGGGCAACAACGGCGACGGCACCTTCACCCACGACTACAACTTCTTCGACGCCACCGGCGAATGCGGCGGCGAGCCCTGCGACGAGTACGGCCACGGCACCCACACCATGGGCACCATGGTCGGCGACGACGGCGAGGGCAACCGCATCGGCGTCGCCCCCGGCGCCGAATGGATCGCCGCCTCCGCGGGCGCCTCGCCGACCCTGGAGTCCTTCCTGGCCGCCGGGCAGTGGATAGCCGCGCCCACCGACGCCGCGGGCGACGACCCCGACCCGGCGATGGCCCCCCACGTGGTCAACAACTCCTGGTCCGGCTACGGCGGCTACGACCCGTTCTACGCCGACGTCATCGACCTGTGGCACGCCGCCGGGATCGTCCCCGTGTTCGCCGCGGGCAACGACGGCGAGAACGGCTGCCTGACCGTCGGCAGCCCCGGCCTCTACGAGAACGTGATCGCCGTGGGCGCCACCGACGCCGACGGCGCCGTCACCACCTGGTCCTCCAAGGGCCCCGGCATGGACGGCCTGGTCAAACCCGACGTGGTCGCCCCCGGCGACGCGATCGTCTCCTCCATCCCCGGCGACGAGTACGGCGAGATGTCGGGCACCTCCATGGCCGCGCCGCACGTGGCGGGCGCCGTCGCGCTCATGCTCTCGGCCTCGCCGAAGCTCGAGGGGGACTACGACAGGCTCTACCGGCACCTGACCCGCGGCGCCGTCGAGGTCGAGGACGATTCGTGCAGCGGGAACCGCAAGGCCAACAACGTCTTCGGCCACGGCCACATCGACGCTTATGAGGCGGTCGAGGACGCCCCCGCCGGCAGGTTCGGGACGCTCTCCGGTCTCGTCACCGATGAGGAGGGCGAGCCGGTGTCCCGCGCCAAGCTCGTCTTCGAGGGCCCGGTGGGCCGGGTGGTCTTCGCCGATGCCGCGGGCGCCTACGCCTTCGAACGCATGCCAGTGGGAGAGTACGAGGTCACGGTCTCGCGGTACTTCTACGAGTCCGTCACCGGCACCGTCGAGGTCAAGCGGAACGGCGAGGCCGTCTTCGACGCCGCGCTCAGGCGACTGCCCGCGCGGACCGTGGAGGGGGTCGTCGTGGACGGCTCGGGTCAGGGCTGGCCGCTCGCCGCGACCGTGTCGGCGGCCTCGGGCCGCACCACGGCGGACACCGATCCGCTCACCGGAGCGTTCGCGATCACCGTTCCCGCCGAAGGGGACTGGCCGCTCACCGTCGAATCGCTCCACCCTGGCTACGCACCGGCCGTAGTGGACCCGGACGAGGCGTCCCTGGTGGCGCTCGCGACGGATGACAGCTGCGCTGCTCCCGGCTACGGCTCCAAGGTCTTCGAAGAGGATTTCGATTCCCTGGAGCTGCCCGAGGGCTGGGAGGTCGTCGACCACGGCGAGGGCGAGCCGTGGGTCTTCGACGATCCCTACGGCGTCGGGAACGAGACGCCGGGCACGGGCGGGTTCGCTCAGGCCAATTCGGACGCCTCCGATCCCGAAGCGCTGGTGGACACCGACCTGATCACCGCGCCGTTCGACCTGAGCGCCGCGGACGATCCGACGTTGCGGTTCGCGACCTTCTTCCTCGACGCGTTCATCGGCGCCGAGGCCGATGTGGCGATCTCGACCGACGGCGGCGAGACCTGGGAGGAGGTCTGGAGCACCGACATGCCGGAGCTGGTCGGCACCCAGACCCTCGACCTGTCGGCCTGGGCCGACGCCACCGCCGCCCAGTTGAAGTTCCACTACACCGACAACGGCACGTGGTCCTACTTCTGGCAGGTCGACGATGTCGCGATCGGCTGCGAGGCGCTGGACGGCGGCCTGGTCACGGGCACGATCGTCGACGCCGACGGCGAGCCCGCCGCAGGCGGCGTCGTGTACGACGAGGCGACCGGCGCCGAGGCGCACGCCGACGAGGACGGCCGGTACGTGCTGTTCACCGACGCCGGACCGACCACGCTCGCGGCCTCGGCTGAGAATTACGGCCTGAAGCAGATCGAGGTCGAGGTGGTGGCCGACGCCGTCACCGGCGTGGACTTCGTCCTGGACTGAGACGACGCCCGACCGGGCGGGCCGCGCCGCGATGCGCGGCCCGCCCGGTCAGGCGCGGCGTCGCACCGACCTTCCCGCGAGCACGTCGGTCCTTTTTCCGTCGTCGATCGCGATGCGTCCGTTGACGAGCACATACGGGATCCCGGCGGCCTGCCGGCGCGGCTCCTCGAACGTGGCCTGTGCGGCCACCGTCTCCGGATCGAACAGCACCAGGTCGGCGGCGGCCCCCTCGGCCACGACGCCGCGATCGCGCAGTCCCAGCCGCTTCGCCGGGCGGCTCGTCAAGTGCTCCACGCACTCCTCCAGGGAGAACAGCTCCAACTCGCGGCAGTAGTGCCCCAGGTACCGCGCGAAACTGCCCCACGCCCTGGGGTGGATGCGGTCCCCGTGCAGCACACCGTCCGTCGAACCGGTGTGGGTCCGGTGCCGCATGATCAGCCGCACGTTCTCCTCATCGCCCACGTGCATCAGGCAGCCCGAGGCGAAATCGTCCTGCACCAGCAGGTCCAGATAGAAGTCCGCCGGGGGCGCGCCCGCCGCCCGCGCCGCTTCGTCCACTGTGGCTCCGACCAGGCGCCGCAGCTCCGGATTCACGACTCCGGCGATCTCGATCCGCGACCAGTCGACGGGCACGCCGTGGGCGCCGTCCGTCCCGAGCTCGTTGAGCTCGTGGACGATCCGGGCCCGGTCCTCCGCGTCCGCGAGGCGCTCGGCGAGCGCGCCGTAGCCGCCCTCGACCGACCAGCTCGGCAGCAGCGCCGCCAGCATCGTCATGCCCGGCAGGTAAGGGTAGGTGTCCAGTCCGATGTCGAGCCCTTCGTTCAGGCCCTCGTCGACGAGCTTCAGCAGCTCATCGGCCCGCCCGGCGTTGATCTCGAAGTTCATGGTGGCGTGCGCCAGGTGCAGCGCGCAGCCCGAGCCGCGGGCGATGTCGATCATCTCCGCGTATCCTTCGAGCGCCCCTGCTCCGTAACTGCGCTGGTGCGGCCCGAAATAGCCGCCGTAGCGGGCGACCACGGCGCACAGGGCGATCAGCTCCTCGGTGTCGGCGTACATGCCGGGCGCGTAGCCCAGGCCCGCCGAGAGGCCCATCGCGCCCTCTTCGAGCCCCGCGGCCACGAGCGCCTTCATGGCCTCCAGCTCGCGCTCGCTCGGGGGGCGGCGGTCCCAGCCCATGGCGAGCATGCGGACGGTGCCGTGCGGGACGAGGTAGGCCGCGTTGGTCGGGATGCCCTCGTCGAGCCGGTCGAGGTAGTCGCCCACCGAGCGCCAGGTGAAGTCCACGTCCTCGGGGCGGCCGTTCCACGCGGCGATGGCCTCCCACATCTGCGGGGCGGTGGTCTCGTCCACGGGCGCGTAGCTGAGCCCGTCCTGCCCGAGCACCTCCAGAGTGCAGCCCTGCCCGAGCTTGGCGAGGTGCTCGGGGTCGGACAGGAGGGCCAGCTCGGAGTGGGCGTGCATGTCGATGAAGCCCGGGGCGCACACCAGGCCGCCCGCGTCGATGCGGCGCTCGCCGTCGAGGCGCCCTCCTATGGCGACGATGCGGCCGTCCTCGACGCCGAGATCGGCTCGGAAGCGATCGGCGCCGGTGCCGTCGACGATCTCTGCGCCGTGGACGACGACGTCCAGCTCAGCCATGGTGGGGGCCTCCAGTCCGGGTGCGTTCGCTCAGGCCACGCTCGCCAGCGCGTCGATCTCCACCAGCATTTCCTCCCTGGGGAGCACGCAGATGACGGTGGTGCGGCACGGCAACGGTATCCCTTCGGAGGTGCGGGCCGCGACGAACTCGGCGTAGGCCTCGTTCATGGCCGCGAAGTCCGCGCGGTCGGCCAGGTAGACGCGCAGCATGATCACGTCGTCGAAGCTCGCGCCTCCGGCGGTGATGACGGCGTGGACGTTCTCGAGGGTGCGCAGCGTCTGGGCTTTGACGTCGCCGCTGTGGAGGTACTCCCCGGTGGCGGGGTCGACGGGGCCCTGCCCGGAGACCTGGAGGAGGGGGCCTTTGCGGACGCCCTGCGGGAAGGTGTGTGCCGGGGCCGGGGCCTCGGTGGTGTGGATGGCGGTCTTCGCAGTCATATAGTAAAGATACATTCCTATTTAAGGGGGCGCACGGTGGACGACGACCGGCTCGAGGTGCTGCGAAGCGAGATCCTCGACTGGCGGCACAAGGCCGCACCCGTGGCGGCGCACGGCCGCGAACTGGACGCCTGGCTGGGCACCGGGCCGACCCTCGAAGATCTCGACACGCCCGTCGTGACGCTCGCGGCCGAAGCGCTCGAGCACAACCTGTCGGCGATGGCCGCCTGGTGCGCCGAGCGGGGCCTCGCCCTCGCCCCGCACGGCAAGGCCACCATGGCGCCGCAGCTGTGGCGCCGCCAGATCGAGGCCGGGGCCGTGGGCCTCACCCTCGCCAACCTGCCGCAGGCGCGCGTCGCCCGCGCCTTCGGCGTCGAGCGGGTCCTGATCGCCAACGAGATCGCCGGCGCGGCGGGCGCGGCCTGGCTCGGCGAGTGGGCCGCGAGCGGCGCCGACGTGACCGTCTTCGCCGATTCCCCCGAGGCCGTCGCCGTGCTCGCCGGAGCCGGGGGAGGGCCGCTCGCGGTGGCCGTGGAGCTCGGCGTCGCGGGCGGGCGCTGCGGCGCGCGCAGCCGCGCCGAGGCCCGCGCGGCGGCGGCGGCCGTGCGCGAGGCCCCGAACCTGCGCCTGGCCGGGGTGGCGGGCTACGAGGGCTCGGTGACCGCCGGGACCGGCCCCGCCGACCTGGCGGCCGTGGACGACTACCTCGCCGAACTGGCGGCGCTGTTCGGCGAACTGGACTTCGAGACGGACCGGCCGATGCTCACCGCGGGCGGCAGCGCCTACTACGACCGCGTGGCCGAGGTGCTCGCGCCGCTGGCGCCACGGGCCGAGGTGGTGCTGCGGGCGGGTTCGTACCTGACCCACGACCACGGCTTCTACGCGCGCCTCGCGCCCGCGTGCCGTGGGGCGTCCGGGCCGCGGCTGCGGGCGGCGCTGCGGGCCCGCTCACGGGTCCTCTCGCGGCCCGAAGCGGGGCTGGCCGTCCTCGACGCGGGCAGGCGCGACGTGCCCTTCGACCAGGGCCTGCCGGTGCCGCTCGGACTCCCCGGGGCCGCCTGCTCCCAGATCAGCGACCAGCACCTGTTCTTGAGCGGCGAGGTCGCGGGGCTCGGCGTGGGCGATGTGGTGGAACTCGGTCTGTCGCACCCGTGCACGGCGTTCGACAAATGGAGCCTGATCCCCGTCGTCGACGAGGGCGGCCGGATCGTGGACGCCGTCCGCACGTTCTTCTGAGAGGTGCGGCGGTTCCCGACGAGACGATCGGGCCCCCGACCCGGCGGGAGCTTTCTAGAGCAGTGCTGCGAGCACCTTGAGCACCGGCCGGTTGCCCGGCAGCCACGGCACCTCGTCCAGCTCCTCGGCGGCGAGCCAGCGCAGCGCCGCGTGCTCGCGGGCCTCGGGTTCGCCCTCGAGGAGGTCCGCGCGGTAGACGCGCAGGAGGAACCGGCCGTCGGAGGTGACCAGGTCGTCGCCGACGCGCTCGCCGATCTGCACCTCGACGCCGAGCTCCTCGCGGCATTCGCGCCGCAGGGCCTCGGCCTCGGACTCGTCGGGTTCGACCTTGCCGCCGGGGAACTCCCAGAGCCCGGCGATCTCGGGCGGGTAGGCGCGGGCGGCGGCGAGGACCTTCCCGCCTGCCACGATGGCGGCGGCGACGACGAGCCGTGGTTGCTTCACGGCGGGGAGTTTATCGGCCCCGCTCGCGAACGGGACGACACGCCTCGTTGATGACGAGGAGTAACATTCATCTACCTGTTGTTATGCATGATCCCGGTCATACGTTCGGAGGATATTCGCTGGACTGAATAGGCAGGAATCCGCTCCGTGGGCATGAAAACAGGCGAGAACTCGACACAAATTTCCCGTATTACCGATATGTCTTCTATGTCTCTCTGGACAGAAGCTGAGCGAGGGGGAAGACTCGGTTCAGAAACGATAAAGATACGGCGACAATTCAGACACGAACGCCCCCGTGTCGTCGCTCGCCGTACGGAGAACGACCTTACTGAACGGCTGCGGCCCGGTTACGCCAGGACCACTCGAGAGCGCAGCCTTTACAGATGGCGACGGTGCCATATGGGGAGAACGGAGCAAGACGACAACGTGCTGCTGGACGCACTCAGAGAGCTCGATGGTTGGGAAGCGGACGACGACCGTCTCACGCGGACGCTGCCGCTCGACGAATCCCAGCACGCCGAGCTCGCCGAGCAGATCAAGATCTTCGCCGACACGCTCAACGTCCGTCCCGACGTGAGCAGATCCGAACACACCACTCTCATCGTGCTCAGCAGAGAAGGCGGGGTCAGCTCCACCGACGTGACCTTCGCGGGGCGCGTCGAGAGCGCGTACATCACCATCGCGGGCGAGATCGCGGCCCAGGAGAGCGCTCACCTCGCCAAGCGCCGCTTCAACCGCTGGAGGAAGAAGAACCAGTGACCGGAAGGCGCCGGGTTCTGCGCGTTCGGACGCGCCGGCGCCTCATCGGTAGTAGATCGCGCAGGCTGTGGCCACGGAGTCGCTGGTGTTGCCGTACTCGGCGAGCGAGTGCGCCGTGGCCTTGAGCCCCCACCACAGCCGAGGGCTGTCGGACCAGCTCTCGCGGATCGCCGCATAGGCCCTGGGGTCGTCTATGAGCATGTCCACGTCCGCCAGCAGTTCGTCTTCCAGGCCCTCGGAGTTGCAGCGCTCCTCGTCCTCGGTGTCGATTTCGGGAACGTCTCCAGTGAGCGTGAGCACGTAGTCGACGTCCGAGCTGCCGGAGGCTTCGACGGTGAACACGCCTCGCAGCGTCGAGAGAACGTCCTGTGCCTCGAAGTCTCCGAGTGCCAGCGCCGCCTCAGGGACGTCGAGGGTCAGGAAGCCGTCCTCGTCGCCGTCGAAGAAGAACCAGACGTTGACCCTTCCCGACGCGCCGTCGACCGGCTCGGTGGTCTCCACGACCTCGTCCGTGATGTGCAGTGTGAGATCGAGGGCAACGAGGCCGGTGTCCAGCAGATCGGCGAGCTCCGCCGTCGCGGGGTCGGTGGTGCGGAACAGGCCCATGGACTCTCGGAAGACCTCGGGTTCCGGCTCGGCGGTCGGCTCCGGCGTCGCGACGCCGTCCGCCTCGGTCGCGGTATCGGTGTTGGACTCGGCCGCCTCGTCGGCGCAGCCGACGAGCGCCAGTACCGCGACGGCCGCTCCGACAAGGAAGGTGCTGGTGCGCATGGTGGTCTCCTCCGTAAGTATTGACCACTCTCGACGATAGGAGAGCGGCGCAAACGAGTTCCCGCCACCGCCGGAGCCCCGAGGATTCCACGGCCGCTCCACCGCGCGTCCGAACCCCGAGGCCCGGGCCGCTCCCGACGGCCGGGCGTCGTGGTCCCCTCGTCGTACGCTCGTCTCTGCACCTCCGCGTGCTCTCGGAAAGAGGGGGAACGCGCCCCGACCCGACGGCGGAGGACGGTCGGGACCGGACGGAGGAACCGCGGACATGAGCCTCATCGATCCAGACACCCGCTGGTGGCGCAAGAACAGCAGCCTCAAGGCCGCCGCACACCTGTCGGCGGCGCTCGGCCTCGCCGCGGGCTTCGTGGGATCGTGGGGCATTCCCGGAGCCGGAACGGCGCACGCGGCCTCGGCCCCGCAGGGCCTCGTGCTCGCCTGCGCGTTGGCCTCGATTCCCCTGATCGTCGGCGGCGGCCTGCTGCACGGCTTCTGCGTCGACGGCGACAGCGGGGACTCCCTCATGGTGCGGTGGTCGCTGCCGCTGTATTTCGTCGCGAGCGGCACCGGGTTCCTCCTCGGCATACGCCGGACCGGCGAGGACTGGACCCCGGGGTCCACGGTCTTCCCCGTGTTCGTCGTCGGCGGCGTCGCCGCCATCGGCGTGATCGAACTGGTGCGTCACCGTTCGCGCGAGGCCGCGCGAGTGCGGGAGCGGGTGGAGCTCGGCGGCGTGTCCACGAGCGGGGTGGTGACCAGGGCGCGCCCTTACTCGCTGAACCACAGGCCCGTCACCCGCGTGACGGTGCGCTTCACGGACACCGCCGGCCTGACCCGCTGGGTCGACCGGACGCTTCCCGGCGAAGTCACGCGGGGCGCTCCGGTGAAGGTTCGGTACTCCCCGAACGACCTGGGCCGCAAGGGCGGTGTAGTGGTGAACGAGCCGTGAGGGCGCAGGAGCGCCCGGCCGCGTACGGGCCCTCGGCCCGGCGCACCGCGGAACGCCGGAGGCCGTTGTTCCGGCGGGGTGCGCCCACGGACGCCGCTCGCGCCCTCTCGTGCCTGCGCCACCGCATGACGAAACAGCGGCAGATCCCGTGCTGCACGCCCCCGGGATTCAGCTGGAGCGAGAGGCCTCCACCGCCCGCTCGAATCTGAGGACGGGCACCACCGCGCCCGAGGGCGTCCGCTCCTCGATCGCCTCGCCCAATTGCCGGAATCCGGCCCTTTCCAGCACTCGGCGCGAGGCCTCGTTCCGCGGGGAGGTGCGGGCCTCCAGCAGGTCGAGCCCCGCCTTCGCGGCCAAGGCCGCCGCGGCGTCGAGCGCCTTGGCGGCGGCGCCGCGCCCCCGCGATTCCTTCGCCAGCCAGAACCCCACCTCCGCGCGGTCCTGGCGGAAGTCGAACAGCACCAGGCTGCCCAGGAACCGGTCCGACTCCCTGTCGGCGACGGCCAGGACCGCGAGCGACCCGTCGGCCAGCCCTTCGGCGATGACGCCGTCGATCTGGTCGCGCACGATCTCGGGCGTGTATTCGCTCAGCGGAAGGTGCCCGTACTCGCGCACGGCGGGGTCCTCGGTGCCGAGCGCGAACGCCTCGGCGTCCTCATGGCGAAGCCGACGGACCACGATGTCGCCGGCCCCGATCGGCAGGTGCGCTGAAACGGTCATTGTCCCTCCTTGGACATCGAAGCGGAACCCGACCGTGCCGCCTCCTGGGTTCCGTTGAGCGCCTGCGGCAGCGGACGCTACGGTACCACCGGCGTCATGACCCGTCGTGCCCTGAGAGCCGGTCGTCCGGCGGCACCGGCAGCTCGTACCGCTCCGCGAGCCGCGCCATCGCGGTCGTGTCGGCGGCTGCGCCGGCAGCGCGATC
>Ga0079224_100017000_pt1 | contig 10240 bp, 12 predicted proteins | sample Stecom2015_FD_80414 | JGI IMG/M metagenome (GOLD analysis project Ga0079224, IMG submission 80414) | Agricultural soil microbial communities from Utah to study Nitrogen management - Steer compost 2015 | ecosystem: Environmental > Terrestrial > Soil > Agricultural land | place: USA: Utah... | reverse complement strand
TCAAGCGCCTCGGTAGGTGCCGAAAGCCCACACGTTCCCCTCGGGGTCGGCGACGCTGACGTCACGCGACCCGTAGTCGGTGTCCACGAGTTCCCGGACGATCCGAGCTCCGGCGACGACCGCGCGACGGTGCACCGCGTCGGGGCCGGCGGTGCACACGTAGGTCTCGACCGTCGACACGGCCGCCGACTCCTCCGACAGGGGGCCGTACATCACCCCTCCGCCCTCCGGCCATCTCAGTTCGGCGTGCTCGATGCGTCCGTCGGCGTCGCGGAAGGTCGCGGTCTCCACGAAGCCGAGGACCTCGGTCAGGAAGCGGCGTGCCGCCTCCGGGTCCCGGTACCTCAGACAGGGCCACACTCCGGGCCGGTCCGTGTTCTCACTCATGCTCCTGATCGTGGCGGACCCCGGCGAACGGGTCTTGGAGAAATGGGAGCTCCTCCCGGATCCAGACGGTGGGGGAGCAGCCGACCAGTGCCCGCCACTCGTTGGTCAGGTGCGCCTGGTCGCAGTAGCCGCAGTCGGCCGCGACCGCGGCGAGGGCGTGGCGGCCGCCCGCGCGGATCGCGGCGACGGACCGTTCGAACCGCATCAGACGCGCCGCCTGCTTCGGCGGGACACCGACCTCCCGGGTGAACCGCTCCGTCAGGTGGCGTCTGCTCCAGCCGACCTCTGCGGCGACGTCGGCGACCGGCCGGGAGCCGCCGGAGGCCAGCAGCACCCGCCACGCCCGGTGGATCTCGGGTGCGGACCGTACGGGCCGCACCGCCGCGGCCAGCTCCTCGTCCAGTACGGCGAACGCTTCCGGCCAGGTGACCGCCTCGGCCAGCCGGTCGGCGAGACGCCCGCCCCAGGGGACGGGCAGATCGGCGGCTTCGACGGTGGTCCGGGCCAGTTCCGCGGCGGACACCCCCAGCAGCGCGCGCACCCCCCAGCGGGTGCAGCAGCAGCGACAGGCCGCGCTGGTGGGAGTCCTGACGGATCAGCGCCGGACCGAGGTGCAGCCCGGACGCGCCCGCGCGCACCGTCATCGGGCCCCGTCCGGTGTGGGGCCGCCGAGCATCCGGACCGGCGCGTCCACCCCGATGACCAGTGTGACGTGCCGGGACGGCAGGCCGCGGTGCACGGTCAGCGGGACCGCGTGCCGGGTGTAGCCGACGTATCGCGCGACCAGCGGACGCAGCACGGGGTGCGGACGCGCCACGGCCCACCCGGTGGGCGGCCCCGATGCGTGTGGGGCGGGGGAGGCGTTCATGGGGTCAGACCTCCGTCACGGCACAGGAGGAGGACGCCGGGGCCGCTGCCCGGCCGTTCGGGAACCGGGGGCGAAACGCCGACGCCGACGGAACGTCGGTGCCCCGGGCACGACGAGGACGGGGACACGGACCCGCCGTGCGCGCTGCGGCCGGGGCCGCTGTTCCCCGCAGAACCCCGCGGTCGGGCGGGACGGACGACTCCGGGAGGGGCGGCACGAGAGCGCCGCCACGCGAACAGCGGCGCCGAGCAGGGCACGGACGAGGCCGTGCCGACGCCGGAGGCTTCGGTGGCCACGGTGGCGCGGTCCGACGAACACAGATCCACGGGATTCTCCTGGACGCGGGAAGACCTGTCATGGGATTGAACCCCGCGGGCGCGGGTTCGGTTGCGGTTCTCGCGAGAAGACCTCGTGGCGCGGGGAAGGCGGGGCCCGGAAGACCTCTGTACCGCCGGAACCGCTGGAGGCCGTCCCGGCGGCACGGCCCACGCCCCGGCGCGGCGCCCCGACCGGTCCCACGACGCGGTCCGGGCGGGGCCGGAAGGGGAGCGGTCAGGACAGCGCGCGGCGGCGCGCCGCCGCCAGGCTCAGCCACACCACCAGGGGCAGTACCACGTGCATCAGCGCGAGCACGGCACGGGTCGCGGTGTCGGTGTCGAGAGCGACGGGGGCGGCGATCGTGGCCAGTGCCAGGACCGTGCCGGTGACCTGCACGATGCGCAGGAACCCCCGCCACAGCAGGGACAGCGCCACCGCGACGGCGAACCCGACGCCCAGGGGGAACGGTGGAGGCGAAGGCGGCGTCTGCGACGGTGACGTCGGCCACGGCCCCGGTGAGGGGGTCGGGGCGGGGGCATGGACGCGCCCGCGAGACGGCCGACGCCCCGCAGCGGCAGGTTGGCGGCGACGGCGCTGAGGACGGCCGCGCCCCCGCCTGCCACCAGGACAGTCCGGGACGACGGGGAAGGGAACGGGGAGTGCTCGGTCGACTGGCGCACGGACACGGGGGCTCCAGGAGTCGGTGTGGTCCGGTGTTCCGGGCACCGGCCGACAACCTCGAGCAGACGTGGGGTCGAGTGCGGGGTCGCCGCGGGACGGCGGTTCGCGATGGGCGTTGAACAGCAGGAGACCGCGGTGCGGACACGGGACGGGACGCGTGTCGCGGTGCGCGACCACGGAGCGGACGGACCGCCCGTGCTCCTGCTGCACGGGGCGGGCGGCAACCTCCTGCACCGGGGCCGGGTCGCCGCCCGGCTCGCCGCCGCGCACCGGGTCCTCGACGATGTCGAGGCCGTCGCCGACCACTGCGGACCGGGGTCTGCCGTACTCGTCGGACGCTCCCCGGGCGGGATGCCCGCCGGGGCCTGGGAGCGTCGTCGCCCCGACGGCCCGGCGGCGGTGAGCCTCGACGCCCACCGGGCGGCCGAGACGGACCCGGCCCACCGTGCCGCCCTGCGCCGCGGCCTCGGCGCGCCGGCTGCCGCGCGCCCCGACGTGCACGTCCGCGAACGCGACGCCGGCCGCGGCATGGCCGTCACGCATCCCGTCGAGGCCGCCGACCTGCGTCCTGGCCTTCCCGGGGGAGCATGCGGCCCGGAACTGACCGCCAGCCGGTGCAACCGATCGGGGGAGTGCGGGGTTACAGGGGTGTGAGAGTTATCGCGGAGACCTCCGACGACGTCGACCGCTGGTTCGTCGACCTGTACGACCAGCACCGCGGGCCGGTGTTCTCGGCCGCGCTGAGACTGTGCGCACGCTGGGCCGACGCCGAGGACCTGACGGCCGAGACGTTCGTGCGCGCGTACCGGGCCGCCGGCGACTACGCCCCCGAACGCCGTGCCCAGGTACGTCCCCGGGCCTGGCTGATGACCATCCTGTGGAACCTGTGGCGCAACCGGGCGCGCACGGCCGCACGCAGGCCGCCGCCCGCACCGCTGACCGAGGGGATCGACGTCGCCGATCCCGGTCAGGACGTGGCCGGTACGGCGGAACGGAACGAGACCGGCGAAAGACTCGCCGCGCTGCTGGAACAGCTGTCCGACGCGCAGCGGGAGGCGGTCGTGCTGCGGTACGTGGCGGACCTGTCCGTCAGCGAGGTCGCCGCGATCCTCGGGGTCCCCGAGGGGACCGCCAAATCCCACGTCTCCCGCGGACTCAAGAAGCTCCGCGAACTCACCCAGGGAGGTGTCCGATGAGTGACGGACCGCTGCTGGAGCAGCTCGCGAAACTGGTCACCGACGCTCCGGACGACCTGATCGACAGGATCGCCGCCCGCTGGGTCACCGTTGACGGCCCCATCGGCGAGCTGTTCGTCGCCTACACCGACCACGGCATCGCCTATGTCCGTCCCGCCGCGGACGACGTGCGCGAGGAGTTCCGCAGGCGTTTCGGACGGCCGCTGCTGCGCGCCGCCCGCCCGCCCGCCGGACTGGCATCGGCGCTGCGCACCGGACGGACCAGCGGTATCGAGTTCGACCTGCGCGAACTGACCGACTTCCAGGCCGAGGTGCTGCGCGCCACCCAGGCCATCCCGCGCGGCGAGGTGCGCCCCTACTCCTGGATCGCCCGCAGGGTCAACCGTCCCCGCGCGGTGCGGGCGGTCGGCACCGCGCTGGCCACCAACCCGGTGCCTCTGCTGATCCCCTGCCACCGGGTGGTCCGCTCCGACGGCTCGGTGGGCGAGTACATCTTCGGGACCGAGCTCAAACGGCACCTGCTCCACGCCGAGGACACCAACCTCGACGAGGCGCACAGCCTCGCGCGTCGGGGCATCTTCTACGTGGCCAGCGACACCACCGGAATCGTGTGCTACCCGACCTGCCGCCACGCTCGACGCATCGCCCCGTCCCACCGGAAGGGCTTCCGCACCGTCGTCCAGGCCGAGACGGCGGGGTACCGCCCCTGCCGGCACTGCCAGCCCGCGCCCGCGGCGGCGACATGACGAAAGCGCGAGAACCGGGAACACGGCGTCGGGCGGGCGGCTTCACCGGCACGGCGCGGAAGGCCTGGCCGGGGCCGTCTGCCCTCCGGGTCTCCGCGGCTCCGTGCCCGGGGCCCGTCCAGCGGTCCACGGCGGCCTGCGCCACTGGAGGCCGTGGGGCCGCGGCTCAGGGAGAGGCACCGTTCCCGGGGAGGGTGCGGACACGGCGCCAGGCCGCGGCCCAACGCTGGTAGTCGGCCTCGTCCCCGCCGCAGGCGACGACGAAGGCGTTCAGCACGGTCAGTCGAGGAAGGCGGTCGCTGTTGAGGGTGAGCCGGAAGCGGGAGGCCGAGCACACTCCGCCGCAGTTGTACTCCATTTCCAGATAGGAGGGGGAGCCGACCCAGGCCCGGTAGTGGCGCATGGCCGAGACGAAAGCGGCGGGGGTGGTGGCCCGTCGCGGATCGGGCCCCTGGGCGGAGCCGAAGAAGTCGGCCCTGCTCGGGTGGAGGCGGGTGGCGGGCCGCCGGGACGCGGCGAAGAGTTCCGTGACCGGCCGCGGACGTGCCGCGGGGGAGCGTTCCCTCATCGTGCCTCCTCAGAAGCAGGAGCGGGGGTGCGGACGGGAGCACCGGGCGGTGGAGCCGCCGGGACGCCGGTGGCACGGACGGCGGAAGAGCGGTCCGCGACGGAACTCGAAACAGAAAACGTCATTATTCCCTTGGCGTGGTCTTCGGGAGGGCGAGGGTCCGTCAATCCGGGCGGCGCTCCCGGCCTGTGGGAAGGCAAGACCAAAGGTGCTTCGCACCGGTCAGGTGAAGAAGGCGCCATGCGGAAACGGTGGATTCACGGAGCGGTTTTTATATTATGCCCTCATTGCCGGTTCCGGGAATCCCGTGAGGCCCCGCAGCAGGAGACCCTGGTCACGGTGGCAGCTCCGGCCGGGTATTCGGAAGCGGAGATCTCCTGTGAGCCGAACCGGCAGGCGGCGCGGTCGGGCCGCCCGATCGTAGATCCAGAAGATCTCGGAAAAGAACGGAATCGGATTCTGCGGTGGAAGAAGAAAACCCGCCGGACCCGGTCCGCCTGCGGCGGAGAGAAGAGCCGTCCGAGCGGTTGTGGTGCGGCCGGCCGCCACGACGTGTTCTCCCGGGGCCGGGGACGTGGCGCACGGCATGCCGTCCCGCCCGACACCTTCCCCGGGAAGTGCCATACCCTGGGCAGATGCGGGAGGGAACAGGCGGCGGCAGGGACCTGCGACCCGGCACGCGTTCCGAGGCGCCCGGTCCCCGTGCCCTGCTCACCGACCCGGGGTTCCGCCTGCTCGTCGACCTGGTCGCCGACGGCGGCGTGGTGGTGTTGAGCGGTGCGGGCCTGTCCACCGAGTCCGGCATCCCCGACTACCGGGGAGAGACCGGACGCAGGCGGCGGACCCGGCCGATGACCTACCAGACCTTCGTCGGCAGCGCCGCGGCCCGTCGACGCTACTGGGCGCGCGGCCACCTGGGCTGGCGGCACATCGACCGGGCCCTGCCCAACACCGGGCACCGGGCGGTCGCCGCCCTCCAGGCGCGCGGCCTGGTCTCCGGAATCATCACCCAGAACGTCGACGGCCTGCACCAGGCCGCCGGCGCCCAACGGGTGGTGGAGCTGCACGGCAGCCTGCACCGGGTCCGCTGCCTGGACTGCGGGGAGCGCACCGCACGCCGTGAGCTGGAGCGGAGGCTGCGCGAGGCCAACCCCGGCTGGGACGCCCGCGCCGAGGAGGTCAACCCCGACGGCGACGTGGTCCTCGCCGAGGAGTGGATCGACTCCTTCCGCGTCGTGGACTGCCGCTCCTGCGGGGGAGTGCTCAAACCCGACGTGGTGTTCTTCGGCGAGAACGTGCCGCGCCCCCGAGTCCAGCACTGCTTCGACCTGACCGAGGAGGCCGGGGCGCTGCTGGTGCTGGGCTCCTCGCTGACGGTGGCCTCCGGGCACCGGTTCGTCCGGCGCGCCGCGGAGCGGGCCGTCCCCGTCGCGATCGTCAACCGGGGCGCCACCCGGGGCGACCCCCAGGCCCTGGTGCGGCTCGACGCCTCCCTGGGGCCGACTCTTGCCGTGCTGCTCGCCGCTCTGGACGTCGTCCCTTCCTGACCCGCATCGGCGGGGGCCCAGGTGCGGGCGTCCCCGTGACGACCGGTGGAGCCGGGGCGGGAACGGACCGGGACGAGAATCGGTGGCCCTACCTTTCCGGGTGTGGTAGAGATAATCCCTCACGGTGAGGAGGCGGCCCCCCGGGGGCACCTTGCCTCCAGGGAGGGACGCCCCCAATTTTGGGAGCGCTCCCAAGCGGGATGTCGTGCGTTTCGGCACACCGTGAGCCCGACCGGACGGACCCGCTCCAGGTCGGACCGCCCCCTTGACCTGTGGGGCCCAGCCGTGAACAGGGGAATTCGAGTGAGCACCCTAGGGAGAACAGCCGGCCTCGGACGGCCCGTCCTCGGCGTCTTCATCGCAGCGGCCTTCGCCGGTCTCTACACCGTGGTCCTACCGCTGCTGCTGAACGAACGCGGCGCCGACAAACCGGTGATCGTCGCTTTCTACGTGCTGTTCGGGGTCGTCTCGATGGCGGTCAACCTGGTGGTCGGCCGGTGGTGCCGGGAGACCGGACGGCACCGGACCGGCAGCGCCCTCGGCGCGGCGCTGGGCCTGGTCGGCATGGGGTTGCTGGCCGCGCCCACCCCGGACTGGGCGGTCCACGTCGCGGCGGTCTGCGGCGCCTTCGGCAGCCTGATCTACCCGTCGTTCGTGGCGCTCCTGGACAACGGGACGCTCTCCGGGGCCCGTGTCATGAGCCTGGTGCGGACGGTGTTCGTCGTCGGCTACGTCACCGGACTCGGCCTGGCCTCGGCCATGTTCCTCGCCGAGGAGGCCGTCGGCCCGCTGTTCCGCCCCATCCACGCGGGACTGGCCCTCTACGTGTGCGTCCTGCTGCTGAGCGCCGCCCTGCCGGCCGCGCGGCGGAGCGGGAAGAGCGAGAAGGCCGGGGAGGCGGAGCCGGGCCGCCGGGCGTGGTGGCTGGTCGCGCTGGCGGTGGCGGCGATCTTCCTGCTCCGCGGCGCCGACAACCTGCGCCAGGTCTACCTGCCGCTGTACGCGCTGCACAAGGGCATGGCCGAGTCGGTCATCCCCGGCCTGTTCGCCCTCACCGCGGTGGTGGAGATCCTCGTCCTGGTCCCGCTCGCCGCGGCCACCGAGAAGTTCGGCAGCGTACGCACCCTCGTCGCCGTCTGCCTGGTCGGCACGCTGTCGTTCCTGCTCGTGGCGGTCGACACCGGGGACGCGGGACTGCTGGTGGCCCAGGTCCTCTACGCGGTCTTCACCGCCGGGTTCCAGAGCATCGCCGTGGTCCTGCTCGGCCAGGTCATGCGTTCGGGGGTCTCCGGCGGCATCGGCCTGTTCGTCGCGATCTTCCAACTGGGGGCGGTCGTCGGGGTGGCCGTGCCGCTCGTGGTTCCCGGGTACTCGGCGGCCATCTTCTGGATCGGCTGCGGGCTGTGCCTGCTGGCGGCCACGGCGGTGCTCACGGTGAGCGGCGAACTCGAACCGCGCGCCCGAGAGGAGTCCGCGGCACCGCCCCGCGGGACCGCGGGACAGGCCGTGCCGACCGAGGAACAGGGATGAGGACGGGCCGTCCGCCCGCGTCGACCATCCCGCGGCGGCGGCCCCACGGCCCCGCGGTGAGGGCGGCTCCGGGCGGCCGGGCCGCGTGTATGGTGCCCAGTACCCTCCCGAGTCCCGACAGAGAACAGGACCGACCGTGACCGGAACCGCCCCCGCTCCGTCCCGCACCCCGCGGCGCCGCGCGGCCACACTCGTCGGCGAGGTCTTCTCCCCCGGCATCCTGGTCACGGGAGCGCTGCCGGTGGTGGGCTGGGGCGGCACCCACAGCCCGGCGGGGGCGGGGTGGGGCCTGTTCGCCGCCCTGTTCTGCGCCGTCGTGCCGTACGCGGCCGTCTTCGCCGGAGTGTGGCTCGGCTACTGGAACGACCACCACATCCGGGACCGCCGCCAGCGGACCGTCCCGTTCCTCATCGCCATCGGCTGCGTGGCGGCGGGGATCGCCGCACTCGCCGTCCTGGGGGCCCCGAGCGTCGTGCTGGCGCTGGTCGTCGCCATCCTGGTGGGACTGGTCAGCACCGCTGTGGTGAGCAGGTGGTGGAAGGTGTCGGTGCACACCGCCGTCGCCGCCGGGGTGGCCGCCGTGCTCACCCTCACCTACGGGTGGGCGATGGCCGCGGCCTTCCCCCTGGTGGCCCTGGTCGCCTGGTCGAGGGTGGAACTGGAGCACCACACCGTCGCGCAGGCCGTCGTGGGCGCGCTGCAGGGCGCGGTGGTCTGCGCGCCCGTCTTCGCGCTGCTGCGCTGAACGCGGCGGCGGCACCACAGTCGGCGGCCCGACGGGGAGGCCGGGCGCCCTCCGGCCGACCGTGCGGGAACACGGTGGTGCGACGACGCGGCGCCCCGCCGAGCACCCCCGGGACGGTGCGCCGCCCTCCGGCGGCACCGCGGAACAGCGGGGCGTGACAGCTTTCGCCGGCGTTGGCCGTCCGGCTCAGCGGCGGCCCGCTCCCCTCCGCACGACCTCGGTGAGCAGTCGGACGACCGCGGCCGTGTCCGCCAGGTCGTCGAGGACGCCGTCGGCGCCCGCCGCGGCGAGGTCCGCGCGGCTGCTGCGGCCGGTGGCCACCCCCACCGCGCGGACGCCCGCGTCGTGGGCGCCCCGTACGTCGTGCGGGGTGTCGCCGACCACGACCACGGTCGACGGTTCGATCGCGGCGCCGTACCGTTCGGTGGCGCGGTCGACGGCCCAGCGCACCAGATCCGCCCGGTCGGTGCTGTGGTCGCCGTAGCCGCCGAGCGCCAGATCGAGGCGGGCGGCCAGGTCGAACACGGTGAGCTTGGCGGCGGCGAGCTCCCGGAGGTTGCCGGTCACCACCGTCTGCACCGCCCCCAGACGGTGCAGGGCTTCGAGGGCCGCGTGCGCGCCGGGCAGGGCGCGGCCCGCCTCGCGCATCCGGGGACGCAGCTCCTCGGCGGCTCGGCGCAGTGCCGTGGAGAACCGGGAGAGCAGGTCCGGTTCCGGCGCCACCCCGTTGCGGCGCAGGGTGTCGGTGATGATGGCGAGTTCGGTCCGTCCGGCCATGTCCGCCACCGTGTCCGGGAGGCGTCCGATGACGGCGGTGAACGCGTACTCGTACAGTTCGCGGCTGACCGCGCCCACGGTGAGCAGGGTGCGGTCGACGTCCCACAGGACCAGGCGGGGAGCGGGGGAGTCGGTCACGGTGCCGATGCTCTCACGCCGTGGACGCGGCCCGCGGACCGGGCGGTTGGGCGGCGCCGCGGCGGGCAGTCGGGCGGTGTGACACGACGAGCACTCCGCACCGCCGGGGCACGTCCCGGGACGGACCTGGCCGAGAGCCTCCCCGAGCAACTGCTGGACGCGGGCTTTTGCGGTCTGGCGCGCCTCCGGCACGCCCGCGCGTTCCATCCGCGCGGCCTGTGGCTCGGCGGGGAGCTGACCCCCGTGCCCGGCAGTCTGCTGCCGCTGGCGGAGGAGAGCAGGCCGGTGACCGCCCGCTTGTCCAAGGGAGTGGGGGTCCCCGGAGGCGGTCCCGACGTGCTGGGCCTGGGGCTGCGCGTCGGGCCCGGCGGCGGTCTCGGGGGTCCGTGGGACCTGGCGCTGTCCTCCTCGGGGATCGGCACGGCGACCCGCTGCCTGCCGCTGCCCGCCACCGGCTGGGGCAGGGCGCGGTACGGCAGTCTGCTGCCCTACCGGGTCGGGAGACGGCTGGTGTGGCTGCTCGCCGTGCCGCACGGCGAGCAGCTCGCCCCCGCCTCCCTGGGCCTGCTGGAACAGCGGGTACGCGACCGGCCGTGGCGGCTGGCGCTGCTGGCCGGTCCGGGGAGCGGCAGGTGGCGTCCGGTCGCGGCACTGGTCCTGCGCACCGTGCTGCCGGTGTCCGAGGCCGGACGGGTCTCCTTCGACCCGGTGCTCAACCGTCCCCCCGAGTGGACGCCGG
>Ga0079224_100016999_pt1 | contig 10240 bp, 6 predicted proteins | sample Stecom2015_FD_80414 | JGI IMG/M metagenome (GOLD analysis project Ga0079224, IMG submission 80414) | Agricultural soil microbial communities from Utah to study Nitrogen management - Steer compost 2015 | ecosystem: Environmental > Terrestrial > Soil > Agricultural land | place: USA: Utah... | reverse complement strand
GGCTCGCGGAGAGCTCGTCGTCACCTCCCCGTCAACCCGGGCCCGGTACATCCGGCTCGTACAGGACGGCCGTGACGACGTGTACTACTGGTCCGTCGCGGAGGTCGAAGCGCTGGCGGACTCGCAGTGATCGGCCTGCGTCTCCGTTGGTCGATTTCGATGGGCTAGAACACCGGCAAGTACGGCTGCAGCCAGCGGATGATGATCGTGAAGCGTCCCGTGAACATCAGCACGCCAAGCAGAATCAGCAGCAGGCCCGCGACGAGCTCGATGGCGCGGTAGTAGCGCCGCACGCGCGCCGAGGCGGTGAAGAAGCGATCGACGGCCAGCGACGTCAGCAGAAACGGCACGCCCAACCCCGCCGAATACACGCCGAGCAGCAGCACGCCTTCGCTGACCGTGCTCTTCGAGCCGGCAATCGCGAGGATGCCGCCGAGAATCGGACCGATGCACGGGGTCCAACCAAAGCCGAACGCCATACCGACGATCACCGCTCCCAGCGGCGTGGCCGGCCGGCGTGACGTCTGCACGCGCGTGTCGCGATCGAGGAAGCGAAGCCGGAAGAGTCCCGACAGGTGCAGGCCGAGGATGACGATGATGACGCCGGCGATCTTCTGGACGCTGCGGAGATGCGTGAGCAGCCAGCCGCCGATGGCGCTGGCCGACGCGCCCATCGCCATGAAGACGATCGAGAAGCCGAGGATGAAGAGCAGCGTCGCGACGAGCAGTCGACGGCGCGCACCCGCATCGGCTGTACGCATGTCTTCGAGCGACATGCCCGAGACGTACGAAATGTAGCCGGGAATGAGCGGCAGGACGCAGGGCGAAATGAACGAGAGCAGCCCTGCTCCGAACGCCGCGACCAGAGTGACGTCAGCCACGGCAGGTTAGACGCGCGCGCCGGGGCCCGAGCCCCGGCCCGGCTGTCATTTGACCTCTTTGAGAGGAATGACGTCGGCGCGCGGCATCGGGCCGAACTCGACGCCGAACTTGATGGGCGGGAGGTCCTGGAACATGAAGTCCCACTTCCAGCGCTCCATCGGATTCGACATCTGCAGCCACGAGCGCCGGGAGATCGGCCGCGCGAACGTCATGGCGAGCAGCGCTTCGTAGCCCGGAAGCGTGCGCAGGCCGTTGGCCACGGCTTCGCGGATGGTCGCGCCCGTCGTCGCATCGACGGCGACGCCCATGGCGGCGGCCACGCGCAGGAAGACGCGCCAGTCTTCCTGAGCCTCGCCGGGCGGCACGATGGCCTGCGCAGTCGTCTGCACGCGGCCCTGGTAGTTCGTGTAGCTGGCGTCCTTCTCGGCGAAGCAGGCGCCAGGCAGCACGACGTCGGCCTCGGCCGCAACCGCCGTCAGCTCGATGCCCTGGTAGATGAGGACGGGCAGTTTGCCCGAACGGCGCGCGTCGACGATCCACGAGACGTCGCCGATCGACCCGTCTGGACCCGGATCGAAGACGTACAGGGCTTTCACGCGTCCGGCCTCGACGTCGGCTTTGAGCGCCGACAGGTCGGCAGGGCCGGGCTCGGCAGGCACGGGGAAACCAAGGTCGCGCGCGCCACGCACGTTGGGCGCGTCGATGGGCGGCACGACGAACTTCGTGTTCGCCGGCTGCGGCTTCTGCGAATAGCGCCAGCTGATCGTTACCTTCGATGCCCCGCCGCCAAGCGTGGCGAGCAGGTGCAGTTCTTCGAGCGAGGCATGTGCCGATGCGAGGAAGCGCACGCCACCGGCGCCGGCTTCCGACGCCTTGGCCGAGACGGCCTCGAGTGCCGCATCCCACGACGCGGGCGCCTGCGTGCCGTTCTGTTTGACGAGCGGACGGCGCAGGCGCGCTTCACCCTCGATCCAGTCGAGATTGAAGCGGCCGATGTCGCACATCCAGAAGTCGTTGACGTCGGGGTTGTAGCGAGGCGTCGCGCGGACGATCTGCGCGCCCTTCGCCCATTCGGGCTTCGCCTTGATCCAGAGCGTCGTGTTGCAGCCGCGCTCGCACTGCGTGCAGATGGTGTCGATGGCGAGCGGGTTGTCCCAGGGCCGCGAGCGGAAGCGGTAGTCGCGCGTGGTGATGGCGCCGACCGGGCAGACGTCCATGAGGTTGCCCGAGAGCAGCGAGTGCACGCCCTGCTCCTTGAACGTCGCGATCTCGCTGCCGTAGCCGCGGTTGATGATGCTGATCTGCGCGTCGCCGTCGATCTCGCGCATGAAGCGCACGCAGCGCGTGCACAGGATGCAGCGGTTGCGGTTCAGCATCAGCGTCGGTCCGAAGTCGACGTCGGCACGCACGCCGTTGCCGTCGAACTCGCGCCGCGGAAACTCCATGCGGCTGCGCTCGGGACCGAAAGTGTACGAGAAGTCCTGCAGGGGGCACTCGCCGCCTTTGTCGCAGACGGGGCAGTCGAGCGGGTGGTTGATCAGCAGGAACTCGAACACGCTGGCCCGCGCGGCCTCGACGTCTTCCGAATTCGTCGTCACCACCATGCCTTCACCGCAGACCGTCGAACACGACGTCTGCAGCTTCGGCATCTTCTCAATCTTGACGATGCAGACGCGGCACGACCCGTCGATGCCCAGCCCGGGGTGATAGCAGTAATAGGGGACCTGAATCCCGGCCTGGATGGCGGCCTGCAGCACGGTCGTGCCCTGCGGCACCGTGACCTGACGGCCGTCGATGGTGAGCGTGACGCTGTCCATATCGGATGAATTTTACCTAATTAAACGGGGCCGAGGGGGGAAGAGGAACGCCGGGTAGGGCCGGACAGGCGGCCGCGGCAAGGCGCCGGGGCGGCCCGGCGTCAGCGGATGAACCGGGCCAGCGCGGTCTCGTCGCTGTCGACGCGCACCTTTCGCACGTCGCCCTCGACCGGTACTCGCAGTTCGACCTTCGCATCGTCGATGGGAAGCACCACTTCGCGGACAGTCCCGCTGTCGAGCTCGATGGCCACCGTCACCGGCAGGTCGTAGATGGGCCCGTTCTGTTCGGCCTCGAGGACGACCACCGTCCCGCCTCCAGGGTCGCGTTCGACGCGGTGCCTGACCCGCACTTCGGGCACGCCGAAGCCGTAGATCCACCGTTCGAAGAACCGTTCGAGGTTGCGGCCCGTTTCGGCCTCCATCACGCGGCGGAAGTCCTCGGTGCCGGCCTTCTCGAACCGCACGCCTTCGTAGAAACGCCGCATGCCCGCGAAGAACCGTTCATCGCCCACGAGCCTGCGCAGCATGTGCAGCACGATTGCCGACTTGTTGTAGACCAGCGCGCGGAAGACGCGGCTGTCGTTCTCGAGATGGCCCAGCCGGTACCCGAGATACACCGGCCCTTCATCGCCCTTGTCGATCGCCCACTTGCGCATCTGCTGCAGCATGCGTTCGAGTGTCTTCGGCCCATGCTCGTGGCCGGCATACAACGCCGCGAAGTACTGCGTGAAGCCCTCGCTGATCCACTGCTCGTGGTAGTTCTTCCAGCCAATCGCCTGACCCCACCACTGGTGCCCGATCTCGTGGGCGAGGAAAAACGAGGGATAGTTGCTGAAGCTCACCGGATCGGATCGCCACGTGAGCCGCGTGCGTGGCTGCGGCTGGTTGACGATCACGAAGTAGGCAGGGCTGTGCCCGCCGGGCAGTTCGCTTTCGGTGACCGCAACGGTCAGCTCGGGATACGGCGCCGCACCGAGCAGCGACTGGTAGTACCCGAAAATGTCGGCCGCGCGAGTGGCGGTCGACTCGGCACGCGCAGCCTGTCGGGGGCTGGCCACTACGCGCAGCGTGTGCGGCACGACGCCGGGCGCGCCGACGGGTTGCTCGGCCACCGTCTGCAGGCGCGTGATGAGACACGACAGATAGCGCGACGGCAGCGCGGCCTCGAACGTGAACGTGCGCGCGGCGGCCCCGTCGGGCGGGATGGGAGCCGCAGCCACGGGATCGCCGGTGCGCACGCCGGTCGCGACGACGTCGTATGGTTCGGGCACGGTGATGCGCAGACGCGCCGTCGCGAAATCCGTGACGAGCGACTGCGGATACCAGTACGTCCGGTTGCTGTAGATCCACCGCGACTCGGGCGGAATGGTGATGGGATCGAAGTCCTGGTCGGCCGTCACCGCCACGGCCTCGGGATCCGGCATCTGCGCGGGCAGCCGCCCGCCATAGTCGACCGTCAACTCGACGATGTCGCCCATCTCGACGGGGCGGGGCAGCGTGACGATCAGATTGCTCTGGTTGACCACGCGCAGGTGCATCAGGCGGCCGTGGTCCTTCGACGTCACCGAGCGCACGACGAGCGGCTCGGCCAGCCGCAGCGTCAGAGACGAAGTCGAGAGCGTGCGGATGCGCAACCGCACGTGCGCCGTGCCGTCGATCCACTCGCGCCCCGGCGTGATCCGCACGTTGATGTCGTGGTCGAGGATGTCGTAGTCGACGAGGTCGTCTTCGCTGTAGTACGGCCCGCGCCGCTCGAGCTTCGCTGGTGATGCGTAGACCGAGATGTTGCGGCGGGTTGAGCGCTGGAACAGGTTGACGTCTTCCGATTCGCCGCTCGACAGCGCGTAGGTGAGGTCGCCGTGTTTGCGCGTCCGGATTTCGGCCAGCAGATCGCCCGCCGAAGGCACGAGCGACCAGCGCTCGCGCGACAGATCCTGCAGGTCGAGGCTGTAGGTCCTGTGCACGGTCTCGGCGAAGAACGCCTCGGCATGCCGCCGCTCTCTGGCATCGGCCTCCTTGGGAGTCAAGGCGCCCTCTCCGATCCGCGCGTTGAGTTCGGAGGGATGCAGGCGCACGAGGGCTTCGCGGAATTCGCTCGTGAGGGTGGGCGATCCCGCGAAGATGCGCAGTTGCGCCTGCTCGGCGGCGTTGGGCGGCGTGAACACGAGCTCGCCGCGGCCACGCAGCACCAGTGCCGTCGGCCCTCCGGCCGCTTCGGCGACGAACGCCGTCCCCTCGCGCATCCGCAGCACGAGATCGGTCGCACGCAGCGTCAGGTTGCGCACGTCGTACTGCCGGTCAGCGAGGGTCAGACGATACAGGCCATCGACGGACGTCAGCCGCCGCAGCGTCTTGAACCGCCAGCCGTGCGGCCCCCGGGTGGCGGTGGCCCCCCAGGTCGTCAACTGTCCCTCGCGGCCGCGTTCGAGAAACGCGTCGAGCAGCAGCGTTGCCGTCTGGCCGTCGTCGGCCACGGTGCGATCGCGCTCGCGGATGACGGCACTCGAGCGGGGGCCGGTCATGAGCGGCGTGAAATCCAGGATGTCGTTGCCGCCGTTGGACGGCTCCGGGACGACGGTTTCGAGCGTGTCGGTGCCGCCGGTGCCCAGCGCGGTCTCGAGACTGGTGACGAGTCTCGACAGGCCGTCCTGCTCCTGCGCCCGGGTCTGCGGCGTCGGCGCCGTGAGGGCGATCAGAAGGGCGAAAGCCGCCGTGGACAGGCGTCTCGGAGACACGAATGGTTAGACGTCGGAGTTGTGAAAAGCGCCGGAGTCTGGACGGAGCAACTTCGGGCTAACGTCCGCCGTCTAATTCCACCGTAGCTAAGGTCACCTAATGTCGAAACCCCGGCTTCCGAAACTCACCCATCTGCAGTTCCTGGTGCTGGGCCTGCTGCGCGACGGTGAGCAGCCGGGCCGGCAGCTGCGCGAGACGCTTGCGGCACACGGCGTGCGGCGCACCGCGCCGGCCTTTTATCAGTTGATGGCGCGTCTCGAGCGCGACGGGCTCGTCGAAGGCCGCTACGAACAGATCACCACGGGCGGGCAGGCCGTCACCGAACGCCGCTACACCTTGCGCGCGCGCGGACGCGAGATGTGGGATCAGGCGCGCGACTTCTACGTCGCGGCCGCCGCCACTGGTGATGTCCGGTGGTCCGATGCGTAGCACCCGGCTGGCCCGTGTGCTTGCTGCGCTGTTGCCGCCACGCGCACGGCGTGACCTGTTCGAGCCCGCCCTCTGCGATCTCGACGCCCAACGTCATGGGCGCCGCGCGAATGCGGCTCGTCTGATCCTGTTGTTCCTCGATTGCTGGCGCGTCGCGCCGGCGGAGATCCTGTCGATGTTTCTCAAAGACCTGCGGCATGCGTTCCGTCTGCTTCGGCGCGATGCGCTCTTCACGGCAACGGTCGTACTCACGCTGACGCTTGGCGTCGGCGCCAACGTCGCGGTGTTCGCGCTCGTGAACGCCGTGCTGCTGCGGCCGCTGCCCTACCCCGATGCCGACCGGCTGGCGGTCGTCGAGCACCGCAGCCGGCAGACCGGCTTCACGAAACCGTTCATCGCTATCGGCGATCACATCGATCTGCGGGCGCGGCAGACCGTCTTCGAAGCCTTTGCCGGCTATGGTCACGGGCCAATCGTGGTGCACGGCGATGAAGACATCTGGGAGGGCGAAGCGCTGACGGCAACCGAAGAACTGTTTACCGTGCTGAGGGCCGAGCCCTTCGCGGGACGTGTCTTCGATGCGGCCGACATGCATCCGAACGCAGCGCGCGTCGCCATGCTCGGCTACGAGTTCTGGCAGCGTCACTTCGGCGGCGACCTGTCGGTCATCGGCCGCGCCGTGCCGCTCGGCATGGGACGCCTGCCGCACCAGGTCGTCGGCATTGCGCCGCCGCACTTTCGTTTTCCCCCGACGACCACGAGCGACGTCATCGTGCCATTGCGGCTTCCACCCGCAGCGCCGGCCGCGCGCACCAGCGGCTGGACGTTCGTCGTCGGACGGCTTGCCGAGGGCGTGACGCCGGAGCAGGCCGGCGCGCAGATGGCCGCGCTGTCGCAGCAGATGGAGCAGGAGCACCCCGAGCAGAATCAGGGCTCCGAGTACTACGTGAAGCCGCTGCGCGACGCCCTCGTCGGCGACACGCGACCGGCACTGCTGCAGATGCTCGGCGCCGTCGGCGTCGTCCTGCTGATCGCCTGTGTGAATGTCGCCAACCTGCTCGCCGCGCGGTCGATCGGACGTCGCCGCGAGATGGCCGTGCGCGTGGCGCTGGGCGCGGGTCGCCGGCAGATCCTCATGCAGCTCGTGGCTGAAAGCATTGCGCTTGGCGTTGTCTCAGGCATTGCGGCCCTGGCCTTCGCCTACTGGACCGTGCCGGCGCTCGTGAGCCAGGTGCCCGCCTCGCTCAATCTCAATGCGAATCAGAGCATTGCGTTCGACGGAACGGTGCTGGGATTCGCCGCACTCGTGAGCTTCGGCACGGCGCTCGCGTTCGGCTTGTTCTCGGGACTTGGGTTGCGGCGCGACATCGCGGCGGCCACCCTCACGTCTTCGCGCGGCACGACATCGAGCACCGCACGCCGGGCGAGTTCGGCACTCGTCGTGGCGGAGATTGCGCTGGCCATCGTCCTGCTCGCGTCGGCGGGTCTCGTACTGCGCAGTTTCGCGAGCTTGCTCGCCATCGATCCGGGGTTCCGCGCCGATGGCGTCCTCACAGCCAGCGTTGCTGCGTCACCACAGCGCTACCCGGATGAGGCGTCTCGTGCCGTTTTCCAGCGGCAGGTCTTCGACGCGATTCGCGCGCTGCCGGGCGTCGAGGCCGTCGGTTCGGCGGCCGTCACGCCGCTGACGGGCAACACGTGGTCTGCGCCGCTCGATCGTGTCGATCGGCCTTCGCCGCAGGGACAACGTCCGCCGGAGGTGGGATGGCAGGCAGCCACGGCCGGCTACTTCAGCGCGCTTCGCATCCCGCTGCTCGAGGGACGCCTGTTCGACGATGCGCGCGACACGCCAGGCTCGGCGCCTGTCGTCATCGTCAGCGCGGCCGTACGCGATCGACATTTCGATGGCGCGTCGCCGATCGGCAAGCGTGTGCGTGTCGGCGACAGCGAGGCCGAAGTTGTCGGCGTCGTCGGCAATATCCGCCGGTCGACGATCACCGACCAGCCGTGGGCCGATCTCTACTTTCCCCAGTCACAGTCTCCGTCGCTTTCGATGGGGCTCTTCGTCAGGACTGCCAGCGATCCCGCCACGCTTGCTGGTCCGCTGTTGGCGGCGATCCGGGGCGTCGATCCGCAGGTGCTCGTCCGGCGGGTCGAGCCATTCGAACGGACCGTCCGCGAATCGACGCAGGTCACCCGTCTGGCGCTCTGGCTGCTGGGTGTCTTTGCCGCAACGGCGCTCGCGCTTGCAGCGGTCGGCATCTACGGCGTGATGTCGTACTCGGTCCGGCAGCGCACGCGCGAACTGGGTACGCGCGTCGCCCTGGGCGCCACGCCATTGAACATCCTCGGGATGGTCATGACGCAGGGGCTTCGCTTGACGATCGCGGGCGCCGTCATCGGGCTGGTCGGTGCGGCGATCGCGGGGCGCGCGCTGGCGAGTCTGCTGTTCGACACACAACCTGCCGAACCGTTCGTACTGGTTGGCGCAGCGCTCGTACTCGCCCTGACTGCGATGGCGGCGTGCTACCTGCCGGCGCGACGTGCGGCGCGTGTGGATCCGGCCCGGACGCTGACGCTCCCGGGGTGAGTGGCCTGTCCAGTGGACAGGTGGGGGCCCCAACCGGGAAAACTCAACCGGGAAGAATTTCGGGGTGGCGGACGAGGGTGAGAACGGTAAGGTCGTCGGCCAGCCTGACGTCGGCAGCGTGCCGTTCGACCGCCGCGATCAATGCCCGACCCAGCGCGGCGGGATCGGCGGCACCCTCCCTGGCGACGACCGCGTCGATGCCCGCATCGTCGAACGGGACCCCCGACGGGTTCTCGGCCTCGGTCAGGCCGTCGCTGTAGAGGATCAGCGCGTCGCCCGGCGCCAGGATTGTCGTGCTCGCTTCGTACTCCGCGCTATCGAACATCCCCAGCGCGAGGCCTCCGCCTGTCGCGAACGTCGCACGGTCGAGCGTGCCGTCTGCCCGCCGGATCACGGGCGGAAGGTGGCCGGCATTCACCCACTCGAGTGCGCCCGTCGATGGTGTGTAGACCGCGACGAACGCCGTGATGAAGCGCGATCGCGGGCTGTGCCGGAACACCTGCACGTTCAGCCGCCGTACCAGTGCCGCCGGCGTCAGGTCTTCGTCGGCCAGCGTGCGCATCATCGCGAGCAACAGCGCCATCAGCAGCGCGGCTGGACTGCCCTTGCCCGCCACGTCACCGAGTGCAATCAGCACGCGGCCGTCGGCCAGCGGCAGCGCATCGTAGAAATCGCCGCCGACCGTATTGGCCGGCCTCGTGACGCCGGATACCGACGCCGATCCGTCCGACCACGTGGCAGACGGCAGCATCGCGAGCTGAATGTCACGCGCGATTTCGAGCTCGTTCTTGAGCGACAGCCGATCGGCCACTTCCATCATCACGAGGAGGTTCAGCAGGATGAACGCGACGATCAGCCAGCCCGTGCCATCCGCGAACGCGGGCAACAGCAGGCCTACGTCGAACGGGCCGATCAGCGCGTGCACCACGCCGCCCCCGCGGAACAGCTCGAACAGCCCGAGCAGCACGCAGACGACCGCGATGCCGTAGAGCGCGCGCCGCGCCGGCGACAGCCGCATCGCGAACGCCATGAAGAACAGCTTCGCGAACTGCGGATAGCGCTTGTACCAGGGCAGCGCGGCGAGCGCGTCGTGATCGATGTCGCGCGCGAAGTACCAGTACGCTTCGGGCGTCTCGCGTGTGAAGAGACGCTCGAGATCCGCCTGTGTGATCTCGCGGGTGTACTGGCTGAAAGTGTCGCGCATGCGTGATCGCGAGCCGACCTAGACGATACCCAGTTCCCTGCCGACTGTTCCGAACGTATCGAGTGCGAACTGCAGTTCGTCACGCGTGTGCGTGGCCGTGACGATGGTGCGCACACGCGCCTTGTCACGCGCGACGGTCGGAAACGCGATGCCCTGTGCGAAGACGCCCTCTTCGAAGAGCCGGTCCGACAGCTTCATCGCCAGCGCGCCGTCGCCGACGATGACCGGCGTGATGGGGCTTTCGCTGACGCCGGTGTTGAAGCCGAGGTCGGTCAGTCCCTTCTTGAAGAAACGAGTGTTCTCCCAGAGACGTTCAATCAGCTCCGGCTCGTTCTCGAGGATGTCGAGGGCCGCCATGCAGGCCGCGGTGACCGCCGGCGGGTGCGAGGTCGAGAAGAGGAACGGCCGCGCGCGGTGATAGAGGAAGTCGATGAGCGCGCGCGTGCCCGCCACGTAGCCGCCGAGCGCGCCGATGGCTTTCGAGAGCGTGCCGACCTGGATGTCGACGCGGCCATGCACGTCGAAGTGGTCGATCGTGCCGCGGCCGTTCCTGCCGAACACCCCGCTCGCGTGCGCATCGTC
>Ga0079224_100016994_pt1 | contig 10240 bp, 7 predicted proteins | sample Stecom2015_FD_80414 | JGI IMG/M metagenome (GOLD analysis project Ga0079224, IMG submission 80414) | Agricultural soil microbial communities from Utah to study Nitrogen management - Steer compost 2015 | ecosystem: Environmental > Terrestrial > Soil > Agricultural land | place: USA: Utah... | reverse complement strand
TTCAGCCCGCACCTGGCCGAGGCACTCGTCGTCGCCGCCGACCGGGTCGCCGTCGTCGAGGGCGCGCTGACCCTCGCCACCATCGCCCCCGGCGGGGCCGACTGGGAGGGCGTCGAGCTCGAGGCGTTCGCCACGGTCGTCCGCTCCGGCGTCGAGCTCTACCGCGCGACCGACGAGCTGCTCGCGCAGCTCGAGGAGGATCTGTGGACCGCCGCCGGGTTCCTGGCCGGTCCGGCCCTGCTCGCCTCGGCCCTGCTCAACCCGCTCGGCACGGGCATCGCCGGCTACCTGCTCTACGACAACCTCGACGACCACCCGTGGCTACTCGACGCGCTGACCCGGATGGCGCCGGGTCTGCTGCAGGGCACCGCGCTCACGCTGCTCGGCCCGCTGGGGGTCCTGCTCGGCACCGACGGCCACTGGCCGACCGGCGACTACGAGGAGGCGCTGGTGGGGCTGCAGGCGCTGGCGGCGAGGTTCGGCTGGCTGCAGGACACCGGCGAGTTCCGGTTCGAGCGCGGGCCCGACGGCAGCCGCCTGCGGGTCGGCGAGGACACCTTCCTCACCGACCTGCTCCAGCACGTCGACGCCGAGGCGTACGCCACCCGGACCCTGCCCGACGGCACCGTGGTGAAGGTCCCGCGGGTGCACATCCTGCCCGTGACCCGCGACGGAGTGACGTCGTATGTCGTCCAGATCCCCGGGACCCAGGTCTGGTCGCCGGAGCGGGGTGCCGACAACCCCTACGACCTCACCAGCAACGTCGCGCTGATGTCACAGCAGGAGCGCGCCGTGGTGACCGAGGCGGTCGCGCAGGCGATCCGCGACGCGGGGCTGACCGCCGACGACGCGGTGATGCTCGTGGGCCACAGTCAGGGCGGCATCATCGCGGCGGCGATCGCGAGCGACCCCGAGCTGCAGCAGGCGCTCGACATCGACAGCGTCTTCGTCGCCGGCGCCCCGATCGGGCGCTTCGCCATCCCCGACGACGTCGCCGTCCTCGCGATCGAGCACGCGGAGGATGCCGTCCCCAAGCTCGACGCCCGCGACAACCCCGACCGGCCGAACTGGACCACGATCGTCCGCGACCTGCCCGACAGCGTCCTCGACGACGCCCCCGTCCCGGTCGGCCAGGCGCACCACATCGCGGAGTACGCCGACACCGGCGCCGCGGTGCAGCAGCCGGGTCAGCTCCCGCCCGACGTCCAGGCATCGGTCGATGCCTGGTTGGAGGCGAACCGTGGGTTCGTCCCCGACTCGGGCCGCAGCGACCCGGCGATCCGCTACGACATCCCGCCGGTCGCGCGATGACCGTCCGCGCCCTCGCCGCCGCGTTCACCCTGATCCTCGCGGTCGCCGCGCTGACCGGCTGCCAGCCCGAGCAGGAGGAGTCCGTGCCCGACTACACCCCCCGCACCGTCGACGAGCTGACCGCCGAGATCGAGCAGTTGCCCGGGGTCGCGTCGGTCTCGCTCACCTTCACCGAGGACGTCGGCACCGGACCGAAGTACCGCGGGGAGGTGCGCCTCGCCGCGGACGCCGGCACCGATCCCCTGCGCACCCTCGACGCCGTGCACGCGATCCTGCGCCGGGGCGAGCCCCGCGCGACCTTCGGTGTCGGGGTCATCGACCCGGCCGACCACGCCGCGTACCACGCGAACGAGCTCGGCCTGACCAACCTGCGGAGCATCGAGGAGCGCTACGGCCCCCAGCCCGGTGACGGCACGCCGCCGTCCGAGCTGCCCTGACCGCGGCGGGCGCGTCCGGGCTACGACGCCCGCGGCACCGTGTCGACCAGGTGCCCGAACGCGATCATCCGGTCGGCGGTGCGGAACAGTTCCGCGCACGTTGTCAGCGTGATCAGCCGCTGCCCCGCCGACTGGTCCGGCTGGACCCCGTCCGGGTCGGGGTTGGTCGGCAGCGCGTCGACGACCCAGGTGTCCTCGAAGGTCACGATCAACGCGCGCGGGTCGGTGTCGAGGACGTAGGTGTGGGTGGCGTCGCGGGTCTCGACGATCACCTCGTCGCCGGGGCGGAGCTCGGGCATGTCGGCCAGCGGCTCGCCGTGGGTGATCCGGTGGCCGGCGAGCGCGAAGTTGCCGACCTCGCCCGGATCGGCGCTGTGGGCGAAGTGACCGAACCCGCGCCGCAGCGCGTCGTCGTCGGTGCCCGCGAGCACCGGGACGGCGTAGTCGGGACCGAACCGCGGGATGCGGACGACCGCCGCCACCGGACCGCTCGCCTCGTCGTCGGCCCACGCCCGCTCCGCCTGCTCGATCAGCCGACGGTGCTCGCGCTCGGCGAGCACGTTGGTGCCGTACAACTGCCAGGCGAGGTAGCCGAGGATGCCCAGACCGGCGAGCACCAGCGCGACGCCGAGCCAGTACGACGGCCCACGGCGTCGGGTGCGGGGTGGCATCCGAGAAGGGGTCGCGGCCGTGGTCACGTCCCTATTGTGACCCTAGAGTCGGGAGACATGACCGCACGTGCCGCCGCCCGCCTGGCCGGGATCCGGCCGACCGTCTTCACCGAGATGTCCGCCCTGGCCGCCCGCACCGGCGCGATCAACCTCGGCCAGGGCTTCCCCGACGTCGACGGTCCCGCATCGGTGGTCGAGGCGGCCGTCGAGGCGCTGCGGGGCGGGCGCAACCAGTACGCCCCGGGCTCCGGTGTCCCCGAACTGCGGGAGGCGATCGTCGAGCACCAGGAGCGCCACTACGGGCTGCGCTGGGATCCCGGCACCGAGGTCACCGTCGCCACGGGTGCGACCGAGGGGATCGCCGCGGCGATGCTCGGTCTGGTCGATCCCGGCGACGAGGTCGTGGTGCTCGAGCCGTACTACGACTCCTACACCGCGATGATCCAGATGGCCGGCGGGGTCCGCCGGCCGGTGACCCTGCGGGCCCCGGACTTCCGCGTCGAGCGGGGCGCCCTCGAGGCTGCGGTCGGCCCGCGGGCGAAGCTGCTGTTGGTCAACTCCCCGCACAATCCGACCGGGCGGGTGCTCGACGCTCAGGAGCGATCAGTCATCGCCGAGGTGGCGCAGGCCCACGATCTGGTCGTGGTGACCGACGAGGTCTACGAGCACCTCACCTTCGACGAGCATCGGCACGTCCCGCTCGCGACGCTGCCCGGCATGGCCGAGCGCACGCTGAGCATCTCCAGCGCCGGCAAGACCTTCTCCTTCACCGGCTGGAAGATCGGCTGGGTCACCGGACCCGCCGAGCTGGTCCGCGCGGTGGAGGGGGCCAAGCAGTGGCTGTCGTTCACCTCCGGTGCCCCGCTGCAGCCCGCGATCGCGCACGCGCTGCGGGCCGAGGAGGGGTTCCACGTCGCCCTCGCCGCCGAACTCGCGCACAAGCGGGACCGGCTGTGCGCGGGGCTACGGGAGCTCGACGTCGACGTCCATATCCCGCAGGGGACCTACTTCGTGCTCACCGACGTCCGCCGCTACGGCCATCTCGACTCCCGCGACTTCTGCCTCGCCCTCCCCGAGCGTGCCGGGGTCGTCGCGATCCCGGCCCAGGCGTTCTACGACGACCTCGGCGAGGGCCGACACCTGGTGCGGTGGGCGTTCTGCAAGGACCCCGACGTCATCGACGCCGGGATCGAGCGACTGCTCGCCGCCGACCTGCACGCCTGACGCGGGCGGTCACCAGGGCTGCTGCGGCTGCTGCATCTGCTGGGGGGATCGGCGGGCGTACCAACCGTTGGCGCCGCCGACGAAGAGCAGCACGATCGTGGCGATCGAGGCCAGCAGCGGCACCGCGGAGACGCCCGAGGCGATGGTCACCAGGCACAGCAGGGCGCTCATCGCGGCCGAGACGACCAGCACGATCCGGGCCCAGTTGTGGCGGCGGAAGGCGAAGATCGCGACCACGAAGGCGACCACGCACCAGATCAGGATGATGATGCCGCCGATGAGCATCATGGTCGTCAAGTCGTCGACGGTCAGGCCGGCCGCGTCCAGTTGCCTCTCGAAGTCGGACCAGACCGCGTCGGAGCGCAGCTCGTCGACGATCTCGTCGGAGGCGGCGGCGAAGACGCCGACGATCATCGTGGCGAAGAACGCCGTGATCCCGCTGAAGATCCAGGTCAGCCATGCGGCCGCGGTCACGGTGCCGGGGCGCTTGTCGGGGTTCTGCGGGGTCTGCGCCCCGGGCCACGGCTGGTAGGGCTGCCCCGGCTGACCGTACGGCTGCTGCTGGCCGTAGGGCTGGCCCGGCTGGCCGTAGGGCTGCCCGTACGGCTGGCCGGCGGGCTGGCCGTACGGCGCCGTCGGCTCCGGCCCGGGCTGGGGGTACTGCTGGGCGTCCTGCTGGGGGTACGGCTGCGGGTACGCGGGGTGGGCCGGCGGCTGGTCCTGCCCGCCCGCGCCGGGCTGCTCGGGCTGGTGACCGGAGCCGCCCGGGTCGCCGGAGCCGCCGGAGTAGGGGTCGGGGCGCTGGCCGGGGTACTGCTCGGACATCTGCGGAGCCTTTCGCGTGAGGGGTGGACGACCGGCGAACCAGTCGTTGGCCGGACGGGACCACAGGAGCACCGCCGAGACGGCGACCATGACGGCGAGGAACCCGCCGGTCATGGGCGCCACGAGGGCTCCGAGGAAGAGCAGGACGGCGGGGACGACGAGCGCGACCCGGGCCGCCCGGTTGCCCTTGAGCACGTGGATCCCGAGCACCAGGGCCGCGGCGGCGCAGGCGCCGGCGACCATCAGCCCGACGCGCAGCAGCCCGAGCATCTCCTCGACGTCCACGGACAGGCTGCTGCCGGGCGGTCGGGAGAGGAACTCCTCGACGCCCTCGCGCAGGTCGAGGCTGCGCAGGGAGGAGACGTCGTCGACGAGGGCGAACAGCAGCAGCGCCGAGGCGACCACCGTCACCCACCCGGCCAGGCTGACCTGGCTCGGTCGTGGATGTTTCGTGGCGCCCTGGTCACTCATGACGCCATTCCACCACGTGTGCGGGTGCGACCCCGGGGGCGGTGAGCGGGCACCGCCCCCGGATCGCCCCGGATCGCCTCAGCTGAGGACGAGTCCCTCCTCGCCGAGGTCGACGCGCACCGTGCCGCCGTCGGTGATCTCGCCGGCGAGCAGCTTGCGCGCGAGGGCGTCGCCGATCTCGGTCTGGATCAGGCGGCGCAGCGGGCGGGCACCGTACGCCGGGTCGTAGCCGGTCGTGCCGAGCCAGGCCCGGGCGGCGTCGGTGACCTCGATGTCGATGCGGCGCGCCGCGAGCCGGCGCCGCAGCTCGTCCAGCTGCAGATCGACGATGTGGGCGAGGTCATCGATGCTCAGCGGGTCGAACATCACCGTCTCGTCGAGCCGGTTGAGGAACTCCGGCTTGAACGACGCCCGCACCACCGACATCACCGAGTCGCGCTTGGTCTCGGCATCCAAGGTCGGGTCGACCAGGAAGTTCGAACCGAGGTTGGAGGTGAGGATCAACAGGGTGTTGCGGAAGTCGACCGTGCGCCCCTGGCCGTCGGTGAGCCGACCGTCGTCGAGCACCTGCAGCAGGATGTCGAAGACCTCGGGGTGAGCCTTCTCCACCTCATCGAGGAGCACGACGGAGTACGGCCGACGGCGCACCGCCTCGGTGAGCTGCCCGCCCTCGTCGTAGCCGACGTAGCCCGGAGGGGCCCCGACCAGGCGCGAGACGCTGTGCTTCTCGGAGTACTCGCTCATGTCGATGCGGATGATCGCCCGCTCGTCGTCGAAGAGGAAGTCCGCCAGCGCCTTGGCCAGCTCGGTCTTGCCCACCCCGGTCGGCCCGAGGAAGAGGAAGGACCCGGTGGGCCGGTTCGGGTCGGCGATGCCGGCGCGAGCCCGGCGTACGGCGTCGCTCACGGCCGCGACCGCGGCGCGCTGGCCGATCAGCCGCTCGCCGATGACCTCCTCCATGCGCAGCAGCTTGCTGGTCTCCCCCTCGAGCAGTCGGCCGGTGGGGATGCCGGTCCAGGCCTCGACGACGTCGGCCACCTGCTCGGCACCAACCTCCTCGCCGACCAGGGGCTCGAGGTCGTGCTCGGCCTCCTTGGCCTGCTCGATCTGCCGCTCGAGCTCGGGGATCTGGCCGTAGAGGATCTCGCTGGCGCGGCCCAGATCGCCCTCACGCTGCAGCCGGTCGGCCTCGATCCGCAGCTGGTCGAGCTGACGACGCAGCTCGCCCTCGCCCTCGAGGGTGGCCTTCTCCCGCTCCCAGCGGGCCTCGAGGCCGCGCAGCTCCTCCTCGGCGTCGGCCAGGTCGGCGCGCAGCGCCGCCAACCGCTCAGCGGAGGCCTCGTCGGTCTCCTTGGCGAGCGCGAACTCCTCCATCTTCAGCCGGTCGACCGCGCGCCGGAGCTGGTCGATCTCCTCCGGGGAGGACTCGATCTCCATCCGCAGCCGGCTGGCGGCCTCGTCGACGAGGTCGATCGCCTTGTCGGGCAGCTGCCGACCGGTGATGTAGCGGTCGGAGAGGGTCGCGGCGGCGACCAGGGCGGCGTCGGTGATGCGGACGCCGTGGTGGGCTTCGTACTTCTCCTGGATGCCGCGCAGGATCTGCACGGTGTCCTCGACGCTGGGCTCGCCGACGAAGACCTGCTGGAAGCGCCGCTCGAGGGCGGGGTCCTTCTCGATCCGCTCGCGGTACTCGTCGAGCGTCGTCGCGCCGACCATGTGCAGCTCGCCGCGGGCGAGCATCGGCTTGAGCATGTTGCCGGCGTCCATCGCCGAGTCGCCGCCGGCACCGGCGCCGACGACCGTGTGCAGCTCGTCGATGAAGGTGATGACCTGGCCCTCGGCGGCCTTGATCTCCTCGAGCACGGCCTTGAGCCGCTCCTCGAACTCGCCGCGGTACTTCGCGCCCGCGACCATCGCGGCCAGGTCGAGGCTGAGCACGCGTCGGCCCTTGAGGGAGTCGGGCACGTCGCCGGCGACGATGCGCTGGGCCAGGCCCTCGACGACGGCGGTCTTGCCGACGCCGGGCTCGCCGATCAGCACGGGGTTGTTCTTCGTCCGCCGGCTCAGCACCTGGACGACCCGACGGATCTCGGCGTCGCGGCCGATCACCGGGTCGAGCCGGCCCTCGCGCGCCTGGGCGGTGAGGTCGACGGCGTACTTCTCCAACGACTGGAAGGTCGCCTCGGGGTCCTGACTGGTCACCCGGGTGGTGCCGCGGACGCTGCCGAAGGCCGCGCGCAGACCGGCGCCGGTCACGCCGGCGTCGGCGAGCACCCGCTGGGCGCTGCTCTCGATCTCGGCCAGCGCCACCAGCAGGTGCTCGGTCGAGACGTAGTCGTCGCCCATCGCGCGAGCGGACTCGATCGCCGAGACGAAGATCCGCTGCAGAGCACCGGCCGGCTGCGGGCTCGACACCGTCGCGCCGGAGGTCGCGGGCAGCGTGCCGATCGCCTCGGCGGTCCGCTCCACCACGGTCTGCGGGTCGACGCCCACCGCCTCGATCAGCGGACGGATCAGGCCGTCGGTCTGGGAGAGCAGGGCGGAGAGCAGGTGGAGGGGATCGATCTGCGGGTTGCCGGCCTTGATCGCGAGCTGGCTCGCCAGCGAGATGGCCTCTTGGCTTCGGGTGGTCAGCGACGATGCGTCCATGGGTTCCTGCCTGTTCGTACCGGTGCCCCGGAGCGGGGCGGGAAGCGGGTCTCGTCCAGCGCAACGTCCCCAGAGTTGAGTCTGTTCCACTCAACTTCGCCCAGGCGGCCGATGTGTCAGACGTCACCCCGCTCGGGCAGTTGGTGGACCGGCAACTCCTCTGTCGCATCCGGCTCGATCAGCGTCGCGCGGCAGAAGTCCTCCCCGAACGGCGTCAGGTGGATGCTGCGCCGCACGACCTTCGGGAAGCGCACGGTGCGCATCGCCTCGAGCACGTCGGGCTGGGCCTCGAGCACCTGGTAGGGCATCGGGTCGGTCAGCGGCTCGTGGGAGAACCACACCAGGCCGAGGCGGTGCAGGTTGTTGAGGTAGGCGGGGATCCGGTCGAGGTGGCGACACCCCGCGCGCGAGCCGATCATCGTCAGGCCGGGCGCGATCAGCTGGGAGCTCACCATCCCGATCGGGCCACCGGTGCGGATGTCGACCGACGGCTGCGGGCCGCCCTGCAGCAGGAGCAGCAGCACCCGTGCCTCGTCGGGCGCGAGCTGGGTGAGGATCTGCTCGTACGCCGGGTGCCCCTCGTCCTCTCCCCACACGTCGCGGGACCGCTCCAGGAGCGCCTGCCCGAGCCGGCGCAGGTGGGCGGCGGGGTCGGTGCGCGCATCGTCGCGGCTGACCACGACGCCGTCGACCACGGTGCCGTTGAAGCGTTCGGGAAGCACGTGGGCGAGCGTCTCCGCGACGTTCTGGGCGCTCGCACTGCCGGCGCGTACGACCCGGGAGACGCCGTTCTCCTCGCCGACCACGGCGCCCACCCCGTCGAGCACGTCGGCGACCCCCTCGGCCACGACCCGGGAGGCGGTGACCATGTCGCGGGCGAGGTCGGTCGCCTCCTCGGCCGAGGTCGCCGCCCGCAGCATCCGCCTGCCCAGACCGACGGAGGTCCGCGCTGCCCACGAGGAGGTGTGCCAGGCCGCGCTCGCACCGAGCCGCACCAGCGCCTCGACGGAGACGTCCTCCTCCGCCCCCTCCGTCCCGCCAGTCCCGGCGCGCTCGTCGCGCCCGGTCGGGATCTCGCCCATCAGCCCCCACCTCCGACGCCGAAGATCCACAGGTGGAGGAACCCACCCGCTGCTCCCATGATCGCGCCGTGGGCGTAGAGCATCCACTCGTCCTCCCGGATCGCGGCGCGCATCATCTCCACGAAGTCCCGCGGCGGCAGCTCCTTGGTGCGCTGAGCGACCAGCTCCCGGATCCGGTCGGCCTGCTGCCGCGAGAAGACCGGGTCCTTGAACGGCGTGAGGGTGCGCCCGACCGCCTCGCGGGCCACCGACTCGCGGATCGTGTCGTAGTGCTGGCTGCCGATCGCGACCCGGACGGCACCCCGCGCCGGGCCCGCGGCGCGGTCGATGGCGGGGCGCAGTGCGGTGGCCAGCATCTGCCGGGTGCGATCGCCGCGCGGTCCCTCGAGCAGGAAGTCGCCGATGTGCTCGAGGGTGATCACGTCGTCGGCGATGATCTGGGCGTACACCTCCGCGGCCTCGGCCTGGCGGCGCGGGAAGAGCCCGTGCACCCGCAGCGGCCCGTACCGACGGGGTTCGGGCGGCTCGAAGATCAGCCACATGCCCAGCGCGTTGGTGATCCACCCGACGAAGACCCCGAGCACCGGCAGCAGCCACCACTGGCCGAAGGTGTGGTCGAGGATCGCGACCGGGATCCCGAGCACGAAGCCGAAGAGCAGCCCGAAGTTGACCATCAGGTTGAGCTCGCGCTGGCCGAAGTCGCGGAAGATCCGGTTGACCAGCGCGGGGTTCCGCTCGAAGTGGTCGATCACCATGATCTTGGGGTCGAGCAGCTGGTCGATGTGGATCCCGATCTCGGTCGTGACCCGGCGGACGATCCCGGGCAGCTGCTGCTGGACCCGGGCGTAGACCGTCTCCTTCACCCGCGGCGGCACGTCCCGCCACAGCCGCGGATGCTCCTCGCGCATGACCCGGTCGACGAGCTCGGGGATCTCGGGCTCGAAGACGGTGACGATGTGCTGGGCGATCTGGTCGGGCTCGAGCTGCTGGTAGAAGTCGGCCGGCGTCCCGAGCTTCGCGATCGCCTTGTCGACCGCGATGCTGCCCATCTTGGCGGCCCGCGCGGGGATGATGCCCTGCCAGCCCAGGCCGCCCTGGAGGAAGCCGGGCACCTCCTGGACCTTGCGCGGCAGCACGGACGCGAGCTCGCGCATCCCCGGCACCCGGATTCCGTGGAAGCGCACGGGACTGAACAGCATGATCAGACCGGTCCAGTTGATCAGCCAGCCGATGACGGCGGTGAAGACCGGGATCGTGCCGAAGTGCAGCCAGTCGATGGTCGCCCACCACTCCTGGAGCCACGCACCCACGCCATCCCTCCCTTCCGCTGCACCATCCCCAACGAGCGAACCCCCGAGACGTCATACGTCCAGGGGCAATGGCGCCGGGAACGTACGGCGTCCCGGCAGCGGGGGGCGATGGGGGGCAGGCGGGGAGTCAGCGGCGGCTCAGCGCAGTTGGCCGCGGCGCCAGACGACGACGGCGCCGGGGGCTGCCGCCGTGCGGATGGCGGGGAGACGCTCGGGCAGTCGGACGGCGGTGCGCTCGGACGCCGACAGCGCCTGCGACA
>Ga0079224_100016993_pt1 | contig 10240 bp, 8 predicted proteins | sample Stecom2015_FD_80414 | JGI IMG/M metagenome (GOLD analysis project Ga0079224, IMG submission 80414) | Agricultural soil microbial communities from Utah to study Nitrogen management - Steer compost 2015 | ecosystem: Environmental > Terrestrial > Soil > Agricultural land | place: USA: Utah... | reverse complement strand
TGCAGTCAAAGAATTAGCATACGATCAAGTAAAAAAATGAACAAAGAGTTAGAGTAGAAATAAATTGAAAATGGCATAATGATTTGTAGACGAGTGTCAATCTTTTGTATCAAGAACTTATACTAATTGTCATCCTGAACCGGTCACTGAGCGAAGTCGAAGTGCAGGATCTCATCCTAATTGTCATTTCGAGCTTGTCGAAATATCTAATATCTAACATCTAAAATCTCAATACTATGAGCAAAAATCCCTTTACTTTTCCTTACTTTCCAAACTCGTAAAATACTTAAATTTTACACCTTATTTCTTAAGTCTACACCGAATTACACCGAGTAAGGAAAGTAACCAAATTTGAGCAAAAGAAAAAATGGTGAAATCACCAAAATAAAAAACTAGCAACATAAGCTATAATTAAAGCAAAGGAGAACCAATGCTTCTCCTTATTGCGTTACTATCTTCGTTTGAATCCCTTTTTTCAGAAACTCAAAAAACAAAAAAATGTTTTTGCTGAAATTGGGTTACTTAGGTTACTTATTACTTAAAAAACTGAATGTTAAATAAATTATAAGTTAAAATTGTATATTTAACAACTAACTAAAATAGATATTATGTGGGCAGATAATGAAACTTCAGAAGATCTTCTAGGATTCAAAGTACACGCTGATTTATTAATTAATATCATAAATGACGAATCAGTGCTACCAATTACAATTGGTGTTTTTGGTGATTGGGGAAGTGGAAAATCCAGTATTTTACAAATTGTAAAAGAAGAGTTTGATAAAGAAGATGATAAAGATTCTCTTTGTATATACTTTAATGGATGGACTTTTGAGGGATATGACGATGCTAAAGCTGCATTGTTAAATTCAATTCTTAAAGAATTAGAAGTCAACAAAAAGATTTCTGCTGAGATAAAAGATACAATAAAAGAAAAAGCAAAAAAACTTTGGAAGTCTATAGACTGGATGCGTGGAGCAGGTATGGTAATGAAAAATGTCGCTTTACCTGCCGTTTCTGCGTACTTTACGGGAGGTGTCAGTTTACTACCTTTTGCAATTCAAAAACTAAACGAATGGGGAGATAACCCTGAAGAAGTAATTGAAAGGCTTAAAACAACGGAGGGTCAAGAAATATTTAAAGCCTTTGTAAAAGAAAGTAAAGAAGAAGATAAAAATACAACAAATGCAGTAGCAGAATTTAGGAAGGATTTTGAGGAACTTTTAAAAGCTACAAATTTTAAAAGATTAGTTGTTATTATTGATGATTTAGACAGATGTAGTCCTGAAAGAATTATTGAGAATCTAGAAGCTATTAAACTTTTTCTAAATGTACCTAAAACAGCCTTTATAATTGGAGCTGATCCTCGAATTGTGAAATATGCCATTGAACATAAGTATAAAAATAATAAAGAAATTGAAGAAGATAACAATCGGATTGTAATTGATTATTTAGAAAAATTAATTCAGCTTCCTTATTCCTTGCCAAGACTTTCTGAATCTGAAGTTGAAACTTACATATCAATGCTTATCTGTAAAAAAGAGATAGGCGATATCAAATTTAAAAATGTAATTGATGAATTTAAGAAGTATAGATTAAAAAATAAGTATTCTGCATTTGGATTGTCAAATTTTGAAAAGATTTTAGAAGCCGAGGAATTCGAAAAAGTTAAAGATAATGTCATTACAATCCCGTCATTAGTTCCTTTAATTACAAATAGTTTGTATGGAAATCCGCGACAGATTAAAAGGTTTCTAAATACTTATACTATCAGAAAAAGGCTTGCAGAAGTTGCATCGTTACCAAGCTTTAATGACGCCGTTCTAGCAAAAATGATGATACTTGAATATTCTGAACCGAAGTTATTCAAGAAGTTATTTGAATGGCAAATAATTCAAGATGGAGTACCAAAAGAAATAACCGATATAGAAGCTATATCCAAAGAAAAAGGAATTGAAGATGTTATTTCGGAAATAAAAGATACAGATTTCAAAGAATGGAGTAAACCCAAAATAATAAAATGGTTTCAAATTGAGCCTCTATTATCTGGGGTTGATTTACGAGATTATTATTGGATTGCTCGTGATAAGTTAGAAAACTCTATCACAGCAACGAGTATGATTCCACCAGTTGTAAGAACATTTTTTAATGAGTTACTACCCGACAATATGACTGCAACAGTTACAAAATCTCTATTAACTGAAAAATTTCAAACTTTCAGTGATATTGAAAAAGATGCGTTTTTTAATCTTCTATCTTCAAATTTAAAAAGGAATCCTCAGCAAAAGCGGTTGTATGACATCTTCAATGCAATGGCAGAAGATAAAATAGAAAATACAGTTTATCACTATATGGAAACTCTTAAAATAATCAGCGTATCAGATATTGAACCTGCGGTTGCTACGAGATTAGCAGATTTTAAATTAGAACCTGAAATTGGAACGTTTTTGAATGATTATTTCAAAGATGGAAAATCAAGAGCAAGTAAAGCATTTAATCTAAAAAAATAGAAATGGGAACATCTAAATCATTTTCTGATGTAAAACACTCAATGGTTCCGAATTGGGGTACGCTTAGTTCTTCGCTTACCTCAAATTGTGATTCTTCTATTCTTCCAGCTCAGAAGCTTCAGAATATTATGGGGCATTTTGTTTCAGCATTGGGCGGTGCATCAACAGGAGGACGTGGCGGTTCAAGAGCAGGAGGAAGAAGCAGTATTAGAACTGCAAAAAAAATCGGAGGAGTCTTTTCAAAGTTTATAAGTTCGGGTAATAATATTAGAGAAACTCTTGAATCTACCGGTTTAACAGATATTGATAATAAAACGGTTGGCGATGTAATTAATCATTTGATTGAGTATTGTTCCGGTAATGCAACTTCAATTGATGATAATGCAGCAAAAGAAGCTACAAGATTATTATTAGAAGAACTAATGGAACAAGCTGAATCCATTGATGAAGTGCAAAGTTTATTACAGGAGACTTTTACCACAAATACCTTGGAAGATGTAATAGTAAGTTATTTTGGATATTATATTAATGAGCTTTTATCAAAGTGGTTCTATGAAAATTTAATAAAAAACAAAAATGAAAGTGATTGTAATAATCTTTTCAGTCAAATAAAAAATTTCATAGTTGAAAGAGTTGGAGATATGCATAAAAGTAATCCATTACATAACATTGACTGGAGTTCTGATGAAGCCGATAGACTTGTGAAAAATATTCAACAAGATGTATTAACCGTTTTTGAATAGTTATGAGAGTAAATATAGTTATTGATAACGCAGATTATGGAAAATTTTCAGACTTGCAGCTTTGTTATACAGATAACGGAGTGAATAGACAGGTTCCATTATCTTTCTTAGGTTATGAAAGAGTTTTTGATTTCACGACTGATTTTACATCTGTAAAATTTGATTTTTTTCTTATATCTGCAATAGTTTATGGTGTAGATAATTTACTGAGTCGGGCTAATTATTCAAATGATGGCTGGACAAGGGATATAGAGGTTGTATTTCCAGTAAATAACTTATCTGCTTGGACTGGAAAAGAAGAGAAATTAAAGCAAATTCTAGACTTTCTAACCGGTGATAATTGGCAAATTTCTTTTAGACAGATCGAAGTTGTCAATTTATTTCAACCACGTACAAATAGGAGGAAAATTCCAATTTATGATAAAAATACTATCAAATCTGTAAGTCTTTTTTCTGGAGGATTGGATTCGTTGATAGGTGTTATTGATGAGTTAGAGAAGTTAGGTGCTAACGAAAGAATACTTTTTGTTTCTCATTTTGATTCAAAATCCCCAGGTCCAAATGGAGATCAAAATAGATTGTTGCGACATTTATTGACCCAATATCCAAATAAAATTTATTGGATACAATCAAAATTAGCATTATCAAGAAAGGATGGAGAAGGTAATAGGGTTACAATAGAAAACAATTATCGTAGTCGTTCTTTATTTTTTGTTGGATTGGGATGTTATTTATCACCAATTGATGAATTAATTATTCCAGAAAATGGGACGATTTCAATAAACTATCCTCTTACCCCTTCAAGAGTAAGTTCATTAAGCACAAGAACAACACACCCATACGTTTTAAAGCACACTCAAGAATTACTTACTAATCTAGGTTTAGTTACGAAAATTTATAATCCTTATACATTAAAGACTAAAGGTGAAATGTTTGTAGAATGTACAAATCAACCTTTTTTAAAAAGCATCTATCAGGATTCTGTTTCTTGTGGCAAAAGAGGAAGGAAACAACATAATTATGATGTAAGAAATGCAGAGCATTGTGGTCGATGTATGCCCTGTATTTATCGTCGGGCTGCTTTGAATAAAGCAGGTTTAGATAATGAAAATCACTATGGAAATTTTATAACAAAAGTATCCTCGATAGGTATGAATGATTTACCTGCGTTGTTTAGTTATTTAAAGAGAAATATACCATTAGAAAAAATGAAAAGAGATCTATTAGTAAATGGTAATATTGATTTAGATGTCCTTTCGGATTATGCTGAAATGGTACTGAGAAGTAAAACAGAAGTTTTAAATTTGTTTGATGACAAAGGGAGCAGCTTTGTAAAGTCTGAATTAGGTTTATGATAAATATTGATACGCACTGCCATATAGATTTATATCCAAATCCTAACAAAATCTTGCAAGATTGTGTAAAAGCTGATATAACTGTATTATCGATGACTAATCTGCCAAGTCATTTTGAAATGGGATATCCTTATTTCCAATCATTAAAAAAAATAAGATTGGCACTAGGAATGCACCCATTGATGGCAGATTCTCATAAAAAAGAATTTAATTTATTTCTAAAAAATATTGATAAAACATCTTACATTGGTGAGATAGGTTTGGATTTTTCTAAAGAAGGTATTTCTACTAAAGAGATTCAAATAGATACTTTTTCCAAAATATTAAAAGTTATAACTGGTAAGAAAAAAATATTAAGTATTCACTCTCGTAAAGCAGAAAAAGAGGTTTTAGAATTATTAATAAAAAATCAAATTGAAAATGCCATTTTTCATTGGTATTCTGGTGGTTTGAATTTGATTAAAAATATTTCAGATGCTGGATTTTATTTTTCTATAAATCCAGCAATGATTAAATCGATTTCGGGCCAAAAAATCATTTCAAAAATTCCAAAGGAGAATATTCTTACTGAAACTGATGGTCCATTTATAAATGATCAATTTAATAATCCTATTTTACCTGGTGATATAAATGCAGTTATCAGTTACTTAAGTAACTTATGGAATATCTCAACTTCTGAAGTAGTTATAATTATTAATACTAATTTTAATCGATTAATAAAATCAATTAGGTAATTAGAGTATTGTTTAGGAACATACTTTTAAACTCGTAAATTTGCAGCCTAATAAATTTAAAAAATGAAGAGTAGCGAAATCAAGGATTATTCACCATCTGAACTATCTCAATTCTTTGCCGATGTATATTCTAAACAGAAAACTCAAAAGGAAAAAAGAGAAATAGGTCAGTTTTTTACTCCTGATAATATTTCAGATTTTATGGGTAGTTTATCAACTACTCAAAAGGAGTGTGTAAAAATTCTTGATCCTGGATGTGGAACTTTAAATTTATCGTGTGCATTAATTGATCATTTAGTTAAAAATCAAGTAACAAAATCGATTCAATTAGATATTTACGAAACAGATAAAAACCTTAATCAATACATTGAAGATATTACGAAGACTTTATCAGAGTTTTTATCTTCTAAAAATATAGCATTTAACTATACTATTTACTTTGAAGATTTTGTATTAAAAAATGCAAATGTATTAAAAAGCAATTCAGAGTTGAAATATGATATTATCATTTCTAATCCACCTTATTTTAAATTAGCAAAGACTGACGAACGTGCTTTAGCTACAGATATTATCAATGGAGGTCAACCTAATATTTATTCGTTGTTTATGGCTATTTCTAGTCGTTTATTAAACGATGATGGCGAAATGATATTCATTACACCTCGTAGTTTTACTTCAGGGTTATATTTCAAGAAATTTCGTGAATTCTTTTTAGATAATGTAAACCTTCATTCTTTACATTTATTTGTAAATAGAAATGATACATTTAAAAAAGATAAAGTTTTACAAGAGCTTTTAATTACGAAGGCAGTGAAACATAAGGTTGATCAAATTGTTATTACAAGTTCAGATAGTGATTTAAATATCTATTCAAATAAGAACTACCAATACAAAGAGGTTTATAATGTTGAATCTGAAAATAAATTCGTTTTTATTCCAATTAATGAGAATGAAGATAAAATTCTGAAAATTATAAACCAATGGGATAAGAAATTAGAAGATTTTGATATCACTATTTCTACTGGTCCTGTTGTTGATTTTAGAACAAAAGAAAATATAGTATTAGAAGCTAAAATTGATGAGAATATTAAACCATATTACAGGCTGAATAATGTTACTCAAATGGAATTAAATTGGCCTTTAGAAGATTTGAGTAAAGAACAATTTATCATTCAAAATGATGCAACTAAATCAATACTAAGACCAAGTTCTAATTACATATTTTTAAGAAGACAAAGTGCAAAAGGTGATAAACATCGTTTAATTTGTACACCTTATTTTAAAGAGGATAATATTGATTATATCGGAATTGATAATAAGCTAAATTACATTTACAGTAAAAAAAGAGAATTAACCAAGGAAGAAGTATATGGAATTTCTGCTCTATTAAATTCTACTTTTATGAATCAATACTTCCAAACATTTAATGGCAATGTAAATGTAAGCTCAACTGAAATTAAACAACTAAAATTTCCTGATTACCAATTCATCATTCGTATTGGTGAAAAAGTAATTAATAATCAAAAGTTATCTTTTGAGGAAATTAACCAATACATACTACAAAAACTTAACTATGAACAAAATTGATGAAGCTCAGATTATCTTGGATAGTTTGGGTTTTGATACGAAGCAGAAAAATAAAATTGCTGCACTTACATTACTTGCTTTAGCAAATATGAAAGAAACGGATAAATGGTCATCTGCTTCTAATCCTAGATTAGGAGTAGCAAAAGGTATAATGACTTTTATAAGTGAAGAATACGGGGTTATATATAAAGAAAATACACGTGAATCTGTTCGTAGACAAGTATTACATTACTTTATTCAAAAAGGAGTAGTAGAACAAAATCCTGATGATAAAACGATTCCTGTTAATAGTTCTAAAAATAATTATGCTTTAACAGAGGAGTTTTTGAGAGTTTTAAAAACATACGGTTCTACTGAATGGGAAAAATCTTTAGAATTATTTTTGAAGGATACAAAGGATATTGTAGAAAAATACGAAACAGCTAAGTCGTTCGATTTAGTACCTGTTAAAATATCAGATAATAAAACAATTAATTTGTCTGCAGGTTTGCATAACAATTTACAAAAAGCAATAGTAGAAGAATTTGCACCTCGTTTTGCTCCAAATTCAATGTTATTGTATTTAGGCGATACAGCAAATAAAAATATACATATAGAGGAAGATAAACTAAAAGAATTAGGTATTCCAATTACCAAACATTCAAAACTTCCTGATGTAATTTTATATCGTGAAGATAAGAACTGGATTTATTTAATTGAAGCAGTAACTACTCACGGCCCTGTTTCTCAAAAAAGAATAAACGAATTAGAAGAACTTTTTAAAGAATGTAAAGCAGGTAAAGTATATGTAACTGCATTTCCGGATATGTCAGTATTCAAAAAATACTCAACCGATATCGCTTGGGAAACTGAGGTATGGTTAATGGATTTACCAGATCATATGATACATTTTAATGGTGACCGATTTATGGGGCCAAGATAATTATAAATTAAGCCAACTAATATGAATATTGAAGATAAATTACTTTCAGAAATTGAAGAAATAAGAAAAGAAATAAAGACGGATAATTTTAGTATGGCAATTCGTGAATTAGTTCAAGTCTATAAAGATGGTGATTTAGAACTTTTTCCTTCATATCAAAGATTATTTCGTTGGAAAGATGAGCAGAAAACAAGATTCATAGAATCTTTATTGATGGGAATACCAACCCCACCTATATTTATTGCTCAAAAAAAAGGATCTAAGTGGACAGTTGTAGACGGTTTACAGAGAATTTCAACAATATTACAATTAATGGGTCTTTTTGAAGATAATAATGGAGTTAAAAAACCTACATTTGATTTTACTCCATCTGAAAAAATACCATCAATTGAAGGATTAAATTGGGATACACTTCCAGATGATGCTCAAAGAATAATTAAAATGTCAAAACTAGACTTAAAAATTATTCTAGTAGAAGAAAACGTGTCAGCACAATATGAATTATTCAAAAGGTTAAATACAGGGTCTGTTGTATTGTCTCCACAAGAAATTAGAAATTGTTTAATGATCATGTTAAACGAAGAATATTATTCTAAAATTGATGAAGTAAAAAGCTTTAATGACTTCAAAGAAGTAATAAATATTACTGAAAATAAAGAAGAAATTGAATATCCTATGGAATTAATCCTAAGATATTTTATAATGAAATACAATAAAATTGATTTTGGCAATTATAATTTATCTAAAGATTTGTTATCTGATTTCATTGATAAAGAAACTATTAAATTAATTGAAGATGATGAATTTAATATTGATTTTGAATTAAATACCTTTAAAAGGTTATTTACATTATTAAACAAAACTCTTAAAGGTGATTCTTTTAAAAAATATAATAATGTTTCTTCACAATTTGAAGGAGCCTTTCTACAAGTTAGTTTTGAAGGTATTGTTTCTGGCTTAGCTAATAATATTGAATATTATGAAGCACGTGAAGATTTATTAATAAATAAAATTAAAGAAATGTATCACGATGAAACATATTTAGAAAATGCTAAGAGAGGTACAAAAGCATTAACAAGAATTAAAAATATGATTGAATTTTCTAATCAATATTTTAAACCAAATGACTAGTGGAAATTTTGAAACATATTTATTCGACGATTGGACTTGGAGAAAAAAAGAAATTTCTGATTTAATATTAATTGCAGAAAAATCAGAGAGTCAAGCAGTTTTAAAATCAATTATTTTATTGTTATATGCTCATTGGGAAGGTTATATTAAAAAAAGCTGCAGATTATATTTAAAATATATATGTGATAATAAATATCTTATTTCTGATCTATCTGCAAATTTTAAAGCATTTCTCTTAAAGGGTATAAATGCTGAAATTGATAAAAGTGGTAAATCTTATAATTTAACAAATGAATTAACATATTTAAAATTATTTATTGAATTAGATGATTTACAATTAGGTAAAAAAATGCAAATTGATATTGAAAATGGAAAAGACAAAGGTTATATCAATACGCACGATAATTTAAACCCTCAAGTTTTTAAGAGTATTTTAGAATGTATTGGAGTAAAGTATAAAGATAATTATACCATTAAAGAAAAATATATTGAAGTTTTTCTTTTAACTAATAGAAATTCAATAGGTCATGGAAATAATAAAATTTTTAATGATGAGGATTTTGATTTAGAAATTGTGAGTATAAAAAAATTAAGAGATGTAATAATTGTTATAGTAGAAAATTTTAGAGACGAATTAATTGAATATGTTAATGAAGAATTATTTCTAAATAAAAATATTGACAAAATTTTAAATTTATCAGAAAAATATAATTCACTTATTAAAAAAGAGTTTGAAACAATTGATTCTAAGTATTAAGATTAATAGGTTATCAACCCCAAAATACGACATCAAGTAGTTATTGATAATCAGTAAAACGTACACGCCTATTTGCAAAGCACTAAAGTGTTTAGGGCAACAACAAAAAAGCAAAAGCGGTTAATTGCAGTTTTGTGTAATACCCTAACGGGATATTCCGCAAAGCTGCCCGGGACATTACCCGCAATAACTTTCGCTGTTGCCCTATATTCAAAGGATTTTGCAAATAGGCTTCTTTCGTTCTAAACACGAATATCCGTTTTCAAAAAACGTATTTTGGTTTTGATGAAGTTGTAGTATGGCCACAATCATTTTTGCATTTGAGATTAAGAGGAGAAGCTTGAGAAGCTTCGGGTTTAAATGCCACGCACCCCCGCCACCCAAGAAAGCGGTTGTGTAGGCTTCCCCTTTTTAGTACAAGTTAAAAGTATACAATATTCTATTACGTTTACAGTTGAAGGACTAAGTGATGCGAAGGCGTAGCCGTAGCGGAACGCAGTCCTT
>Ga0079224_100016992_pt1 | contig 10241 bp, 7 predicted proteins | sample Stecom2015_FD_80414 | JGI IMG/M metagenome (GOLD analysis project Ga0079224, IMG submission 80414) | Agricultural soil microbial communities from Utah to study Nitrogen management - Steer compost 2015 | ecosystem: Environmental > Terrestrial > Soil > Agricultural land | place: USA: Utah... | reverse complement strand
GCTTCCTGCAGTCGCGCGGCGTGCAGCCGGCCGACTTCAACAGCTACGGCTCGCGCCGCGGCAACGACGACGTCATGGTCCGCGGCACCTTCGCCAACATCCGCATCAAGAACCTGATGCTGGACGGCGAGGAAGGCGGCAACACGCTGTTCCACGGCAGCGGCCCCAACGCCGGCAGCAAGATGTCGATCTACGACGCGGCGATGGAGTACAAGGCCCAGGGCACCCCGCTGGTGGTGTTCGCCGGCAAGGAGTACGGCACCGGGTCGTCGCGCGACTGGGCGGCCAAGGGCACCCTGCTGCTGGGGGTCAAGGCGGTCGTCGCCGAAAGCTTCGAGCGCATCCACCGCTCCAACCTGGTCGGCATGGGCGTGCTCCCGCTGCAGTTCAAGGATGGCGAGAACGCGCGCACGCTGGGGCTGGATGGCAGCGAGGCGATCGACATCACCGGCCTCGACGACGGCGACGCGAAGACCGCGACGGTGGTCGCGCGCAAGGCCGATGGCAGCGAAGTCCGCTTCGACGTCCGCGTGCTGCTGCTGACGCCCAAGGAAGTCGAGTACTTCCGCAACGGCGGCATCCTGCACTACGTGCTGCGCCAGCTGGCAGCCAGGAAGGCGGCGTAAGGCTAGAGGCGCGGCTCCCAGCTGGCGCTCGACAGGCGCCAGTCGCCGCCCTCCAGCCGCCAGCCGGTCTCGACCGAATACAGCCGCGCGGCGTCGGGCAGCAGCCTGCCCGACCCGCCGGTCAGCGCGACCTCGAACGACACCGTCGCGTCGTGCTCCCGCAGCTCGACCCGCAGCGGACCGGCCACGGTGGCGCCGACCTCGCGATGGCGCAGGAACGCCAGCCGCGCCATCCGCACCGCGGCCTCCGCGTCCATTCCGCCGGGACCGACGAAATCGTCCGCGAGCAGGTCCCCGATCGCGGCGGCATCGCGGCCCTCCACCGCTGCCTGCAGCGCCGATACCTGCCCGCGCAAGGCCTGTTCGGGCGACGTCGCCGTGCACCCCGCGAGCCCAAGCGCGACGCAGGCCAGGAGCAGCAACGGCAACGGGATCGGCTTCCCCATGCCGACAGCGTAAGCCGAAAAGCGCCTTGCCGGGTCCGGAGCGCTATGCTCCAATCGGTAGGGAACCGTACGGTGCCGGACGCACCGGTCCTGGAGTGATCGCGATGCAGCAAGAACGCCCCTGGCTGGCCGAATATCCCGAAGGCGTCCCCGCGGAAATCAATCCCGATGCGTACCCGTCCGTGGTGGCGGTGCTGCAGGACGCGATCCAGCGCTTCCGCGACCGGCCGGCGTTCTCCAGCTTCGGCAAGGTCATCACCTATGCCGAGCTCGACGAACTGAGCGCGCGCTTCGCGGCCTACCTGCTGGGCGAACTCGAACTCAAGCGCGGCGACCGCGTCGCGATCATGATGCCCAACTGCCTGCAGCACCCGATCGCCACCCACGGCATCCTGCGCGCCGGCCTGACCGTGGTCAACGTCAACCCGCTGTACACCGCGCGCGAGCTCGAACACCAGCTGGTCGACTCGGGCACCAGCGCCATCGTCGTGCTGGACAACTTCGGCCATACCGTGCAGCAGGTGATCGCCCGCACCCGCGTGCGCCAGGCGATCACCACCGGCCTGGGCGACCTGGTCGGCGGCGCCAAGGGCGCGATCATGAACTTCGTGCTCAAGCACGTGAAGAAGATGGTCCCGGCCTACGAACTGCCGGGCGCCATCCGCTTCGGCGAGGCGCTGGCGATCGGTGCCATGCAGCCGCGCCCCGAGGTCGCGATCGATCCCGACGACACCGCCTTCCTGCAGTACACCGGCGGCACCACCGGGGTCGCCAAGGGCGCGATGCTCACCCACCGCAACCTGGTCGCCAACATGGAGCAGGCCGCGGCCTGGGTCGGCGGCAACCTGCGCCCCGGCGAGGAAACCATCATCACCGCGCTGCCGCTGTACCACATCTTCTCGCTGACGGCGAACGGCCTGGTGTTCACCAAGTTCGGCGGCCTCAACCACCTGATCACCAACCCGCGCGACATGAAGGGCTTCGTCAAGGAGCTCTCGAAGACGAAGTTCACCGCCATCACCGGCGTCAACACGCTGTTCAACGGCCTGCTCAACACCCCGGGCTTCGACCGGATCGACTTCTCCTCTCTGCGCATGACCCTGGGCGGCGGCATGGCGGTGCAGCGCGCCGTCGCCGAACGCTGGAAGAAGACCACAGGCTGCACCCTGGTCGAGGCCTACGGCCTGACCGAGACCTCCCCGGCCGCGTGCATCAACCCGATGGACCTGGCCGAGTACAACGGTTCGATCGGCCTGCCGATCCCGTCCACCGACGCCTGCATCAAGGACGAGGACGGCAACATGCTGCCGGTCGGCGAAGTCGGCGAACTGTGCATCAAGGGCCCGCAGGTGATGAAGGGCTACTGGAACCGGCCCGAGGAAACCGCCGAGGCGATCGACGCCGATGGCTGGCTCCACACCGGCGACATGGCGAGGATGGACGAGAAGGGCTACTTCTACATCGTCGACCGCAAGAAGGACATGATCCTGGTCTCGGGCTTCAACGTGTACCCCAACGAGGTCGAGGACGTGCTGGCCGCGATGCCCGGCATCCTCGAGGTGGCCGCCGTCGGCGCCCCCGACGAGAAGTCCGGCGAGGTGGTCAAGGTGGTGGTGGTGCGCAAGGATCCCTCGCTGACCGCCGAGCAGGTCAAGGCCTACGCGCGCGAGCAGCTGACCGGCTACAAGCGCCCGCACGTGGTCGAGTTCCGCAGCGAACTGCCCAAGACCAACGTCGGCAAGATCCTGCGCCGCGAACTCAGGGAAGAAGCCGCCCAGGCCTGAGCCGGCGGCCCCGTCCGGCACCGGAAAGCCGGCAAAAACCCGTTTCCTCGAGCCGCTTCCGCGCGGCGGGTGTAGCATCCGCCGCGTGGAACCGTTTCCCGCCGCGGTCCATGCCTCGTCCGGCGGCGACCCATCGAGGATCCGAGAAATGAACAACATCGAGAAACTGCAACGCGTCCAGGCATTCCCCACCATCCGCGTGGAATCCGACCCCCGTGGCTCCGAACACTGGCTGTACATGCACGCCGACGCCGCCACCGGGATCCGGCCCTGCTTCCGCACCGCGCTGATGGACGACATGTGGAGCTACCTGACCTCCATCACCCTGCGCGACTCCCAGCGCCGCCCCGGCGAGCTTCGCCACGTGGTGCTGGCCTCCGATGCCGACGCCTTCAACCTGGGCGGTGACCTCGAGCTGTTCGGCCGCCTGATCCAGTCCGGCAGCCGGGAACAGCTGCTTGCCTATGCCCGCCGCTGCGTCGAAGGCGTCCACGCGATCAACAACTCGCTGGGCGGCGACGTGCGCACGATCGCGCTGGTCCAGGGCGACGCGCTGGGCGGCGGCCTCGAGCTCGCGCTCGCCTGCCAGACCATCGTCGCCGAGGAAGGCGTCACCATGGGCCTGCCCGAGGTGCTGTTCGGCCTGTTCCCGGGCATGGGTGCCTACTCGTTCCTGTGCAAGCGCGTCCCCGCCCGCCAGGCCGAGAAGATCATCCTCGAGGGCAACATGTTCAGCAGCGAGGAAATGCACGCGATGGGCATCGTCGACGTGCTGGTGCCCAAGGGCGAAGGCGAGGCCGCGGTCCGCGACCTGATCCGCCGGCAGCAACGCGCGCCGCAGGCGCACCTGGCGCTCAACCAGGTCCGACAGATCGCGCAGCCGGTCGGCTACGACGAGCTGATGGGGATCACCGAGGTCTGGGTGGACGCCGCGCTGGCGCTGGGGGACCGTTCGCTGCGCACCATGGAACGGATCGTCAACGCGCAGAAGCGACGCGCGGCCGCCGCGGCCTGAGGGGGATACGCCCGGAACCGGGGATCCGGGACAGGGGTCAACCGCTCTCGCTCTCGTCCCGCGCACGCCTCTCCCGGGCGCGCGCGTCGAGGGCCGTCCGCCCTTCGGCCATGCGCTCGCGCAGCGCCGACGCGTGTCGCCGCCACTCGCCGGCGAGCTGCGCCTGCGGCATGCGCAGGATCTCGCCGCTGGTTTCCACCACCCGGGCCAGGCCGAGGTTGCCGGCCACGCCCTTGAGCGCGTGCGCCTGGTCGCGCAGCGCGTCCCACCGGCCCTGCTGGCCGGCCAGGTCCAGCCCCTGCAGGCAGGCTTCGCAATCGCGCAGGCACTGCTGCACGAACTGGGCCTCGAACTTGCCTCCACTGTCGATCGCGGCCAGGTCGTCGAGCACGCTGGTATCCAGCACGCCGTCCGCCGCGGGCGCCGCCGCGGCCGGGGCGGCCACCGGATCGGGCGCGACCTGGCCGCTGCCGGTGGCGATGCCGGCAATGGTGTCCAGCAGGGTCGCCGAGACCACCGGCTTGGCAAGGAACGCCCGCGCACCCGCCTGCTTGCAGCGATGGATCGCTTCCGGCGTGACGTCGGCGCTGAGCACCACCACCGGGGTGCGCGCGCCGCCGCCCGCCTCCATCACCCGGAGTTGCTTGAGCAGGTCCAGCCCGCTCAGGCCCGGCATGTGCAGGTCGCAGATCACCAGGTCGTAGGCGCTCGCCTCGAGCGCATCCAGCACTTCCTCGCCGGTGTCGACGCTGATCACCTTGTGCCCCGCCTTCTGCAGGAGCCGTTGCAGCACCATGCGGTTGGCGGCGTGATCGTCCGCGACCAGGATGGTGAGGCTGCGCACGCGCGCGCGGTGGCGCAGGAACGGATCACTGAAGGCGATGACGTTGGCGGCGGACGCGGCGGTTCCGGCCGCGACCGCCGGTTGTCCGGCGGCGACGTCCTCCGCGGCCTCCGCCGCGTCGGGCCGCACCCCCACCTGTTCGAAAGGCAGTTCGACCCAGAAGCGGCTGCCGGCGTTCTCGGAACTCTCGAAGCCGATGCTGCCGCCCATCGCCTCGGTCAGGCCCTTGGCGATGGTGGTCCCCAGGCCGGTTCCGCCATGGCGGCGGGACAGGCTGGCATCGGCCTGCTCGAAGGCCTCGAACAGCTTGGCGCGCGCCGAGGCCGGGATGCCGATGCCGGTGTCGATGATCGTGAAACGGAGCCGGACCCGGTCGCGGGCATCCACCGCCATGCGCGACACTTCCAGCCGCACCGAGCCCCGGTCGGTGAACTTGACCGCGTTGCCCGCGAGGTTGAGCAGGACCTGCTGCAGGTGGGCCACGTCGCCGCCCAGCCGGTCGGGAACGTCGTCGGCGACCCGGACTTCGTAGTCGATCCGCTTCGCGCGCACAGAGGGTTGCAGGATCAGGCCGACCCCGCGCAGCAACTCGGCCAGCGAGAACTCGGCCTGGTCCAGGCGCAGCTTGCCGGCCTCGATCGCCGAGATGTCGAGCACGTCCTGGACCAGCGACAGCAACGAGCGCGCCGAGGCCTGGATGGTGTCCAGGCATTCACGCTGCTCGCTGTCGAGGCGGGTGGTCGCGAGCAACTCCGACATCCCCACCAGGCCGTTGAGCGGGGTCCGGAACTCATGGCTCATGTTGGCCAGGAAGCGGCTCTTCGCCTCGTTCGCCCGGCGCGCCTCCTCCGTGGCCCGGGTCAGGGCACGCAGCAGCCCGGACAGGTACAGCGGCACCGCGACCAGGCCGACCAGCAGGCCGAGGCCGAGCGCGAGGTTCTGCTGCCAGTAGCCGCTGGATGCCAGCACCGCGCCGAAACTGGCCGTCGCCATCGCCACCGCGGCGAACAGCCAGCGGTTGCCGTAGCGCAGGCCGTTGCCGACGGTGACCCACATGATGATCACGTAGACCCAGGCCAGAGGCTCGCCGATGCGGATCATCGCCGCGGCCATCAGCCCGTAGTCCGAGACCATGCCGATGACGCGGCGCACGCGCGAGACCCCGGGCTGCAGCGCGATCGCTGCCACCAGCGACCCGCCCACGACGAAGCCGATCGCCACCATCAGCAGCACGTCCTGGTAGGCGCCGCCCATGCCCCGCGGCCCGTGGACCAGCAGGTAGCCCAGGACCACGGCCAGGACCGCCAGCCGCACCAGCGCCTGGCCGTGTTCGCTGTCCGGCCGCCCGGAGAAGCGCCGCCGCACGAGCTCTGGCAGGGAAACCTTCACGCATCCAGTCCCGGCTTGGTCCTGACCGAAGAATAACGCCGGCAGATCTCCTCGAGGCGAAGACGGTTGCGCATCAATGCCTCGACGCAGCGCGGATCGAACAGCTTGCCGCTCTGCTCCCCCAGCCAGCGCAGGGCCTCTTCCAGCGTCCAGGCGGCCTTGTACGGCCGTGTGGACAGCAGCGCGTCCAGGACATCCGCGACCGCCACGATCCGGGCCTCGATCGGAATCTCATCGCCCTTGAGACCATCGGGGTAGCCGCTACCGTCGTAGCGCTCGTGGTGGCGCAGGGCGATGGTGGCCCCCATCTGCACGAACCGGTTCTGGCTGCCGCTGAGCAGTTCGTGGCCGATCCGCGGGTGCCGGCGCATGACCGCCAGCTCGGACTCGTCCAGCGGCCCCGGCTTCATCAGCACCGCGTCGGGGATAGCGATCTTGCCGATGTCGTGCAGGGGCGCGGCCAGCTCGATCATCCGCACCCCGTCCTCGAACATCCCGAGGTCCTCGGCGATCAACCCGGCGAAATGCGACATCCGCTCGAGGTAGGCGCTGGTGCCTGCATCGCGGTACTCGATCGCGCGCGCCAGCCGCGACAGGGTCTCGCGCTCGCGTTCCTCGACCTCGTGCATGCTCGACAACAGGCGCTGTTCCAGCGACATCGCCCGCTGCTTCACCGATTCGGACTGCTGCCGCAGCTGCAGCAGGTTGCGGCAGCGCGCGCGCAGCTCGCGCGGGCGGATCGGCTTGACCAGGAAATCGATCACCCCGGCATCGAGCGCGGCCTGGCGCACCGGCTCGTCGCCAACCACCGTGACCAGCACGATCGGCACGTCGCGATGGATCAGCGGCTTGCGGAACCGGCGCGCGAACTCGAGCCCGTCCATGCCGGGCATGCGGTAATCGAGCAGGAGCAGGTCGGGCCGGTTGTCCTCGCACCAGTCGAGCGCGCCCTGGGCGGTCTCGAAGTCGTGGACCTGCAGTTCCGGCCCGATGTCCTCGATGATGTGCCGCAGCATCGCCCGCGCGGACGTCTGGTCATCGACGATGACGATGTTCAAGGTTCGTCCCCCGTTGTGCCCGTGGCGCCGCCAGCCATCCCTGGGTGGGCTGGCCGCCATGGTCGCCCTGCCGCCCGCCCGGGGCAAGCCCCGGTCCGGATGGCCTGTTGCGCGGGTTCAGCCGCCCTGCCCCGGCCGCATGTACGGGAACAGCAGCACGTCGCGGATGGACGCCGAGTCGGTCAGCAGCATCACCAGCCGGTCGATGCCCACGCCCAGCCCGCCGGTGGGCGGCAGCCCGACCTCGAGCGCGCGGATGTAGTCCGCGTCGTAGTGCATCGCTTCGTCGTCGCCGCCGGCCTTGGCCTCGACCTGGGCGCGGAAGCGGGCGGCCTGGTCCTCCGGGTCGTTGAGCTCGGAGAATCCGTTCGCCAGTTCCTTGCCGCCGACGAACAGCTCGAAGCGGTCGGTGATCCCGGGTTCGGTGTCGGATTCGCGGGCCAGCGGCGACACCTCCACCGGGTAGTGGGTGATGAAGGTCGGCTGCACCAGCCCGTCCTCGACCGTCTTCTCGAAGATCTCCAGCAGCAGCTTGCCCCAGCCGTAGGCGGGCTTCACCGCGATGCCCAGGCGCCGGCAATGCGCGGCGAGCGCCTCGCGGTCGCGGCAGTCGGCCACGGAGATCCCGGGATTGAGTTCGCGCACCGCCTCTTCCAGCTTCCAGCGGCGGAACCGCGGGCCGAGGTCGATCGCCCGGCCTTCCCACTCCAGCGCGGTGCTCCCGGTCGTCTCCCGCGCCACGTCGCGGATCAGGTTCTCGGTCAGGTCCATGATGTCTTCGTACGTGGCGTAGGCCTCGTACAGTTCGAGCATGGTGAACTCGGGGTTGTGGCGGGTGCTGACGCCTTCGTTGCGGAAGTTGCGGTTGATCTCGTAGACCCGCTCGAAACCCCCGACCACCAGCCGCTTCAGGTACAGCTCCGGCGCGACCCGCAGGAACAGGTCCAGGTCGAGCGCGTTGTGGTGGGTGGTGAACGGCTTCGCGGTGGCGCCGCCGGCGAGGTAATGCATCATCGGCGTCTCGACCTCGAGGAAGCGGCGCGCGTCGAGCCAGCGGCGGATCGCGGCGACGATCCGCGAGCGCTTGACGAACACTTCGCGCGCTTCCGGGGTAACGATCAGGTCCACGTAGCGCTGCCGGTAGCGCTGCTCGACGTCGGCCAGGCCATGCCACTTGTCCGGCAGCGGCCGCAGCGACTTCACCAGCAGGCGCAGCGAATCCGCCTTCACCGACAGCTCGCCGGTCTTGGTGCGCATCAGCGTGCCAGTGGCGGCGACGATGTCGCCCACGTCCCAGCCCTTGAACGCCTGGTAGGCCTCGCCCAGCGCGTCGCGCTGCAGGAACAGCTGGATCCGCCCGGAGACATCCTGCAGTTGCGCGAACGCGGCCTTGCCCATCACCCGCTTGGCCAGCATGCGCCCGGCAATGGCGACGCTGCGACCCCCGGCCTCCAGCGCCTCGCCGGTCCAGCGTTCCGCGTCGGCGTATTCCTGCTGCAGGTCGCCGGCATGGTCCACGCGCCGGAAATCGTTCGGGAACGCGACGCCCTGCGCACGCAGCGCCGCCAGCTTGGCGCGCCGCTCGGCGATGAGATGGTTTTCGTCGGTGGATGGCTGGTCGGGCATGTCCATTCAATCCTGATTGTAGGAGCGACGCTCGCGTCGCGAAAAGCAAGGTCGCGGCGATCGGGTTTTTCGCGGCGCCAGCGCCGCTCCTACACGGAGGCTACGCATCCACCCGCTTCGCGCCGGCTTCCAGCCCCGACTTCAGGCTGGCCTCGATGAACTCGTCCAGGTCCCCGTCCAGCACGTTCTGGGTGTCGGAGCGCTCGACCCCGGTGCGCAGGTCCTTGATCCGCGACTGGTCGAGCACGTAGTTGCGGATCTGGCTGCCCCAGCCGATGTCGGACTTGGTCGCCTCCAGCGCGTTCTTCTCGGCGTTGCGCTTCTGCACTTCCAGTTCGTACAGCTTGGCCGCCAGCATCTTCATCGCGCGGTCGCGGTTGGCGTGCTGGCTGCGCTCGGTCTGGCAGGCCACGACCACGCCGGTCGGCACGTGGGTGATGCGCACCGCCGACTCGGTCTTGTTGACGTGCTGGCCGCCGGCACCCGACGAGCGGTAGACATCGGTCTTGAGGTCGGCCGGGTTGATGTCGATCTCGATGCTGTCGTCCACCTCGGGCGACACGAACACCGAGGTGAAGCTGGTATGCCGCCGGTTGTCCGAGTCGAACGGCGACTTGCGCACCAGCCGGTGCACGCCGATCTCGGTCTTCAGCCAGCCGTAGGCGTAGTCGCCGTCCACGCGGAAGGTCGCCGACTTGATCCCCGCGACCTCGCCGCCGCTGACTTCCAGCAACTCGGTCTTCCAGCCGCGCGATTCGGCCCAGCGCAGGTACATGCGCAACAGCATCTCGGCCCAGTCCTGGGCCTCGGTCCCGCCGGCGCCGGCCTGGATGTCCACGAACGCGGGGCGCGCGTCCATCTCGCCGGAGAACATGCGCTGGAACTCGAGCTGGTCCACGCCACGGGCGTAGCGCTCGACGTCGGCGGCGACCGCGTCGGCGGTCTCCTGGTCGTCCTCGGCATCCGCCAGGTCCAGCAGTTCGCCCGCGCCCGCCAGGCCCTCGGTGAGCTCGCGGATCCCGGTGACGGTCTTGTCCAGCATCGAGCGTTCGCGGCCCAGCGCCTGCGCGCGTTCGGCGTCGTTCCAGACGTCGGGGCTCTCCAGCTCGCGGTTGACTTCCTCGAGGCGTTCTACCCGTGCCTCGTAGTCAAAGATACCCCCTGAGCGCATCCAGCCGTTCCTGCAGGTCGGCGATGCGCTGGCGCACGGGATTGAGTTCCATGGGTGTGCGGGAATGCGGTGAAAGGCCCGCGATTCTATCAGGCGCAGGCCGTCCCGGGCTCCCTGTCCGTCAGCGCGCGGGTGCGATCCGGGCGCGCAGTTCGTCGCGGTGGCGGCGGCTGCAGGGCAGCACCGTCCCGTCGCGGAGATGGACCCGGGCGTCGCCGGTATCCAGCGGCTCGATCGACGCGACCTGGTCGAGGTTGACCATGTAGCTGCGGTGGATCCGGG
>Ga0079224_100016991_pt1 | contig 10241 bp, 9 predicted proteins | sample Stecom2015_FD_80414 | JGI IMG/M metagenome (GOLD analysis project Ga0079224, IMG submission 80414) | Agricultural soil microbial communities from Utah to study Nitrogen management - Steer compost 2015 | ecosystem: Environmental > Terrestrial > Soil > Agricultural land | place: USA: Utah... | reverse complement strand
GGCACCTGGTAAGGCGCCGACAAGGTCGCGGCGGAGCGGAGGCTGGACCAGCTGGTCCACACCGGCGCCATCCCCCGCGTGTTACGAGTCCGGCCGCCGATGGTGCTGGAACCGGATGCCGCGGGGGAACTCGCCCGCTATCTGCTGGGCCGGCTGGCCCCGTTGGTCCGGCACCGGGCCACGCGGGTGCCGGTGCTACCACTGCCCGGGTCGGTGAAGACCCAAGTCGTCCACGCCGAGGACGTCGCCACACTGGTGTGGTTAGCCATTCAGGCCGGCGCCACCGGCCCGTACAACGTGGCCGATCCCCCGGTGCTGTCGGCCGACGACTTCGCCCGCGCCCTCCACCTGCGGCGGATCCCCATCCCCGCCTGGCTGCTACGGACCGGCATGGAGCTGACGGCGGCGACCCGCCTGCAACCGCTGGACAGCTCCTGGTTCGATCTGCTGGCGAACGTGCCGTTGGTGTCCACCCACCGGGCCGAGCGAGAGCTGGGCTGGCGACCCCACCACCGGGGCGACACCCTGCTCGCCGCGGTGCGGGACGCGGCCGTCCGCGGCGCCGGCACCGCCAGCGAACGGATGGCTCCACAGCCGGCTTGACCGGAATCCCTTAGTAACTGGGGTGATCGGCGCTCACGTTGGTGACACAATGGCCGCCGTGCTGCTGTCGATCACCACCACGCACCGGCCCGCCACCGACTTGGGCTACCTGCTCGTCAAACATCCGGACCGGGTACACCAGGTGGCGTTGTCGACCGGCACCGCGTACGTACTGTTCCCTCAGGCAGATCCAGATCGATGCACCGCCACCCTGCTGTTGGACATCGATCCACTCCAGTTGACGCGCCGACGGTGGCCGGCCGGCGGCGGCACAGACCTCTCCTCCTACGTCAACGACCGCCCGTACGCGGCCAGCAGCCTCCTCGCGGTCGCACTGGCGAAAGTGTTCAGCTCGGCGATGCGGGGAGTGAGCCGGGACCGGCCGGAGCTGGCCGCCACCGCCATACCACTCCAGCTGGAGCTACCGGTGGTGCGGTGCCGGGGCGGCGTCGATCTGGCCCACCGACTGTTCACCCCGCTCGGCTGGCAGGTCACCGCCACCACCGTGGCGGCGAATGAATCCGACCGCTACCTGATGCTCAGCCTGGTCGGGGAGCACCGACTGGCGGACGCGCTCAACCACCTGTACGTGCTACTGCCGGTGTTGGACGACGCCAAGCACTACTGGGTCTCTCACGACGAGATCGACAAGCTGCTGCGCGCCGGGGCGAACTGGCTGCCCGAGCACCCGGAACGCACCCTGATCACTCGCCGCTACCTGGTCCACCAGCAGGGAATGGTGGACCAGGCGCTCGCGCGGTTGGCGGCCCTGGACGACACGCTCGCACCCGCGTCGGAAGACACATCGGACGGTGGGACCGCGGAGGAGGCGCGCCTGCCGGCCGCGCAGCGGGAGCCGCTCGCCGCCGCCCGCCGGGCCGCGGTCCGGCAGGCGCTGACCGAACTCGGCGCCAGCACCGTGGTGGACCTCGGTTGCGGCGGTGGGGAACTGTTGGTCGAACTGCTCGCCGACCCCCGATATACCCGGCTGGTGGGGGCGGACGTGTCCACGCGTACGCTCGCGGCGGCTCAGCGACGGCTACGCCTGGACGAGCTGCCGGAGCGACAACAGCGGCGCGTGGAGCTGTGGCAGACCGCTCTGACCTACCGCGACGACCGCCTGATCGGCTTCGACGCCGCGGTGCTGATGGAAGTGATCGAGCACGTGGATCCGCCTCGGCTGCCAGCGGTGGTGGATGCGGTATTCGGCCACGCCCGTCCACAGGCGGTGCTGGTGACCACCCCCAACCGGGAGTACAACCCTCGTTATCCCGGACTGGCACCGGGCGAACTCCGGCACCCCGACCACCGGTTCGAGTGGACCCGGGCGGAGTTCGCCGACTGGGCCCGACAGGTGGCGAGCCGGTACGGCTACCGGCTGGAATTACGGGAAGTCGGCGAACCCGACCCGGAGGTCGGCGCCCCCACTCAACTAGCGGTGTTCACCCGAGACGGAGCCGTCGCATGATCGAGATTCCCCAGCTGGCCCTGGTGGCGCTGGTCGGAGTGTCCGGTTCCGGCAAGTCCACGTTCGCTGCCCGACACTTCCGCCCCACCCAGGTGTTGTCCAGCGACACCTTCCGGGCGATGGTCGCCGACGACGAGAACGACCAGTCCGCCACCGCGGACGCGTTCGACCTGCTCTACCAGGTGGCCGCGGCGCGACTCCGGCGGGGCCGCTTGACCGTGGTGGACGCGACGAATGTGCAGCCGCACGCGCGCGCGGCGCTGCTGAAGGTGGCCAAGGCGCACGACGTACTACCGGTAGCGATTGTGCTGGATGTGCCGGAGGAGATCTGCTGGGAACGGACCCGGACCCGCACCGACCGGCACATCAACCGGGAGGCGATCGCCCGGCAACACCGGGATCTGCGGGCGTCGTTGAAGCGGCTCCGCCGGGAAGGGTTCCGGTATGTGTATGTCTTGCACGGTCCCGAGGAGATCGACGCCGCGGAGATCACCTACACCCGGCTGTACTCCGACCGTACCGACCTGACCGGACCGTTCGACATCATCGGCGACGTCCACGGCTGCCGCCCCGAGCTGGAGCAGCTGCTGACCACACTGGGTTGGCAATTGGAGCGGGACGCGCAGGGGCGGCCGGTCTCCGCCACCCATCCGCAGGGGCGCACCGCGGTGTTCGTCGGGGACCTGGTCGACCGCGGCCCGGACACCCCCGGGGTACTTCGGTTGGTGATGGGGATGGTGGAGGCCGGTACCGCGCTGTGCGTGGCCGGCAACCACGAACAGAAGCTGCTGAACCACCTACGTGGTCGGAAGGTACGGATATCGCATGGGCTGGCGGAGAGCATCGCCCAACTGGCGGAGCAGCCGGCCGAATTCACCGAGCGGCTCGTCCCTTTCCTGGACGGGCTGATCAGCCACTATGTGTTGGACGGCGGCCAGCTGGTGGTGGCCCACGCCGGGCTGAAGGAGGAGTACCACGGCCGCTCCTCCGGCCGAGTGCGGGCGTTCGCGCTGTACGGCGACACCACTGGCGAAACCGACGAGTACGGGCTACCGGTGCGCTACCCGTGGGCGCGGGACTATCGCGGCTCCGCGATGGTCGTTTATGGACACACCCCGACGCTGGAGCCGGAGTGGGTCAACAACACCATCTGCATCGACACCGGCTGCGTGTTCGGGGGCCAACTGACCGCCCTGCGTTACCCCGAGCACGAGCTGGTGTCGGTGCCGGCCGCGCGCGAGTACTATCCGCCGACCCGGCCGCTACGCCCGGCCGGTGACACACCGACCCGGGCCCCCGACACCTTGAAGTTGACGGACGTGACCGGCCGCCAACACCTGGACACCGGGTACGGCGTGGTGACGGTGGAGGCAGGCCAGGCCGCCGCCGCGGTGGAGGTGCTGAGCCGGTACGCGATCGACCCGCGCTGGCTGGTGTGGCTGCCGCCCACCATGGCACCCTGCGCCACCTCCACCCGGGAGGGGTTCCTGGAGCATCCGGCGGAGGCGTTCGCCGAATATCAGTCCGCCGGCGTGGACCGGGTGATGTGCCAGGAGAAACACATGGGCTCCCGCGCGGTGGTGCTGGTGTGCCGGGACCCGCAGGTGGGGAAGCGTCGATTCGGTACCGCCGGGCTCGGGGTGGTCTACACCCGGACCGGCCGGGCGTTCTTCGATGAACCGCTGACCACCGCGCTGTTGGCGCGGGTCCAGGCCGCGGTGACGGCGGCCGGGCTGTGGCGGGAGCTGGACACCGGGTGGCTCCTGCTGGACACCGAGCTGCTGCCGTGGTCGGCCAAGGCGGGCGAGCTGATCGACGAGATCTATCGAGGGGTGGAGGTGTCCGCCCGGGCGGCCCTGTCCGCGGCCCGGAACGCGGTCGATGCGGCCGCCGCCCGTGGACTGGATCTCGGCGCGCTGTCGCAGCGGCTGGCGCGGCGACAGGCCAACGTCGAAGCGTTCGCGACCGCGTACCGACGGTATGTCCATCCCACCAATGGGCTGGTGGGGGTGCGCCTGGCTCCGTTCGCGGTGCTGGCCAGCGAAGGCGCCAGCCACGCCAACCGGGACCACGGCTGGCATCTGGACTTGGCGGATCGACTCGTGGCCGCCGATCGGGAGCTGTTCCTCCCCACTCGGCGGATGGTGGTGGAGTTGGCCGACCCGGCCGCGGTGGCGGAGGCCACCGAATGGTGGACGGCACTGACGGCGGCCGGGGGTGAGGGCATGGTGGTCAAACCGTACGAGGGGTTGGCCGCCACCCGGCGCGGTCGACTGCTCCAGCCGGGTCTGAAGTGCCGTGGACCGGAGTACCTGCGGCTGACCTACGGTCCGGACTATCTAGACCCGGAACACCTGCCTGAGCTGCGGAAACGATCGCTGGGCCGCAAACGCGCCCTCGCCCGGCGGGAACACGCTCTCGGGTTGGCCGCCTTGGCGGGCCTGGCCGCCGGTGCGCCACTGTGGCAACGGCACCGGCTGGTGGCGGGCATCCTCGCCTGTGAATCGGAGCCGGTGGATCCCCGCCTCTGAAGTCCGCTTGCCGGGCTGGCGAGCATGGCAGCTATACCATGGCCGACATGGCGCGGCAGGTGGACTCGACGGACGCGGCCAACCGGCTGGCCGACCTCATCCTTGACCCGCGCCGGGTGGATCCGGTGGTCTGTGTGACCATCCCCGCCTGGGCTTCCGAGCCACTACTGGATGTGGTCAAGCTGGAGGAGGCGTTAGCCGGGGCCGCACAGGTGTGGGTCATGCCCACCGGTGACGTGTCCTGGGAGCTGTCTCACCGTCTCCCCACCGGGCTGGACGTGTACGGCGGCGCGGCGCGGCTCTGGTGGCCGGGGGTGGATGACCAGTCCGACCCCTGGGACCATCCCTTGTTCCTGCTGCACGACCGGGCCGACTCCCCCCGAGTGATCGAGAAGTTGGTGGCGGAGTTGAACCGGGGCGCACCGCAGGAGCCGACCTGGCCAGACCCTGGCAGTGAACACGCCGCGGTCGTCACCCGGGTCTTGCCGCAGGGGGCCGAGCTCGACCTCGCCGATGGCACCCCCGCGTTCGCCCACCGGCTGCACCTCAGCAGCAGCGACCTGGCTCCGGAACGGGTAGTCCGGGTGGGACAGCCCGTCCGCGTCAAGATCGGGCAGCACCCTTCCGGTCGCCGACGCCGCGTGCCGGTGTCGCTGCTGCCGTTTGAACCGGACCCGTTGAGCCGGCTCCTGGCGGACTACCCCGTCGGCACCCTGATCGAGGGGGTGGTCTCGGTGCTGCGAAACTTTGGGGCATTCGTGACCCTGCTCCCCGGCTGCGACGGGCTGCTCCACCGCACCCAGATCGATCGGGAAGTCCTGGCCCATCCGGAGTACTTCTTCAATGTGGGCGACCGGATCGTCGTCCGGATCACCCGGATCGAACCGGACGAACGCCGGGTCGAACTATCTCGTTTGGACATACCCGCGGATGCCGCCCCAGTGGTGGCGTCGGTGTATCCGGATGGTCCACCGTGGCTCGCCCCGGCTACCCAACGCGTGTCGGCGGCGGCGGAACTGGCGGCGATGGCCGCCGCTAGCCGCACCAGCGTGACCGCCGGCGGGCCGCTGGACACCGAACCGACCACGGCATCCCCCACCCCGACCGAGGAACCAGCCGGCGCCGAGCCGACCGCTCCCACGCCCGCGCCGGCGAAGGCCACGACGCCGAGTCCGCAGGAGGAAATCGAACTCGGCGAGATGATCGAGCAGGCCCGGGTGATGCAGCAGAAGGTACGGAACCTGTTCGACCAGGGCGAGCGTCGGCTAGCCGCCCTGCGGCAAGAGGCGGCGGCGATCCGACGGTCGCTGGAGAGTGACCTGGCGGACGTCCGACGCCGGATCCTGGAGCTGGCCGAGAGCGAGACCAACCAGCTGATCGGTTCGACCCAGGCGGAACTGGAGGCCGCGCGCGCCGAAGCGGATCAGCTCCGCGCACAGCTGGCGGTGGTGGAGGAGGACCGACGCCGGCTGCTGGAGCACGTCCGGGAGGTGGAGGGCCGGGCGAAGCAGGCGGAACGAGCCGCCCGGGACACCCAGGAGGCGCTGCGCCGGGAACGGGAGGTCGTCCGGGAACTGCAAGCGGAGCTGGCTCAGCTGGCCCCGGACGAGGAGGTCCGCTTCCGGAACGAGGTCTATCAGGCGTGGCAGCGACTGACCACTCCCGCCGATCGCGAACGGTACCCGTGGCGAGAACCGGTGATCGGGCCGGAGCTACTGGATTCGCTGGAGCAGGTGCACGGCGTCAGCCGGGAGCGGGTGGTGGAGGTGTGCGCCGAGGTGGTGTGCCGGCGGGCACCGGACCGGGCGGGGTTGGAGGTGCACCCGCTGCGGATCAACGAGGGTGGGGACAGCCCGCAACGGGTCCGCGCCGACGGCGCGCGGGCCTACCGGGCCAGCCTGCAGGTGCACACTCCGGCCGCCCGCCGCCTCCACTACTGGGAGCTCCCGGACGGTGGCGTCGAACTCGCCAAAATCGTCTATCACGACGACTTCTCCATCAGCTGAGACGCTTCCGGAAGCCCGTACGTCCGCATCATGTCTTCCTTGGTCGCGGCGCTGAGCGCATCGGTGAGCCGACCGAACCTACGGAAATGCAGCGTATGGAGTGGGTCTCTCTTGACAAGGTCCCATCGTTGATCAAGGGGGGCGATCAGTAACTCTGGCACGCTCGTCGCGCTGCTGCTCATGTACTAGCGATCACCGGCCCGCAGCCTCGGTATGGACCGCCAACCACGGTTGATTCCTGGATGGACGCCACCGCCGGAATCCGGACTCAGCCTGGTAGCCGGGGCGTCCGGTGCTTCCCGGGACCGGTTTCACCCTCGATTGATCTATCAAAAAGGAGGGCGGACCAGTTAGTTCGCCCCCACCCCTTTTCGTGTTCTCCGTTGTGGGCCGCCTCACCACCGCTGACTACGAGGACCTGATAGGGGTAGAGACCACCGCCCACCTGTTCCAGCAGTGGATCGAGCCGAGATATGCGGTACGGCTGACCGTGGTCGGCCGCCGCCTGTTTACGGCAGCGATCCATCCCACGTCGGACACTGCTCGAGTGGATCGGCGGGCCGACTACGACCACCTCCGATCTCACACGCTATCGCAGAGGAGCTGACCTGTGACCGAGCCTGACTGGCACGACCTGGCCACGAGCCTGGCCGACCACCTTGCCCAAAGCGGGGCAGCAACCCCTCAGTGGGCGCAGGTATTTCGACAGGTGCCCCGGCACGGTTCCTACCTGAGGTGTCGCTGGCCGACGCCTACGTTGATGAAGCGGTGGCCACCCAACACCGGTCCGCTCTGGTACGCGGCGGCACCATCATGCTCCCGACCTCTTCGCTAGCCAGCCGCGCATCGTGGCGATCATGCTGGACCGGCTGGGACTCGAGGACGGGATGCGGGTGTTGGAGATCGGCACCGGCCCCACCTGACCGTAGGCGACGGTCGGGGGGTTGGCCAGCCGGTGGCGTGTCTGATCGGATCATCTCCACCTGCGCTGTACGCTCCATCCCGCCGGCGTGGATCCGGCAGTTGGCCGACGGTGGGGTGATCGTGGCCCCGATGCACGGCAATGGCCAAGGATTGATGGTGCTGCGCAAGACCGCCACCGATGAGGTCACTGGCCGATTCGACCCCGAGCTGGCGGGGTTCATGCCGCTACATGCCAGTGTGGATGATCCACTCGCCCTGGACAGGTGGCTGGGGTTCGCCCCAGGCCCGATCCCGTACCACGACAGCACCACCCTGGGCCCCACCACCCTGCTGGGTGCCTCCCTGGATCTGCTGCTGTGGCTGGACCTGCACCTCCCCGATGTCAACATTGGTCACGCTCCCACCAGGCAGCGGGTGATCGTGACCGCCGCCGGTTCCTACGCCGAGGCTGGGCTGGACACTGTTGAGAACCGACGGTGGCCGGTGCTGCAGGGCGGCCCCTGTCGGTTGTGGGACACCCTCGAACACGCCATGCAGCAGTGGCAACGCTTGGACCATCCCGGGCGCAACCGGCGGGTGATCACCGCCCCGGACCACGAACTGAGCCGGTACGTGTGGCTGGATGACCCCGATAGCGCCTACGCGTGGCCGCTGACGACATAGATCACGCGGCAAGGATGAGCTGGCGACCGCGAGCCAGGAGCCATAATCTCCACGGCGCGTTCGGCCACTCCGGCGACAAGGTGTCGCCAGCAACATCTCCCACGGCGGACGCGGGGTGCGATATAGGACACATGTGGGTAGAGTGGTCGGTGGAGGCGGTGCTGCCGGTGTGGGCAAGCCACTGCGTGTCCCGCCATCCCGACCCCTGCGCGCCCCAGGAAACCCTGATGTTCATGCCCCTACTTCCACACTCACTTTTGCGAACTCCGGCAGCAGCCGGCATGCGGTGGCCGAATGTGGCAGCGACCAGCGGACGGGGCGCGCGGCTAACGACATTGCCAGCACGGAGGCCGTCATGTCATCCCGAACCGCTTGCCCCCCGACGTTCGGCGTCACCCTGCGCCAGCTCCGCCAGGAGCGTGGCCTATCTCTCCGGTCGTTAGCCGATCTGGCCCACGTCGGCAAATCCACCCTGTCCGACTTGGAGAACGGCCGCTGCTCCCCTAGCGAGGCCACCGCCCGCGCCCTCGACCGGACACTTGACGCCAACGGTGCTCTCATCGCTCTCGCCCAGCCTGCCGTGCCCCCTTCGCCCATTCCTGCCCACCCTATGGGCCGTGATGATGTCGACGCCCTCCGAGGCTCCATCGGCAACCTGGTAGCGCTTGACAACGCTGTCGGCGCCGAAGGGATCTACCCCACCGCTCGCAGGTTGTTCCGGGCCGCCGCCGACGCGCTCGCCGCCAGGACCTACCAGCCGGCCGTAGAGCGGGATCTCCAGGCCGTGGTGGGAGAGCTAGGGGAGGTCGCCGGCTGGTTGGCGTTCGACTCCGGTCGTCTCGACGACATGCGCGTCCTCACCTGGGAAGCCCTGCACATCTCCCGCCTGGCAGGGGACCGCAGCATGGAGCTGCTGGAGCTGGCCAATCTCGCAATGCTTGACATTCAGACCGGGCGGGACGGTGAGGCGTTGCTGATCGCCCGTTATGTTCTCGACCAGCGGCTGTCTCCCCGCCTCCAAGGACTGTTCCGGCTGCGCCACGCCCGCGCTCTAGCCTCGCTGGGACAGCGAGCCGATGCTCTGCGGGAGATGGAGTACGCCCAAGGGCTGATCCTCGATGGGGCACGCGAAAGCGACCCGCCATGGACATGGTGGATCGACCATGTTGAACTCGCCTCACACGAGGCGGGGTTCCACCGTAGTCTCGGTGACCGGGAACGGTCTGTGGACCTGCTTCAGCGTATCCTCCCGAACTACCCGCCGGTGAAACGCCGCGACCGGTTCCTCATCCTCGCTTTTCTGCTGGATGACCTGGTCACAGTAGGTGCCTGGCGAGACGCCGAGCAGGTGATGGCTGAAGTGATCGGCTGGTGCGGGCAGATCAACAGCCCCCGCACCGACCGGTTGTTACGGGAAGCGATCGCCCTCATCTGCCGAGCCGACCCCCCGCCCCCGTCTACTCTGGTTGACATGGCCCGCCAGCTTGACGCTCTGTTGGCGTCCCGCTGATAGTCCGGTGTCCGGTCATCGACGCCGGACGCCGAACCCCTGTTGATCAAGGCTGGTCTATCACCACCCTATGAGCAGGCGCCAATACGTATCTGGGGCAAGCACAGTTGGCGCCTCACCAGCCAAGGGGGTATTTGCTTATGCGACTCATCCGCCGCTGCTGCGTCAAACATGACACCACGGAAAACAGGTTCGAGCGCCCTCGTACCGAGCCGATCCCTGACGGACACACCGTGGTAGCCGAAGGGCAGGCATCGATCCTGAGCCTGTTGGCCCGCGACAACGGGGATTACCCAACCCAGCCGCTGCCCCAAGTGGTGCCCTCGGCTGCCCCACTACCGCCGGCGCGGGCACCGCTGATGACTTTCGGACAGCAATGGCGCATCCGTAACAGCCAGCGTCCTGGGCGCCCGGACTGGTACCAGTGGTGAACCAGGTGGTTGCGGCGCATCGGCCGTTGCCGCCGCGGTGGGACTGCGCCGCCTGCGGACAGGCGTGGCCATGCCGCACTGAACGCAGCCGGTTGCAGCGGCGGT
>Ga0079224_100016990_pt1 | contig 10241 bp, 6 predicted proteins | sample Stecom2015_FD_80414 | JGI IMG/M metagenome (GOLD analysis project Ga0079224, IMG submission 80414) | Agricultural soil microbial communities from Utah to study Nitrogen management - Steer compost 2015 | ecosystem: Environmental > Terrestrial > Soil > Agricultural land | place: USA: Utah... | reverse complement strand
TCATTGTACTTATTTCAGAGAGTTGGTAGCAGCAGCAGACGCAGCTGGCGTGGGTAAAAAATTAGGCTTTGTGTTGCAGGAGGTAGGCCGGGAGGTGAATACTTTAGGTTCAAAAGCCAATGACGCCGCTATACAAAAACTGGTGGTACAAATGAAGGATTATCTGGAAAAGGCAAAAGAACAGGTACTTAATGTACTGTAGCACATATTTAATAGCTTTAAAATTCGCAAATAACTTTGTCCTCAATTAAGTTTTTTTTCGTTTCTCTTGTGTTGGGCTCGCTGGCCTTATTGGCCTGCAATAAGCCTGTGACTACCGGTTTTCAAAAGCAAGTACCTGTGCCGGCTGCGGCATGGAGTTATGATTTTAAGCCGGAATTTCGCATTCAAATTACCGACACCGGAAAAATTTATCAAGCTTACTTTTTAATTCGCCACGATGAATTATTTCCGACCTCTAATATTTGGTTTCGGTGGAGTGTAAAGTCTCCCGGCGATACTGTTTTTATTCCCGGACCCAGAATCGAAAAAACACTGGCTGAACCGGGAGGTAAATGGTTGGCAAAAGGAATGGGAGGTATTTGGGAACATAAAATACCCTTGGGCAGCAAAGAGGCTCCCCCAATCAAGGATACTGGTCTGTATGTTATTCGTTTGGAACAAATCATGCGGCAAAATCCACTGCCGGCAGTACTGAATGTAGGTTTTGCTCTTGAGGCAAAAACTAAATAATTTGTATTTCGGGTCGGACAGTTATACTTCTACTAAATAAATTTCTTGCCCTGAAGAAAAGAAGAAGGGACGTAAGACTACGCCCCTTTGCAAGTATCCCAAAACATCCTTCAACTGATGTTTTATTGCACTTAATCTTCGTAAACTTCTTTATCGGAGTAATCTGTAAATGAATCTCCCATTTGGTAATTCCGGTTGTTTTGCCAATTCTTATTCTCATAAGTTTCCTCATAACGAAATCGACCATGATGAATTTTAAAATGGTAGTTACGATGCAGAGAATTGCTTAGGTTTTCGGTACGGAATACTTTTCCCTTAGGTACCTCAATTTCCAAATTTATTTTTTGATTGCGGTAAGGCTGTTTCCGTGGTAACACAAAATCTTCCGGGATATACAAAACATTGCCTTCCTGAAAGTAGGTAAAGGGGATGGACTCCGCTAGCTCTTGAGCCCGGCGAGTGTTCCCGCCGTAAGCACTGCGATGAACGGTTAATCGATATAAACTGTCAGGAGATTCTGTAAACAACAAACGAATATGACGAAAGGCCATGGTACTGTCATCCACAAAACGGATGTACTCTAAATCATCGTCAAAATTATAGACTACAGATTGGCTGCCGTTTTCTGCTTGTAGCTGTTTAATCACTAAAGTATCATTGGTTGGAGAAGACAATACCACCACTTCTTTATTAGTATAGCGCATCTTAAAATCGCCGGCGATTAAACCAACTACTCCGAACAAGGTAAAGATGGCCGCAATGAAAATAGTGACTAAACTTATATTCAACCATTTTGGCAAGGACCGGCGTCTGCCGCTGAATAAGCTTACCAGTAAACGAACCAAGGCGAAAAAGGGAAGAACCAATACCAGTAAAAGGCTGATCCAAAGCAATTGCTGTTGTAAAGGATTGTCAGTAATTAAACTCCGAAGCGGGAAGGCAAAATAGGTAGCAGAGCTCAGACCCAGTAAGGTAGCTACTACGGCTATCAGAACCGAAGACAGTATAATCAGGATAAATCCGAGAACTAAGAACACAAAAATCTTCACTACCAGACTAAAGGCTTTCCTTAAACCATTGTTTTGATTAGGATGATTTTCCGGCTCGGGAGTTTGTTGATTTTTAATAGCCTGACTTAAATTTTGTACATCTACTTTTTCTCCGCGCATTTCCAGCTTTTCGGTAACAGTAGTGGCTACCGGTAGGGAAATCCAAAGGATAATGTATAACAAAACTAATGTGGGTAACCCTCCGGTAAAGATGGGGAAGAAGAAAATATCTTCATCCAAAATGCCAAAGAAAAGCATGCCCAAAAGCGGCATCGCAAAAATTACCCGCGGAATAACCGGATCTATATTTAAGTAAGCTGCGAGTCCACCACATACGCCTCCTACTACTTTCTTGTCCGGGTTACGGTATAGGCGACGTTTTAAGGGCTGCACCGCAAAGGTCCCAATAGGCAGCAATGCCCAAAGTAGCAAGTAAACCAGTATTCCGGCACCCCAAGCTAAGGATATAAATACAAAGGCCAGTCGTACGATTATAGGATCTACACCAAAATATTGGGCTATGCCTCCGCAAACACCTCCTATCAAGCTGTCCTGTTTGCTTCTGTGCAGGCGTTTGTATTCGCCTTTTGCCTCTTGTTCTGTTTGTTTTGCCCTTGTGCTGGTTTTGATTTCATCTTCCGAAGTTTCTTGCTCTATTTGTTCCGGGCTACCCATCACTTTCATCATGGCCGAAACATCTGCAGGAAGAATACAGGAGCTGCCTTTTTTCAGTTTGTCCTGAAACAATTCGCCAATGCGGTCTTCCATATCTCGGAGGATTTCATCACCGCCTTCTTCCTGACTAAAGAAGTTTTTCAATTGGCTCAGATAATTGTGTAAGGTTTCGTAGGCCAGCTCATCTATAGGAATCAATCTTCCTGCTAGGTTAATATTTATGATCTTGTTCATGTCCGTAAAAGTTGAAGTGTGTTTTGGTTTATTTGTTTATGCCGATGTTGTTTGTGTAAGTTCTGATACTGCACTAGCTAATTGATGCCAGGTTTGTTCCAGTTCTTTATAAAAGGCTTCTCCCTTTTCGGTCATGCTGAAATATTTTCGAGGAGGGCCTGATGCACTTTCTTCCCAGCGATAGCTAAGTAATTCAGCATTTTTTAGGCGGGTAAGCAGGGGGTATAAGGTTCCTTCTAAAATTTGCAGCCCGGCAGCTTTCATTTTTTCAATGATTTCTGAAGGATATACTTCAGATCTGCGAATAATAGAAAGAATACAAAACTCCAGTACTCCTTTCCGCATTTGCGAGCTTGTGTTTTCTGTATTCATTGTTGCGAATATTAAATATTTAGGTTGGTTTGATTGGTTAATCCTAAAAGTACCACTCTCTTTGTGATGCAAAGATATATCCATTGGCTGGTAGTATGCAATACCAAGTACTATAATTATGAATATTTTAACATAATTTAACGATTAAATTATGCTTTAAAGAGAAAAATATCGTCTTTATAGATAGGAGAAAGAGTAAATAATTGTGTGGCTAAAATAGTCGGGATTTTGACTTTAGTTAAAGTCCCATTCACAAGTATTTTGTAACCCAATGCTTACAAAAAAGATTTGCTTGTATGGGTTAGGTATAAGGGCTGAAATACGGTATGCTGTCTTAGTTTTAGAGAAAAAAGAATTCAGCATTTACTGAACTATTTCCTAATTAATTGATATATTTACACGCTCAAAAAATTATGTAAAAATTTACAGCATGAAAAAATTTTATTTATCGGTTTTTCTTGTCAGTGTAATAGGGGGGGCAGCTCAGGCTCAAATAAGTCGCGGGGGAATTCCTTGGAGTATGAATGCAGGTAGTCAGCTGACTGCTGCAAGCCTTACCAGCATTGGCTTACAACAGCCCGATTATGCTTTATATGAAAAGGAAGATTTAGAAGATGCACAAAGCGGTGCCGCCAAACCTTATCGGGTAGCAGCTGAAGTTGCTGCAAATATTGATGTTGTACAACAAGGCCAGTGGAGCTACCGGAATGATGGCAGCTCTATTTTGCGTTTAGCCGTGGAGGTTCCCGGTGCTAAAGCCTTGTCCCTTCAGTTTGATCAGTTCCATTTACCTAAAGGGGTTAGCTTATACATTACTAATGCAAATGGCTTACACATTTTGGGTGCCTATACTGAAAAGAACAATTCTGAATTCAATGTCTTTATCCACGAAGAATTGCAGGGTAATAAAGCTATTCTGGAGTTAAATATTGAAAACGGTGCTAACCTGGATCAATTGCAAATGCATATTGGTAAAGTATGGAGCTACTATCGTGGGGTTAGTGAGTTGAACAAATACCTCAGTACTTCCGGACCCATTGTGGCCAAGCCTACTATTGACGAATCTTCTGTTTGTCATATTAACGCTAATTGTCCGCAAGGTGAAGGACTGCCATTTGAAAAAGCTAAAAATGCTACAGTTCGGATGTTCTCCGGTGGTGGCTGGTGTACCGGTACTTTAATTAATAATACCGGAAACAGCGCAACGGGTGATTGCAAACCTTACTTGTTGACCGCCAGTCACTGTGATGGTTCCAACAGTCGTGAAGATGAAGATTTTGCTACATATATTTTCCGTTTCAATTACGAATACCTGTCTTGTGATAATTCACAATTACCAGTTGGTAATAATACCATGACCGGCGCCTATTTCCGTGCCCGATCCAACTATCCATCTATGCCTTCTCCAAGCAATGCCCTGGTGTCCGACTTCATGTTGCTGGAATTAACAGAGGCTATTCCTGAAGCCTACGATGCTTATTTGGTGGGCTGGAATAGAGATATAGGTATTTGGATGAACGAAGACTACTTTAAATATGTAGGTTTTCACCACCCTGCCGGTGATGCCAAAAAGCTTTCTGTGAGCAATTTTGTAGATCCTGACGGAACTTTCAACCAACAAAATATAAGTGCTACTCACTGGCGTACTTCTTTCCAAACCGGTGGTACTGCCGGCGGTTCATCCGGTAGCGGTTTATTTGATAAAGACGGTCTGTTGATTGGTGATTTATCCGGTGGACCCGGAGGTAATTGTAGTGAGGATGGTGAAGATTATGGAATTGTGGCAGATTATTCCAAGATTTCCTACGCTTGGGAAAATGGTTATGATCAGGCACAATTTCAAGAATTCGCAGGTCCGGCCAGTCGTTTGAAAGATTGGTTAGATCCCGCCAATACCGGAGTTATGAGTTTGGGCACCACGAAATATGACTGTTCAGATATGCCAAACTCAGTTAAGGACCAAGAAGAAATTTTACAATCTTCTATTTCCTTGTATCCTAACCCCAGCAATGGTCGGGTAATTGCCAAATTGAACTTTGCAAACCCAACTGATTTGACGATCAAGGTGACCAACATTTATGGAGCCGTTGTAAGCAGCTTTGAAATACCGGCTGCAGTGGCTCATGAATATGCAATGGATTTGAGCCATTTGGCAAGTGGTGTTTATTTAATGCAATTTACCACCGCGGATGCCCAAGTGGCCCAAAAAATTGTATTGACTAAATAATTATTGAGCCTAAAGATTTTATTTTTCCAGCCAGATAATCATTAATCAAACTGAGTAAAAAATAAAATCTTTAGGCTGTATTAAAAATGTGTTATTTTTACCCCGTAAATTTTTATTTATTATTAACAACAATTTAGTATGAGAAAAACATTACTATTACTTGCGCTGTTTTTATGGACAGGTATGCAAGTAGCTATGGCTCAGTCGCGAACACTGAAGGGGAGGGTTTTGGATAAGAATGGAGAAGGAGTTCCGGGTGCCAGTGTTAAAGTACAAGGTACCACTGTTGGTACTGTTACTGATATAGATGGTAACTATGAAATTCAGATACCGGAAGGCAGCGAAGTGTTGGAAATTAGCAGTTTGACAGATGGTAAGGCTACAGTGGCGATTGGTGAAGGAGATGAGGTAGCTACCGTAACCTTAAAAGAAGATGCCAGTCAGCAAATTGGCGAAGTTAGTATTTACGGAAAGGCCATTGATAAGAAATCCTTTACCGGTTCAATTGCTACCATAACCGCAGATGATATTGCTCGTCGTCCGGTTACCGATATTACTAAAGCTTTGGAAGGTGCTGCTCCTGGTGTAGCCATTACTTCTGGTGGTGGACAGCCTGGTGCTAGTCCTGATATTCAGATTCGGGGCCAGAATACCTTGAGTGCATCCAGCGCTCCTCTGATTGTTTTGGATGGTGCACCTTATAGTGGTAGTATGGTATCCATCAACCCTAATGATATCGAGTCCATGACTGTATTGAAAGATGCTGCGGCAACTTCTATCTATGGTTCTCGTGGTGCGAATGGAGTAATTTTATTGGTTTCTAAAAAAGGTAAAAAAACAGGTAAGCCACAAATTAACGTAGATGCCTCTGTGGGTATGCTGAACCGCTCCATGCCTTTGTACAAAACATTAGGAGCTAAAGAATATTTAGAAACAGCTTATGCGGCTTATAGCAACGGTCCTGGTAAAACTTCAGGACAATTAAGCTCAGCCCAATTCTTGGCTTACTTAGGAAACTACAATCCTTATAATGTTCCTAATGGAGAATTGATGCAAATTGAAGATGTAGATTTAGCTAACGGAATTAAAGAAGGAACGGTAAATCCTAATGCCTCTTTATTATATGATGACAGCTGGTTTAATGAATTGAATCAAGTTGGGATTCGTCACGTATATAATGTATCTGTGGCTAACGGTGATGATCGGGGGAATTACAGGTTCTCTGTTGGTTATAATAATGACCAGGGTATTGTAAAAAACTCCAGCTACGATCGTATCACTGCACGTTTAAACGTAAATGCTAACGTTACTGATTGGTTGAAATCAGGTATGAATGTGGCTGGTACAATGGATAACCAGCGGTTTTTTGTAGGTGATCAACAAGCTTACATCAACCCCTTTATGACGGCTCAGGTGATGGGTCCAATTTATCCGGTTTACCGTTATGATTCCTTGGGCAATAGAATGAAAGATATCAATGGTGATGACTTGTATGACTTTGGTGTGAATGGTACCAACAACCCTTCACGTTTACCACAAACTCGTCCTTTTGCTACAAACATGAATCCGGTTGCTTCTTTGTTTCAGGATGATCGTTCTACCCGTGCATTTAGCGGATTTGGAAATGCCTATTTGAATGCCACTTTCCTGAAGGATTTTAATGTAGTGGTAAACTTCGGTTTAAATATGTACAATTCAACCACTAACCAATTCCAGAATATGCTGTTTGGAGATGCGTCTAATATTGGTGGTCGTATGGATCGTACCATCTTTAACAGAATAACTACAAACTTTAACCAAATTCTGACTTGGACACCTTCCTTTTCTATATTTGCAGAAGACGAAGATCACAACGCAGATTTGGTTTTAGGCCATGAGAACTATTTGATTACAGATAATAATGCTACTATTGAAAGAACCGGCTTCATCGGACCTCAATTTATGGAAGGATCGGCAGCAGCCTTAGGTACAGGTTCCAGCAGTTCATTGTCTGAATTGGCTATGGAAAGTTACTTTGCGATACTGAGCTATAATTTTAAAGAGAAATACTATTTTTCTGCTAGCTTACGTACCGATGGATCTTCTCGCTTCTCTCCCGAAAATCGTTGGGGTACATTCTGGTCGGTAGGTGCCGGCTGGATGATGAATGAAGAAAGCTTCCTGGAAAATTTAGAATGGATGAACATGCTGAAATTCCGTGGTAGCTATGGTATTACCGGTAATGAAGCCTTAAACGCAGCAGGTTACTATGCCTGGATGCCTCGTTACTCTTTCTACCCTAACAATTCTAATCCGGGTATTATTTTCTCTACCTGGGGAAATCCGAATTTGCGTTGGGAAGGACAGTTTAAATTCAATATTGGTTTTGATTTTGCCTTCTTTGCAAATCGTATAAATGGTACTATCGATTACTTCCTGAGTGGAGCAGATGATTTGTTGTTTGTTCGACCTTTTGCCCCTTCTGTAGGTACCGGTGGTATTTATGATAACGTAGGTAGCATGCAGAATTCAGGTGTGGAATTGCAGTTGAATGGAGACATCATACGTAAGTCCAATTTTACTTACAATGCTAGGCTCAATTTGACCCATGTACGCAATAAAATTACCAAAGTCCAAACAGAAGATTCATTAATCGGTGGTGGAACAATTTTAGCAAAAGGTTTCGCAGTGAACTCTTTCTATTTGCCTCACTTTGCCGGAGTAGATCCTGCAACAGGTGCTGCACAATATGAAAAAAGAGATGGAACATTGACTACCGACTATGCTACATTAGAAAATGAAGATTATAATATCTTAGGTTCCTCTTTCCGTGATTTGGAAGGTTCATTGACCAATACTTTTTCCTATAAAAACTTTGATTTATCTTTCATGATATCTTTCGGATTAGGCGGCCAATTCTATGATGGAATTTATGCTCGTTTGATGTCTTCTTCTCGCGGAGAGGCTTATCATGAAGATATTGTGAAGCGTTGGAGAAAACCGGGTGATGTTACTGATGTGCCAAAAGTAGAGTACGATGCCTTGTATCAATCTCCATTGTCTGATAGATTCTTAGTAAGCAATAGCTTTATGAATATCAAAGCAGCAACTCTGGGCTATACTTTACCTGCTAATACTTTGGAAAAACTGAACCTGAAATCCCTGAGGGTTTTTGTACAAGCGGATAACTTGTATTATTTATCAGCACGTACCGGTTTAGATGTACAACAGGATTTCTTTGGATCTTCCAGCTTTGCTTACTTCCCTTACCGCACTATTATGTTTGGTTTGAACCTGGGATTATAATTAATACTGAATATTTTATTTCAAAAAATCAATCAAATGAAATTATATAAATTAGGACTTCCGCTTCTGGCTTTGGTTCTGGGTCTAAGTTCTTGTAAAAAGGAATATTTAGATCGAACCCCTACTGCTCAGGCTGCTATGGAAGATGTTTTTGACAATATTTCAGGTGCAAAAGCAGCTGTAAATGGTATTCACCGGATGATGTATGAGTTTGGTGGCGATCAGCACAATGAATTTGGCCAAGCATCTATCAACCTGATGTTTGACTTAATGGGTGAAGACTTGATACCTAACGGTCAAGGTCACTTTAATGCCAGCTATAATTATAACGCCGCTCGTGGCCCTGCTGCAACCGGTGCGTATGCATTTACCTTCTATTTCAGAATGATCAATAATGCCAACATCATTATCCAGAATATAGATGGCGTTCCAGGTGAACAGGCAGAAAAAGATAATATCAAAGCTCAGGCTTTATTTTATCGCGCTTATGCTTACTATAATTTGGCCAATATGTATGGTTATTCTTATGCCATGACCGGTATTGAGGTTTGGGGTGGCTTGCCTTCAGTAGCTACACCTTGTGTACCTTTGTATACCGAACCTACACAGGTGGGAAATCCACGTTCAACAGTAGGAGAAGTATATGCCCAAATTACTCAGGATATTGATGCTGCAATTGCCTTATTCGATGGCAGTGGTATTGCTCGTGGCGATAAATCTCAAATTGACGGAAGTGTGGCTCGTGGCTTAGGTGCTCGTGTTGCTTTGGTTAAGCAAGATTGGGCTAAAGCAGCTACTTTAGCTAATGAAGCAAGACAAGGCTATTCTTATATGAATGGTACACAGCTGCTTGCCGGATTTAACGATGTCAACTCTTCTGAGTGGATGTGGGGCTCTGCTATTAATACTGAGCAAGCTACCAGTTACGCTTCATTTATCTCCTTTATGGATAGTGATGCTGAAGGTTATGCCTACGTACATTGCCAAATGGTAATTCAGAACTTCTTGTTGAATGACAATATCGATTCTACAGATATTCGTAAACTGCAATTTACTACCCGTAATCAAGCAGCTCAACCCGACTATCCATATGTACAGTATGAGCAGCGTAAATTCAAAGTGCGCGTGTTGGGTACCTGGTTGGCAGATTATCCTTTGATGCGTGCTGCAGAAATGGCCCTGATTGAAGCGGAAGCATTGGCTCATCAAAACAACCTTGGTGGTGCACAAACTGTGTTGGAAGAATTTGTACATACACGTAACCCTGAGTTTACCGCAGACATTTCCAGTTCAGATGCTTTAATCAAACAAATTTGGTTGCAACGCCGAATTGAGCTGTGGGGTGAAGGTTTCCGGTACATAGATCTGAAACGCCAAGCAGCTAACTTTGCACGTGTTACTGTCCCTGAAAATGATAAAGGGCTGCACCGTATTGGTAACTTCAACTCTCAAGTTGCTTCAGGAGTAAGAGATTTACAACCTTCTGACAATCGTTGGTTGTTCCGTTTCCCAAGTTCTGAAATTTTAAGAAACCAAGGAGGCATTCAGCAAAATCCTTAATCGACGATTTCTTATATTTTTTAGCCACAGGATTGGAAAATCCTGTGGCTAATTTTATTTTTGCTATCTTTAAAAACCAACACAATATGTCCTTAGAAACAAATATT
>Ga0079224_100016989_pt1 | contig 10242 bp, 7 predicted proteins | sample Stecom2015_FD_80414 | JGI IMG/M metagenome (GOLD analysis project Ga0079224, IMG submission 80414) | Agricultural soil microbial communities from Utah to study Nitrogen management - Steer compost 2015 | ecosystem: Environmental > Terrestrial > Soil > Agricultural land | place: USA: Utah... | reverse complement strand
TTTAGAATATGAAGTCAAACGTACAAATTTTTGATTAAAAACATTAAAAGCGACTAGGTTTTTCCTAAGTCGCTTTTAATGTTTTCTCAATAAAATAAAGAGAGAATGTTTAATTCAACTTTTCGGCTTGATCTATTTCAGTTTTTATTACAACCTCCATCGACTCGGAAGTTTTATGGATATTCTTTGCTTCGCTAAGATTTCCTTCGTTGATGTGCGGGGCTATAATCAACGAAACGATCGACATGAGTTTAATTAATATATTCATTGATGGTCCGGAAGTATCCTTAAAAGGATCACCAACTGTATCACCAGTAACCGATGCTTTATGAGGCTCAGAATTTTTATAATGAACTTGCCCGTCGATTTCAACTCCCTTTTCAAAAGATTTCTTAGCATTATCCCACGCTCCACCTGCATTATTCTGGAATATCCCCATCAGCACACCTGATACGGTAACGCCTGCCAGAAGTCCACCAAGCACCTCGGGTCCGAATATAAATCCAATTATCACTGGTACGAGAATAGCAATCGCACCGGGCAACATCATTTCTTTTAATGAAGCATTGGTAGAGATAGCAACACACTTCTGATATTCCGGTTTTGCTTTATATTCCATTATTCCAGGAATTTCTTTAAACTGTCTTCTGACCTCCTTAACCATTTCCATAGCAGCTCGGCCTACAGCGGAAATACATAATGATGAAAAAATGAATGGAATCATACCTCCGACAAAGAGACCTGCTAAGACTTCGGCCTTGTAAATATCAATTTGGTCAATACCAGCAAGCCCTACAAATGCTGCGAACAGTGCTAGTGAAGTCAGAGCAGCAGAAGCAATAGCAAAACCTTTGCCTGTGGCAGCGGTCGTGTTGCCTACTGCATCCAGATTATCCGTGCGGTCCCTTACTTCATCGGGGAGTTGACTCATTTCTGCGATACCTCCAGCGTTATCTGCAACAGGGCCAAATGCATCTATTGCTAATTGCATTGCCGTTGTCGCCATCATTCCCGCAGCGGCGATAGCAACGCCATAGAAACCAGCAAAATGATACGACCCATAGATTCCACCGGCAAGAACCAAAATTGGGATAACCGTGGATTCCATGCCTATAGCAAGGCCTCCGATAATATTTGTAGCATGACCAGTTGACGATTGTTTAATAATTGACAATACAGGCCGTTTTCCCATGGAGGTAAAATACTCCGTTACATAGCTCATCAGAGCTCCTACGACTAGTCCTACCATAATGGAAAGGAAAACATCGGTATTGCTAAATTCGTAGCCTCTTAATACCATTGTTTGCGGCATGATCCATTTGACTGCAAAGAACGATGCGATTGCTGTTAGGACAATGGAAGCCCAGTTACCAAGGTTAAGAGCATTTTGAACGTTACTGGTTTCGTTTTTGATTTTTACAAGAGATGTGGAAATAATGGAAAAAAGCAGACCCAGTCCGGCGATAACCATTGGCAGTAAGATAGGTGCTATGCCGTCGAAGCTATCGTTAGAAATAATTTCTCGTCCCAAAACCATGGTTGCTAACAAGGTTGCCACAAACGAACCAAAAAGATCGGCACCCATCCCTGCAACATCACCTACGTTGTCACCAACATTGTCAGCGATTGTTGCGGGGTTTCGAACATCGTCTTCCGGGATTCCAGCTTCAACTTTACCTACAAGGTCCGCTCCGACGTCAGCCGCTTTTGTATAAATGCCACCACCTACACGTGCAAAAAGAGCGATCGATTCAGCACCTAATGAAAATCCTGCTAATACCTCGAGCGCCTTTTCCATTTCTAATCCATTGACTGAACCTCCGGTATTGATAACGTATAGCTGGTAAAAAACGATGAATAAACTTCCTAATCCCAGAATAGCCAGTCCTACGACTCCGATTCCCATGACACTTCCAGCGGTAAAAGAAACCTTCAAAGCTTTTGCTAAGCTAGTGCGGGCCGCTTGTGTTGTCCGAACGTTTGCTTTGGTTGCTATGTTCATGCCTATATATCCAGCAAGAGCAGATGTGAAGGCTCCGATAATAAATGAAATGGCGATGACCCAACTAGAGGTTTCGACTAATGTCCCCGAGTAGCCTAGAATAAGTGCTGCTATGATTACGAAGTAGGAGAGTACTTTCCATTCAGCTTTCAAAAAAGCCATCGCACCATCTGCTATGTAACCTGCCAAGGTGCGCATATTTTCGTCACCCGCTTCTTGTTTTGAGACCCATGCGCTTTTCGTGATCATCACAATAAGGCCAATTATGCCAACTAGTGGTATGGCATAGATAAGGTTGTTCTGTAAAAATTCCATTAATGATGTTAGTTAAATCTAGGTAAAAATAGCTCGTCGGTCTTCAACGAGAATATCAAAAATAAGACGGTTATTCTAATAATCAAATTTATTTTAAACTATTTGTCCGTCAACAGTGGATTTTGCTGAATAATGCAGATGAAAATGTATTTGATATTTTTAATAATAAATACTTGATATATAAAGGGATTTGCTATATCTTTGCAGTCCTAAAAACTAAATAGGGATAAATAAATTAAAAAACACTAAATGCCTACTATTCAACAACTAGTAAGAAAAGGTAGAGTAGCTTTGGTTGACAAGAGTAAGTCGCCAGCCTTGGACAGTTGTCCACAGCGAAGAGGTGTATGTACCCGTGTGTACACCACTACCCCAAAAAAGCCAAACTCGGCTATGCGTAAAGTTGCACGTGTACGTTTGACAAATGGAAAAGAAGTAAATGCTTATATTCCAGGAGAAGGACACAATTTGCAAGAACACTCAATTGTATTAATTCGCGGTGGTCGTGTGAAGGACCTTCCTGGAGTACGTTATCATATTGTTCGCGGTGCTTTAGATACTTCCGGTGTTGCCGGTCGTAACCAACGTCGTTCTAAGTATGGAACAAAACGTCCTAAACCAGGGCAAGCAGCAGCAAAAAAATAATTAAATTTAGGAGAAATTAGAGATGAGAAAGTCAAAACCAAAAAAACGAATCATTTTGCCTGATCCAAAATTTAATGATGCTCAGGTGACTCGTTTTGTGAATAATATGATGTACGATGGAAAGAAATCTATCGCTTATTCAATATTTTATGATGCTGTTCAATTAGTAGAAGAAAAAACTAGTGAGAACGGTTTAGAAGCTTGGAAAAAAGCTTTAAATAATGTTATGCCTTCTGTAGAAGTAAAATCCCGTCGTGTTGGTGGGGCAAACTTCCAAGTTCCTACAGAAGTACGTCCGGAGCGTAAAATTGCTTTGGGTATGAAATGGTTAATAAACTACGCACGTAAAAGAGGTGAAAAGACCATGCATGAAAAATTAGCCGGAGAAATTATCTCCGCTTCTAAAGGTGAAGGTGCAGCAGTTAAGAAAAAAGAAGACGTACATAAAATGGCTGAAGCCAATAAGGCATTCTCACATTTCAGATTCTAATCTTAACACTTTATGTTCGATATTATCACACCGACAGTTTTTTCTTTAAAGGAATGAAATTGTCGGTGTGTTATTTTTGATACAAAAACGAAAAAAATAGATTATGTCAAGAGACTTAAAATTCACTAGAAATATTGGTATCGCTGCTCACATTGATGCCGGTAAAACGACAACTACTGAGCGTATTCTTTTCTATTCAGGGGTTAACCATAAATTAGGAGAGACACACGAAGGTTCAGCGACTACCGACTGGATGGCGCAAGAGCAGGAACGTGGAATTACGATTACCTCAGCAGCTGTAACTGTAGGCTGGAAATACAGAAATAATCAATATCATATTAATATTATAGACACGCCGGGACACGTTGATTTTACCGTAGAAGTAAATCGCTCTCTTCGTGTTTTAGATGGCTTAGTATTCTTGTTTTCTGCTGTTGATGGCGTTGAACCTCAATCGGAAACCAACTGGCGCTTAGCAAATAATTACAATGTTCCTCGGATTGGTTTTGTTAATAAAATGGATCGCTCCGGAGCTGACTTTTTGAAAGTTGTTGGTCAAGTTCGCGAAATGTTGGGAAGCCATGCAGTTCCTCTACAACTACCAATCGGGTCGGAAGATACGTTCAAGGGTGTTGTAGATCTGATCAATAACCGTGGTATAGTTTGGAACGAAGAAGATAAAGGAATGACCTTTACTGAAGTTCCGATTCCAGATGAGTTATTGGAAGAAACAGCAGTTTGGAGAGAAAAACTTTTAGAAGCTGTTGCTGATTACGATGACACCTTAATGGAAAAATTCTTTGATGATCCTGATTCAATCACTGAACGGGAAATCTTAGATGCTCTTCGTGCAGCGACACTGGATGCAAAGATTGTACCGATGGTATGCGGTTCTTCTTTTAAAAATAAAGGTGTTCAGACTATGTTGGATTATGTGATGGAATTGCTTCCTTCACCCCTGGATGTTGAGGCTATTGAAGGGATTAACCCTAAAACTGAAGCTCCAGTATCTCGTAAACCTGATGTTAAAGAACCTTTTTCGGCATTGGCATTTAAAATTGCAACAGATCCATTTGTTGGTCGTCTTTGCTTCATCCGTGTATATTCTGGTAATCTAGATGCTGGTTCATACGTGTATAACACGCGTTCGGATAATAAAGAACGTATTTCTCGTATTTTCCAAATGCACGCTAATAAGCAAAATGCTATTCCTAATGTTGGTGCTGGGGATATCGCTGCAGTTGTAGGATTTAAAGATATTAAAACTGGGGATACTCTTTGTGATGAAAAACATCCGATCGTATTAGAGTCTATGGACTTCCCTGATCCAGTAATCGGTTTGGCTATTGAACCAAAGACTCAAGCTGATGTTGATAAGTTAGGTATGGCTCTTGCAAAATTAGCTGAAGAAGACCCAACTTTCCAAGTGAAGAGTGATGACGAGACTGGTCAGACAGTTATTTCTGGAATGGGGGAACTGCATTTAGATGTATTAATAGATCGTTTAAAACGCGAGTTTAAAGTTGAAATTAATCAAGGTGCTCCTCAGGTTGCTTATAAAGAGGCAATTACAGGAACAGTTCAACATAGAGAAACTTATAAGAAACAAACCGGTGGCCGTGGTAAATTTGCCGATATCCAAGTTGTTGTTTCTCCAATTGACGAAGGTAAAACCGGATTGCAATTTGAAAATGAAATTGTCGGAGGTGCCATTCCTCGTGAATACATTCCTTCGGTACAAAAAGGTTTCGAAACATCAATGGTGAATGGTGTTTTAGCGGGATTCCCTGTTAGCGATATGAAAGTTCGCCTAATTGACGGATCATTCCATCCGGTGGATTCGGATTCTTTGTCATTTGAAATTGCTGCTCGTGCTGCGTTCCGTGCTGCTCTTCCAAAATGTTCTCCAGTTTTGATGGAGCCTATCATGAAGATTGAGGTTTTAACTCCAGAAGAAAATATGGGTGACGTTATGGGTGACTTGAACCGTCGTCGTGGACAATTGCAGGGTATGGATAGCCGTAACGGTGTTCAGGTGATTAAAGCTCTCGTTCCGCTTTCAGAGATGTTTGGGTATGTAACTCAGTTGCGCACAATCACATCAGGTCGTGCAACATCAACAATGGAATTCGATCATTATGAGGCTGCACCGAAAAATATTCAAGAAGAGGTTGTAGCCAAATCAAAAGGCAAAGTAAGCTCTGAAGATTAATTAGAATAGTAACTACTAACTGTTACAAATTGCTCTAACAGTTGGTTTAAATAAACAAATAAAATGAGCCAAAGAATCGGAATTAAATTAAAATCGTACGACTACAACTTAGTTGATAAGTCTGCTGAGAAAATTGTAAAAACTGTAAAACCTACAGGTGCTGTTGTAAGTGGACCTATTCCGTTGCCGACAGAAAAAAAGATTTATACAGTTCTACGATCACCACACGTTAACAAAAAAGCGCGCGAACAGTTTCAATTATGTGCTTATAAAAGGTTATTAGATATCTACAGTTCAAATTCGAAGACTGTTGATGCTTTGATGAAGCTTGAATTGCCAAGTGGCGTTGAAGTGGAGATCAAAGTTTAAGTACAAACGATTTTATAAAAAAGCCAGGGTAGAAATTACACTGGCTTTTTTTATGCACGTTTTTGCTAAAAAATAGATGCCTTTTTCGTTGTTCTGCTTTAAAAAACCGATTTTTGTGCGAGTCCAGTCTCATAATTATGTAACGCTCTAAATCACTTTTTATGGATGAAATGGAAATGTTGACAGATCAAGTTGAATTACTGCTTGCAGAAGGAGATCCCGTTAAACTAAATGAATATTTAGACAATCTGAACATTTCTGACGTTGAAGGGTTAATAGATGAACTTCCGGAGTTCGCTGATACCTTTATTTCAACCCTAAGTATAAACCGAGCCGTTAATGTTTTTAGGATTTTAGATTTCCCGACACAGGAAAGAATAGTAAAAAAACTGTCCGGCCCCAAGATAGCAGAGTTAATAAACGAACTGCCTCCCGATGATAGAACTTCCTTTTTTAGTGAGTTGCATGGCGATGCGGTAAAAAAATTGATTATACTGCTGCCCCCCGCTGATCGAAAGGAGGCGTTGTCATTACTAGGTTATCCTGAAGAAAGTGTCGGTCGTTTAATGACGCCTGATTATATAACAGTAAAAGAGCACTGGAGTGTTGCGCGAGTACTTGAACACATTAGGAAATACGGAAAGAATTCGGAAACTATTGATGTTCTTTATGTTATCGATGATAAGGGTGTCCTGTTGGATGATATCCGGATTCGTGAAATCTTATTGGTAAAGCCAGATGTATTGATTAATGATTTAATGGATAATCGATTAATTTCTCTCAAAGCCAATGATCCACAGGAAGAAGCCATTAACGTTTTTAGAATGAACAACCGCGTAGCGCTTCCTGTCACGGATGATCAGCAAATTATGCTGGGTATTGTTACTGTTGATGATATTCTCTGGGTAGCTAATGAAGAATATACGGAGGATATGCAGCGGATCGGGGGTACGGAGGCTTTAGACGAACCTTATATGGATATGTCTATCATCAATCTCGTTAAGAAACGCGCTGGTTGGTTAGTGCTGCTCTTCTTTGGACAACTTTTTACCGCATCGGTCATGGGGCATTACGAGGCCCAATTAGCAGGTGCACTCATATTGGCTGTTTTTATTCCTTTGATCATGTCGAGCGGAGGAAACAGTGGGTCCCAAGCTTCTACATTGATTATTCAGTCAATGGCTATGGGCGATGTAACTTTAAGTGATTGGTGGAACGTTATGAAGCGCGAGATGATTTCTGGTTTGTTGCTAGGATTAATCCTTGGTTTGCTCGGATTTTTGCGTATTTATTTCCAGCATGTTGCTTTGGGTGACATGGGCGAGCATTGGTTGTTAATAGCTATTGTCGTTAGTTTATCTCTTGTTGGCGTTGTTACATGGGGTTCATTGATAGGTTCCATGTTGCCTTTTATTTTGAGACGCTTTGGTGCTGATCCTGCTACTTCCTCTACTCCTTTTGTAGCAACGCTCGTTGATGTAACTGGACTGATATTGTATTTTTCTATTGCTACTTACATCTTGCAGGGTTACCTTTTTTAGCTCTTACGAGCAGGATATTCTTGTTTGTTGACCTTGTAAAGATTAACTTGGCATATTATTATTTCTATCATCCTTTATGGAACTAAAAGAAAATAAGATCGCAGTAATTGGAGGCGGGAGCTGGGCTACTGCTATTGTAAAGATGTTAATGGATAATCGTGAGTCGAAAGATTTATATTGGTGGATGAGAAATGAAGACGCCATTAATTCGATTATCGAAGAAGGTAGAAACCCAAACTACCTCAGTGCGGTTCAGGTGGATATAGAGCCAAATAACATAAGCAAGGATATCAATCATATTATTTCGCAGGTTAATATTGTCATTCTGTGTGTTCCTGCTGCTTTCCTTATTGATACGTTGAAAAATATAAAGGCTGAAGAGTTAAATGATAAGATTATTATTTCTGCAATAAAGGGAATTGTACCAGAAACTAACCAAATTATCGGTGAGTTCCTTCAAGTACAATATAGAATTCCTATTAGTAATATTGCCGTTATCAGCGGACCTTGTCATGCGGAAGAAGTGTCTCAAAAGAAACTATCTTATTTGACTTTGGCGTCGCAAGCACCTGAGGTCGCTAATCTGATCGCATCATTGCTCACGACCAATTATATAAAAACTACGATATCGGATGACATCTATGGAGTAGAATACGCTGCTGTATTAAAAAATATCTACGCAATCGCTAGTGGTATCTGTCATGGTGTGGGCTTTGGCGATAACTTCCAAGCAGTGCTGATATCCAACGCTATTCGGGAAATGGCTTCTTTTGTTAAGGTAGTACACCCGATTGATCGAGATATCAAGGAGTCGGCTTACTTGGGTGACCTCTTAGTCACTGCCTACTCACAATTCAGCAGAAATCGTACATTTGGAAATATGATTGCCAAAGGTTATACAGTACGTTCAGCTCAGCTAGAGATGAATATGATTGCTGAAGGATACTATGCAAGTAAATGCATTCATCAAATAGCGAAGCGTTTCGAGTTAGATTTGCCGATCTGTCGCGCCGTTTATGCGATTCTTTATGAAAAGCATTCACCTGTTGTAGAAGTTCAATTATTAGCAGAATTATTAAATTAGTTAAAAACCGATAAAACCCTGAAAAAATATCTCGATGAAACAACAATTTAATCTTAGAGCCTTTATTGTCCTGTTTGTTTTTGCGTTCATGATATCGAACACAGGCTGTAATATTTTCCGTAAGTCACCACCAGCGGGTACAAATCTGGAGCAAACTCATACTGAAAGACCGAAAGAATCTGCTACTGAATTAAAAGGGCTTAAAGGTTATCGAAATGGTATGGTTGTATCGGCTCACCCGATAGCTTCAGAAGTGGGGGTTGCCATCTTAAAGAAAGGCGGCAATGCGATAGATGCAGCTGTTGCTGTTCAGTTCGCTTTGGCAGTAGTTTATCCAAATGCTGGAAATCTTGGTGGCGGTGGTTTTTTGGTATATCGGTCTGCAAAAGGTGAAATTGCCAGCTTAGATTTTCGAGAAAAAGCTCCGGGAGATGCATTTCGAGATATGTATCTTGATATGTACGGAGAGCCCATCGTTGACTTATCCCTACGGAGCCAATTAGCATCAGGGGTGCCAGGATCAGTCGATGGAATGGTAAAAGCACACGAAAAATATGGAAAACTCTCTTGGAAAGAATTGCTCCAACCCTCTATTGATTTAGCCAGAAAAGGTTTCGCATTGACAGCAATGCAGGCTCTGGAAATTAATTCGAGAAGAGAAAGTTTTTTGAAATATAATCCAGAAGGAACTGCATTTACATTAAAACAGAATTGGTCAGAAGGAGATACGTTTATTCAACCCGAATTGGCACATACTATTGAGCTGATCAAAGATCAAGGACGAAAGGGATTTTACGAGGGTGAAACCGCTGAAAAAATTGTTTCTGAAATGAAAAGTGGAAATGGTATCATCAGCTTGCAAGATCTCAAAGATTATGAAGCACAGTGGCGTAAGCCCGTCGTGGGTTCTTATCGTGGACATCGGGTTATTTCAATGCCTCCTCCATCCAGTGGAGGCATTGCATTATTGCAGATGCTCCATAGCGTGGAAGCGTTTCCTCTTGGCCGTTGGGGCTTTCAGAGTGATTCGACTGTACAAGTTATGATCGAAGCCGAACGTCGTGTATATGCAGATCGTGCTGAACATTTAGGTGATCCAGATTTCTATCACGTTCCTCAGGACCAGCTGGTCAATATCAAGTATAACGCTATTCGAATGAGTGACATGAACTTCAATCAAGCGACACCGAGTTCCGCTATTCAAGCTGGTAGTGTTGGCGTTGTAGCCGAAAGTGAAGAAACTACACATTTTTCTATTGTTGATAAGGAAGGAAACGCAGTTTCTTTAACCACGACACTAAATGGTTCTTATGGATCACAAGTTGTTGTAAAAGGTGCAGGGTTTCTGCTCAACAATGAGATGGATGATTTCTCAGTTAAACCAGGAGCTCCCAATATGTTCGGTCTAATTGGAGGTAAAGCTAACAGCATTGAGCCTGGTAAGCGAATGTTAAGCTCCATGACACCCACTATCATTGAAAAGAATGGCAAATTATTTATGGTAGTTGGAACCCCGGGAGGATCGACGATTATGACTTCTGTGTTCCAAACGATTTTAAATGTTATCGACTGGAATATGAATAT
>Ga0079224_100016987_pt1 | contig 10242 bp, 8 predicted proteins | sample Stecom2015_FD_80414 | JGI IMG/M metagenome (GOLD analysis project Ga0079224, IMG submission 80414) | Agricultural soil microbial communities from Utah to study Nitrogen management - Steer compost 2015 | ecosystem: Environmental > Terrestrial > Soil > Agricultural land | place: USA: Utah... | reverse complement strand
TGCGCTAGCGCCTATAATCGCGGCCCCACACGCCCCACCCCCTCCATGTCCGACGTTTCCACCGAAGCCGCGCGCCGGCGCACCTTCGCGATCATCTCGCACCCGGACGCAGGCAAGACCACGCTGACCGAGAAGCTGCTGCTGTTCGGCGGCGCGATCCAGATGGCCGGCTCCGTGAAGGGCCGCAAGGCCGCGCGCCACGCGACCTCCGACTGGATGGCGCTGGAGCAGGAGCGCGGCATCTCGGTGACCTCGTCGGTGATGCAGTTCCCGTATGCCGGCCGCATCGTCAACCTGCTCGACACCCCGGGCCACGCCGACTTCGGCGAGGACACCTATCGCGTGCTGACCGCGGTGGACTCGGCACTGATGGTCATCGACGTCGCCAAGGGCGTGGAGGAACGCACCATCAAGCTGATGGAGGTCTGCCGGCTGCGCGACACGCCGATCATGACCTTCATCAACAAGCTCGACCGCGAGGGCAAGTCGCCGATCGACCTGCTGGACGAGGTCGAGTCGGTGCTCGGCATCCAGTGCGCGCCGGTGACCTGGCCGATCGGCATGGGCAAGCGGCTCAAGGGCGTGGTCCACCTGGTCAGCGGCGAGGTGCACCTGTACGAGCAGGGCCGCAACTTCACCCGCCAGGACTCGACCATCTTCCCGTCTGTCGACGACCCCCGCCTGGCCGAACGCATCGGCGAGGCGATGCTCGCAGAGCTGCGCGACGAGCTGGAGCTCGTGCAGGGCGCATCGCACCCGTTCGACCTGGCGCGCTACCTCGCGGGTGAGCAGACGCCGGTGTTCTTCGGTTCGGCAGTCAACAACTTCGGCGTGCAGCCGCTGCTGGACTTCTTCGTCGAGCACGCGCCGCCGCCGCAGCCGCGTGCGACCACCGAGCGCGAAGTCGCGCCGTACGAACCGAAGCTGACCGGGTTCGTGTTCAAGATCCAGGCCAACATGGATCCACAGCACCGCGACCGCGTCGCGTTCATGCGCGTGTGCTCGGGCAAGTTCTCCGCCGGGATGAAGGCCTTCCACGTGCGCACCGGCAAGGAAATGAAGCTGTCCAACGCGCTGACCTTCATGGCCTCCGATCGCGAGATCGTGGAGACCGCGTACCCGGGCGACGTGATCGGCATCCACAACCACGGCACGATCTCGATCGGCGACAGCTTCAGCGAAGGCGAGGTGCTGGCGTTCACCGGCATCCCGAACTTCGCGCCGGAACTGTTCCGCCGTGCGCGCCTGCGCGACCCGCTCAAGCTCAAGCAGCTGCAGAAGGGCCTGGCGCAGCTGAGCGAGGAAGGCGCCACCCAGTTCTTCAAGCCGCTGATGAGCAACGACCTGATCCTGGGCGCGGTCGGCGTGCTGCAGTTCGATGTCGTCGCCTATCGGCTCAGGGACGAATACGGCGTGGATGCGTCGTTCGAGCCGGTGCAGGTCACCACCGCACGCTGGGTGAAGGGCACCGATGCGCGGAAGCTGGAGGAGTTCCGCGACAAGAACGCGATGAACCTGGGCGAGGATGCGGCCGGACAGCTGGTCTACCTGGCCCCGACCCGGGTCAACCTGCAGCTTGCCCAGGAGCGCTGGCCGGACCTGGAATTCGCCGCCACCCGCGAACATGCCCAGGCCCTGGCGCTCGCCGGCTGAGCCTCCCGCGGGTGCAATTCACCGTCGCTTGATCGCCGGCAACCGATCGTGCGGGCATGGCGCCTCCCCATTCACCCCGGTTGGCCCGGGCGCGCCGCGATGCACGCGTCCATGCGCGAGCGGCCGCCGACGCGGTCATTGCAAGTCCATGGCGCAGCGTCCTGGCGCTCGTGCTGCTCGGCGTGCTGGCGCTGGTCCTGCTCTGGGACTGGAACTGGTTCAAGGGACCGATCGAGCGCCAGGTGCAGGCGCGGACCGGCCGCGCGTTCGACATCGGCGGCGACCTGGACGTCGACCTGGGCTTCCCCACGGTGGTGCGCGCCGGTGGCTTGCGGCTGGGGAACGCCGCATGGTCCGAGCGCCCGGTGATGGCCAGCGCCGGGCAGTTCCAGGCCGGAATCGAGGTGCTGCCCCTGCTGCGCGCGAAGGTCCGGATCCCGGAACTGCGCCTGTCCGATGCCGAGGTCTACCTGGAGAAGGGTCCCGACGGCATCGGCAACTGGGACTTCGACAACGACCCGGGCGACGGGGACACGATCGAGTTGCGCCGCCTGTGGATCGACAAGGGCCACCTGGAGTACATCGACGCGGCGGTCGACACCGGCGTGGAACTCGACCTGGACAGCCTTCCGCCAGGGCCGGACGACGCAGCACCGCCGATCAGCGGCAAGGGCACCGGTCGCTGGAAGGGCAACCCGCTGACCCTGGAGGGCCGCGCGGAATCGCCGCTGGAACTGCAGGACCGCGAGCACCCGTTCCGGCTCGACGTGCGCGCAAGCGCGGGTGCGACCCACGCCCATGCGCGCGGCACGGTGACCGACCCGCTGCGCCTGGGCGACTTCGACCTGCAGCTGGCACTGTCCGGCGCGGACCTCGCCGACCTGTATCCATTGCTGGGGATCTCCCTGCCGCCAACGCCGCCCTACGACCTGGACGGCCACTTCTTCCGCGACGGCAGCACCTGGCATTACGACGGATTCACGGGCCGCGTCGGTGACAGCGACCTGTCCGGCAGCGCCAATGTCGACACCGGCGGGGAACGCCTCTTCCTGCGCGCTGACCTGTCATCGGGCAACCTGGACATCGACGACCTGGCCGGCTTCATCGGCGCGCCGCCGGAAACTGGCGGCGACGAGTCGGCCAACGCCGGGCAGCAGCGCCAGTCGGCGGAACTCGCCGCCAGCCCGCGCCTGCTTCCAGACACGCCCTACGACCTGGAAAAGCTCAACGCCATGGACGCGGACGTGCGCCTGCGCGCGAAACGCATCCAGGCGCCGGGGTGGCCGCTCGACAACATGGATGCGCACCTGCTGCTGGAAGCTGGCGTGCTGCGGCTGGATCCGCTCGACTTCGGCGTGGCCAGCGGCAACGTGCGTTCCACCATCCGCCTGGATGCGCGCAACCCGACCATCGCCACCAACGCGCAGGTCGCGCTCCGCGGCCTGGACCTGGCGCGGCTGATGCCGGACTCGGCATTGGCCGAGCAGACGATCGGCCGCATCGGCGGCGACATCTCGCTGTCCGGCAGCGGCAACTCGGTGGCGAAGATGCTGGCCACTTCGAGCGGCGACGTCGCGCTCGGCATGGGCAATGGCCAGGTCAGCAACCTGCTGCTGGAACTGGCCGGCCTGGACATCGCCGAGGCCCTGAAGTTCCTGGTCACGGGCGACCGCAACGTGCCGATCCGCTGCGCATTCGGCGACTTCGGCGTCACCGACGGCGTGATGTCTACGCGCGCGCTGGCATTCGATACCACCGACACGATGATCGTCGGCGAGGGCACGGTGGACCTGCGCGACGAGACCCTGGACCTGGTGCTGCGGCCGCGCCCGAAGGATCGCAGCCTGTTCGTGTTCCGCGCACCGCTGCTCATGCGCGGCACCTTCAAGGATCCGTCGTTCATGCCTGACCCGGCACGCGTCGGGCTGCGCGCGGCGATCGCGCTGGCACTGGGCAACATCGTGCCGCCGGCCGCGTTGCTGGCCACGCTGGAACTCGGCCCGGCGGAGGGCGAAGCCGCCAACTGTGGCGGCCGCTACGCGAAGTAGCCGCGAGACGCGGCGTCAGGAGGCGATGTAACGCTGCAGCTGGTCGATCTCGACCTGCTGGTCCGCGATCACCGCCTTGACCAGGTCGCCGATCGAGACGACGCCGAGCACCGCGTCGTTCTCCAGCACCGGCAGGTGGCGGATCCTGCGGTTGGTGACCAGTTGCATGCAGTGCTCGACGCTGTCGTCCAGGTGCACGGTGGTGACCTGGCTGGACATGATGTCGCGCACCGGCGTTTCTCCCGAGGAACGCCCCTGCAGCACGATCTTGCGCGCGTAGTCACGCTCGGAAAGGATGCCGACCAGCTGGCCGGCCTGGATCACCACCACTGCGCCGATGCCCTTCTCGGCCATCAGCCGGATCGCGTCGACGACCGGTGCATCCGGCCCGATCGCGAAGACCTCAGGCGCCTTGGCCTCGAGCAGGTGCCGAACCCTGCGCATGGCTCCCTCCTTGCCCCGGATGGACTTGCCATGAGGATACTCCGGTCGGCGGCTGCCAGGCGTCCACCAGGTACAGCGGCCGCTGCTTGGCCTCGTCGTAGAGCCGGCCCAGGTACTCGCCGATCAGGCCAAGGGCGACCAGCTGGGTGCCGCCCAGGAACAGGATCACCGCCATCATCGTCGGCCAGCCGGCCACCGGGTCGCCCCAGAACAGCGCCTTGAGCACGATCCAGCTGCCATAGCCGAAGGCCAGCACGGCGGTGGCCACGCCCAGGTAGGTCGCCACCCGCAGCGGCGCGGTGCTGAAACTGGTGATGCCTTCCAGCGCGAAATTCCACAGCTTCCAGAAGTTGAACTTGCTGTTGCCGGCCAGGCGCGCATCCCGCTGGTATGGAACCGCGACGCGGTTGAATCCCACCCAGCCGAACAGGCCCTTCATGAAACGGTGCCGCTCGCGCAGTTGGCCCAGTGCGGCAAGCGCCCGCGGCGAGAGCAGCCTGAAGTCGCCGGTATCGCGCGGGATCGGGGTCTTCGACAGCCGCCCGATCACCCGGTAGAACGCATGCGCGGTGGCGCGCTTGGCCCAACCCTCGCCCTCACGCTCGATCCGGGTGCCATGGACGTCGTCGTTGCCTTCGCGCCACAACTCCACGAAGCGCGGGATCAGTTCCGGCGGGTCCTGCCCGTCCGCGTCCAGGATGACCGCGGCGCCCTCCCCGACATGGTCCAGCCCGGCGGTCAGCGCGGCCTCCTTGCCGAAGTTGCGGGACAGGCGCATCACCCCGACCCGCGGGTCGTCCGCCGCGAAGGCCTGCAGCAACTTCCAGGTGTCGTCCCTGCTGCCGTCGTCGACATACAGCACCCGCGCGTCAACGCCATCGCGCGCGGAAAGCTGGTCCAGCACCGCCGCCAGCCGCGGCTGCAGCAAAGGCAGCGACTCCGCCTCGTTGTAGGCGGCGATGACGATGGTGAGCAGGTCGCGGGACATGCGCTGGATGCTACAGCGATTCCAGGTAGCCGGTGCCCCCGATCTGGCGCATCTGGCGCTGGATCGCGGCGCTGCGGCCACGCACGTAGGGACCCGGGTTGCCGACGCTGTATTCCCTGGGATTGGGCAGCACCGCCGCCAACCGTGCGGCCTCCGCCGGCGACAGGTTCGCCGCGTCCTTGCCGAACCAGGTCCTTGCCGCGGCCTGGGCGCCGTAGACGCCATCGCCGAACTCGGCCACGTTGACGTAGACCTCGATGATCCGCGCCTTGGGCCACAGCGCCTCCACCAGCAACGTGTACCAGGCCTCGATGCCCTTGCGCACCCAGCTTCGCCCGCTCCACAGGAACAGGTTCTTGGCCACCTGCTGGCTGATCGTGCTGGCACCGCGCAGCTTTCCACCACGCGCATGTGATGCGCGCGCCTGCTCGATGGCCTTGAAGTCGAACCCGTCGTGGTCGGCAAAACGCTGGTCTTCCGCTGCGATCACCGCGACGGCGACGTGCGGCGAGATCGCATCCAGGTCGCGCCAGTCGTGCGCGATCCGGAAGTCCCATGCGCCCTCGCCCCAAGCCTCGAACTGGCGTGCGGCCATGAACGCACTGAACGGTGGGTCCACGAAGCGCAACACCAGGACCTGCAGCACGCTCAGGCCCACCAGCGCCAGCGCCACCCATGCCAGCCGGCGCAGCCAGCGGCGCACCGGCGATGGGCGTCGCTTCACGGTCGAGGCCATACAATTCCCATGCGCAATTCGTGCGCGCAATGGTACTTCGCCGCCCATGCAGGACGCCGTCCGCGACCACGACCAGATGACCCGCTTCCTGCTGGAGGCGTCGGGCGTGCGTGGCGTGCGCGTGCACCTGGACCAGGCCTGGCGCGAAATCACCTCGCGCACCGAATATCCGCCGGCGGTTGCGCGGCTGCTGGGCAAGGCCGCGGTCGCAACTTCGTTGCTGACCGCCCATGCCAAGGTCGAAGGCCGGCTGTCGCTGCAACTGCGTGGCGAACAGGGGCCGTTGCGGCTGCTGTTCGCCGAGTGCACCGCGGCCGGAACCCTGCGCGGGATCGCCAGGCTGGAGGAGGACGAGGAAGGCAATGCCACCCCGCTGCCCGCCGAAGCCACCCTCGGCGAGCTCGCCCCCGGCGCATTGCTGGCGATCACCATCGAGAATCCCTCGTCCGCCGGGCGCGAGCCGATGCGCTACCAGGGGCTGGTCGCGCTGGAATCGCCGACCCTGGCCGGGGCGCTGGAGGACTATTTCCGCCAGTCCGAACAGCTTCCGACCCGACTGTTGCTGGCCGCCGACGGCACCCAGGCGGCCGGGATCATGCTGCAGAAGCTGCCGGGCGATGCCGGCGACGAAGACGGCTGGACCCGCGCCAGCACCCTGCTGGACACCCTGGCACCACAGGAACTGCTCGAATGGCCGGTCTCGACCCTGCTGCACCGGCTGTTCCACGAGGACGGCGTGCGCCTGCTTGACCAGCGGCCCTTGCGCTTCGAATGCTCCTGCTCCCGCCAGCGGGTGGCCGACGTGCTGCGCTCGATCGGCGAGGACGAGGCCAGGGCCGCCGCGGCCGAAGGCATGGCCGAGATCCGCTGCGAGTTCTGCGGCCAGCGCTACCATTTCGACGCCGACGCCATCGGGGCCCTGTTCGCGGCCGGCGGCTCCCCGCTGGAGGCACCGCCCAGCCTCCAGTAAGGGCCCGGAGCGCGGGGCGGCCCGGTCCGGCCCCTGGGCCCCGTTCACGGGCCGTTTACGGCCGGGGATGGATTGTTAAGGAAACATAAACCGGGTAGGCTGAGTCCTCGATCCAGAAGGGAACTTGCCGGCGCGATGCCGGTCGATAACAGCGATGTCACTGCGTCCGCTACCACTGCTCGCCATTTGCCTGCTCGCCGTCTCGGCAGTGGGCAACTTGCATGCGCAGACGGCCGACGATCGCGCTGCGCTCCCGGTCTGGAACAACGACAAGCTCGAGGCGGTGTTGCTGCTGGAACCTGCCACCGGCGATGCCGGTGCGCGCTGGAAGTTTGGCCGTACGTCGCTCGACACGGCCTTCGGCCTGGCCAATGGCGATTCGCTCGGCCTGCTGTGTGATCGCAAGGCCGGCATCACCGGCGAGATCGGCAACCTCGCCGAGAACTGCAGCGTTGCCGCGCTGGGTGGCGGCCTGGGCAGCGATCCCGGCAAGCGTGCAAGTGCAACGGCGAGCCTCGCGCGCGCCGGCAACCGCATCGGCCTGACCTTCGGCAGCGGCCGCGACATGCTGCCGGGCTGGCTGGCCCCTCGCGGGACGCGCTTCGAGCAGAAGGACCTCACGGTGTTCGCACAGAAGAGCTTCGGCAGTGAAGCCGTGGTCTCGATTGGCGGCACGGTCGCGCACGCACGGCTGGTGCCTGCCGATCAGGTGCCTGCGCTGGCCGACCAGTGGAGCAGCAAGAGCCTGAGCATCGGCGGCGGCATCGGCGATTTCGGCGCCAGCATCGTCGGCCGCGTGGTCGACGTGCCCGGCCAGCCCGAACAGTGGCAGGGCCTCGGCGTCGGCCTGACCTGGCGCACCCCGTGGAGCGGCAAGCTCACCGTCGGCGCGGAAAACGTGGTCACCCGCGGCCGCAATCCCTTCGCGCCCGCCTACGATGGCGACGAGGACGAAGGCACCATCCCGTACGTGCGCTACGAGCAGGAGCTCTAGCGCGACGATTTGCCGGGCGCATGCGTAGGGATGGTTGGCAACCATCCGGGACAAGACGCATGACAAGTTCGACGCGCTACCTGCCAGCCTCGTGGCTGTCCGCCCTCCTCCTGCTTGCGCTGCTGCCGTCCGTCGCGGCCGCGGGCGACGACGACTACATCGACGACAAGGTCATCGCGGCCGGCTACCTCAGCCACCATCCCGACCTGCGCCACCGCATCGACGGCATGAAGGCGCTGGACGCCGGGTTCCCGCGCGATGCGATGACTGCCTTCCTGAAATCCGCGAAGTTCGCGGACAAGCCCGCGCAGGCCATGCTCGCGAACATCTACTGGGAAGGCATCGGCACCAAGGTGGACCGGCCGCGCGGCTATGCCTGGATGGACATCGCCGCGGAACGCGGCTACCCGGATTTCCTGGGATGGCGCGAACGCTACTGGGAAGCGTTGTCGCCCGAGGAGCAGCGCGAAGCGATCAGGGTCGGCCAGCCGCTGATGGACCAGTACGGAGATCGCGCCTCCAAGCCCCGGATCGCGAAGGAACTCAAGCGCGGCAAGCGGCGCCAGACCGGTTCGCGGATCGGCGGCTCGGGCGCCGGCGTGCAGATCAAGCTGGTCAGTCCGTCGGCAGGAGGGACCACCTCCGGGTTCCTGGTCCACGCGATGGGCACGGTGATCGACGGCGAGGACTACTACCAGGCGAAGTACTGGAACCCGGAGGAATACTTTGCCTGGCAGGACCGGCAGTGGGGCGTGGAGAACACCGGCCACGTCGACGTACAGCCGCTGGAGCGGGTCCCCGACCAAACCGGGGACTGACCCGTCCGCGACCGGGCATCGCTTCGCGCCTTATCATGGCGCCATGTCGATCCCGCCTGACGATGCCCTGTCGCAGCGCATTGGTGGCCTGGCCCGCGAAGCCGAACAGGCCGCCGGCACCGGCAACCACGCGCATGCCGTCCGCAGCTGGCAACAGCTGCTTGCCCTGTCGCCCGGGCACCCGCAAGCACTGACCCGGCTGGCGCAGTCGCAACTGGCGCTCGGCGACCGCGATGCGGCGCGCGAGTCACTGCGCCAGGCGCTGGACGCCAAGCCGGGCCATGCGATGGCCCACGCCGTGCTGGCCCGGATCCATGTCGCCGAAGGCGACAGTGCCGGCGCGATCAGGGAACTGGACATGGCAATCCGGCACGACCCGGGCGCCTGGGGCGCACTGTTCGAGAAGGCACAGTTGCTGGAAGCAGAGGGCCGTGCCCGCGAGGCCGCGCTGTGCTGGAGCACGGGCCTGGACACCATGCCGCCGGATGCGCGGCAGGCACCGCACCTGCAGGCGACCCTCGCCCACGCCCGCGCAGTCACCGCCAGGAACCAGCAGCAGTTGCGCGACTTCCTGGACACCCGCACGGCCGACCTGCGCGCGCAGGAGCGCAAGCGCGACGTCGAACGCTTCGAGCATTGCCTGGACATCGTGACCGGCCGGCGTGCGTTCGTCACCGCGCGCCCGGCGAACCTGGCGATGCCCGAACTGCCCGCGATCCAGTTCTTCCATCGCGAGGACTTCCCGTGGGCCAGGCGCGTGGAAGAAGCGATGCCCGAGGTGCTGGCGGAGCTGGAAGCGGTGTCCAGTGGCGACCGCGCAGGCTTCGAACCGTATGTGCAGACCCGCCCCGGCGAGACCAGCGCGCAGTTTGCGCCGCTGGACCGCAACCTGGCCTGGGGCGCGTACTTCCTCTGGAAGCACGGCAACCGGATCGACGCGCATTGCGAGCGCTGCCCCGCCACCGTCGCCGCGGTCGAGCATGCGCCGATGGTGCACATCCGCACCCGCGCGCCGGCCGTGCTGTTTTCCGAACTGCAGCCGGGCGCGCACATCCCGCCGCACAACGGCGCGACCAACACGCGCCTGACGGTGCACCTGCCACTGATCTTCCCCGACAACTGCGCGTTCCGGGTCGGTGACGACACGCGGCCCTGGGTCCCGGGCGAACTCTTCATCTTCGACGACACGATCCTGCACGAGGCCTGGAACCGCAGCGACCAGCGCCGCGTCGTGCTGATCTTCGACGTCTGGCACCCGATGCTGACGATGCTCGAACGCGAGCTGGTGACCCGCACGGTCGAAGGCCTGGTCGACTTCTACGACGGGGCCAGCGAACTCGGCGAGCTCTGAGATGGGGGGCGTCGACGGGCAGGTCGCATCCCGCCAGCAGGCGGCACGGATCGCGGCGCGCGACGGTCGGCCCGCAGAGGCCCTGGCGCACATGGAAGCCGCCTGCCAGCTGGCGCCGGACCGGGGCGACCTGCATTTCCAGCTCGCCTGCCTGCACGCCCTGGGCGGGGCATTCGAGCCCGCACTGGAACACTTCCGCACCACGACCCGGCTGCTGCCGGATTTCGCCGATGGCTGGCG
>Ga0079224_100016986_pt1 | contig 10242 bp, 5 predicted proteins | sample Stecom2015_FD_80414 | JGI IMG/M metagenome (GOLD analysis project Ga0079224, IMG submission 80414) | Agricultural soil microbial communities from Utah to study Nitrogen management - Steer compost 2015 | ecosystem: Environmental > Terrestrial > Soil > Agricultural land | place: USA: Utah... | reverse complement strand
TGGAAAAACGGTTATAACTGATGAGATAGTATATTTAACAGCTGACAAAGAAGAAGAATATTATATTTGTCAAGCTAACATTAAGATAAAGAATCAAAACGAAATTGCTGACGAAGTTGTTATTGCTCGTTATCAAGGAGATACATTTGAAATTCCAAGAGATAAGATCAATTTAATGGACGTTAGTCCAAAACAAATTGTTTCTGTTTCTACTGCATGTATTCCATTCCTTGAACATGACGACGCTAACCGTGCGCTAATGGGTGCAAACATGCAACGTCAAGCAATCCCTCTATTAATTCCTGAAGCTGCTTATGTTGCAACTGGTATCGAAGCTAAAGCTGCAAAAGATTCAGGTGTAGCAGTAGTAAGTGATGTTGAGGGAATTGTTGAGTTTGTTGATGCGAAGAAAGTTCTCGTTAGAACAAATAATGGTGACATAAAGCGTTACGACTTAATTAAGTTTGAAAGATCTAACCACTCTACATTGGTTAACCAAAAACCAATCGTAAAACGTGGTGAGAAAATTAAAGTTGGTGACATTATTGCCGATGGTGCAAGTATGGACCAAGGTGAAATGGCACTTGGACGTAACGTTGTTATTGCCTTTATGACATGGCATGGTTATAACTACGAAGATGCTATTATTATGAGTGAACGTTTAGTTCAAGATGACGTATATACATCAATTCATATTGAAAAATATGAAGTTGAAGTTCGTGATACTAAACTTGGTAAAGAAGAAATTACTAGAGATTTAGAAAATGAGCGTAAAGATGCAATTGCAAATCTTGATGAGCGTGGAATTATTCGCATTGGTGCTGAAGTTAAAGAGGGAGATATCTTAGTTGGTAAAGTAACTCCAAAAGGTCAAACTGATCCAACACCAGAAGAAAGATTATCCCAAGCATTATTTAGCGAAAATTCTAAAGATGTTAGAAATACATCCTTAAGAGTACCACATGGTGGTGGAGGAATAGTTCATAAGATTGAATCATTCTCCCGTAAAGATGGTGCAGAATTACCACCTGGAGTTAACGAAGTAATCAGAGTGTACATTGTACAAAAGCGTAAGATTACTGAAGGTGACAAGATGGCAGGACGCCACGGTAATAAAGGTGTTATTTCTAAGATCCTTCCTCAAGAAGATATGCCATATATGGAAGATGGTACACCAATTGATATTATGCTTAACCCACAAGGTATTCCATCGCGCTTAAACATCGGGCAAGTACTTGAAATTCATTTAGGTATGGCTGCTAAGAAACTGGGTTGCTATATCGCAACACCTGTATTTGATGGGGTTGAAAATGAAGATTTAGTTAAAATTATGGAAGAAGCTGGAATGGCTCCTGATGGAAAGATGGATTTATACGATGGTATGACTGGTGAGAAATTCGATAATAGAATTTCTGTTGGGGTAATGTATATGATTAAGTTAGCTCACATGGTTGATGATAAACTTCATGCTCGTAGTGAAGGTCCATATACATTAGTAACGCAACAACCAATGGGTGGTAAAGCTCAAAATGGTGGGCAAAGATTCGGGGAAATGGAAGTTTGGGCACTTGAAGCATATGGTGCTGCACACACATTACGTGAAATGTTAACAATCAAATCTGACGATATTGTTGGAAGAAATAAAGTTTACAAGGCAATTGTTGATGGTGAACCAATTCCAAGTCCGGGTATTCCTGAATCATTTAGAGTATTAATTAAAGAATTCCAAGGTTTAGGATTAAGCGTTAGATTGATAGATGCTGAAACTGGTGAAAACCTTGCTAATCAGAGTTTAGTTGAAGAGATTGCTCAAGCGACAATGGCTAAAAAAGCTAATTAGACCATAAAATATGGGGTGAAAAATTTGAGACATACAAATAAAAAATATAAATATATACAAATAGGTATTGCTTCTCCAGAAGAAATTCGTTCATGGAGTTATGGTGAAGTTAAAAAGCACGAGACAATTAATTATCGTACTTTAAAGCCAGAACGCGATGGCCTATTTTGTGAAGTTATTTTCGGTCCTACAAAAGACTATCAGTGCGCATGTGGTAAGTCAAGAAGAACACCACGTGGTGAAACTGTGTGTGAACGTTGTGGGGTTGAATTAACTGAAAGTAAAGTAAGACGTGAACGAATGGGGCATATTGAACTTGCTGCCCCAGTTGTTCATACTTGGTTTTTGAAAAATATTCCTTCAAAAATCGCACTACTTCTTGATATGAAGACAAAAGAAGTTGAAGATATAGTATATCTTGCTTCTTACATAGTTATTGATCCAGGATCAATTGAAACTTTATCTAAGTATCAAATTATGTCTGAACAAGAATATAGTTTATACCAAAGAGAATATGGATCAAGTAAATTTAAGGCTTTAACTGGTGCTGAAGCTATTAAAACCTTATTAAAAGAAATCGACTTAAAAGATGAAATGGAAAAACTTCGTGGCGAACTTAAAACCGCAACAAAACAAAAACGCGAAAAACTTATTAAGCGCCTAGAAGTTATTGAAGCATTCTATACTTCTGGTAATAAACCAGAATGGATGGTAATGGATGTTATTCCAGTATTACCACCAGATTTACGTCCAATGGTTCAACTAGATGGTGGTCGTTTTGCGACAACGGACTTAAATGATTTATATAGAAGAATTTTAAATCGTAATAACCGTCTAAAGAAACAGTTTGAACAACGTGCACCTGGTTTAATTACTAAAAATGAAAAGCGTATGTTACAAGAAGCAGTAGATGCATTAATTGATAATAGTAAGAAAAACAAAAAAGTTGTAGTAGAAAGAAATCGTCCGCTTAAATCTTTATCTGACTTACTAAGAGGTAAGCAAGGTAGATTCCGTCAAAACTTACTTGGTAAACGTGTTGACTACTCAGGACGAAGTGTTATCGTAGTTGGTCCAGATTTACAAATGTATCAATGTGGTATTCCACGTGAGATGGCACTAATTTTATTTAAACCATTTATCATAAATGCAATTATAAATAAAGATAAAGATAATCCTGATGGATTAGGAAATAAAATTAGTATCAAACGTGCGAAAGAAATGATTGATGCAGGCGATCCAATTGCGATGACTGAGCTAGAAAAGATTGTTGTAGAACATCCAGTTCTTTTAAACCGTGCACCAACTCTACATAGACTTGGTATTCAAGCATTCGAACCTAAACTAGTTGAAGGTAAAGCAATTCGTTTGCATCCACTAGTAACACCTGCGTTCAATGCTGATTTTGATGGTGACCAAATGGCTGTCCATGTACCACTATCAGAAGAAGCACAAGCTGAAGCAAGAATCTTAATGTTAGCTTCTAAAAATATCTTAGCTCCGAAAGATGGAAAACCAATTGTTACGCCATCTCAGGATATGGTTTTAGGAAATTATTACTTAACTATTGAAGAAGAAGATGACCCAAGAAATGGAAAAGTCTTCAAAGATATTAGCGAAGTTGAACTTGCTTTTGAAAACAAAGAAATTGGACTTCATACGAGAATTCTTATTCCTGCTAAGAAAGTTCCAAATCGTTATTTCACAGAAGATCAAATGAAAAAATATCTTGTAACTACATACGGTAAGATTGTCTTTAATACAATTTTCCCGAATGAAAAATACAAGATTACAACGATCGATGATGAAACTGGCGAAACTGTTGAAGAAGAAAGACATATTCCATATATTAATGAAGCTAATCCAACTAACTTAACTGATAAGTTAGATGATAAATACTTTATTAGTTTCCAAAATAATGAAACTATTAAAGAATTCTTAATTGAACGTGGTTATGATAAGGAAAAATTAGAAGATAAAGAATACTTCATTGATTTAGTAACTGATGGAACTTATGTTCGTGAAGTTCTAAAAACAATTCCTGCACCACATCCATTCCGTAAGAAGTTCTTGAGTGTAATTATTGCAGAAGTATTTAAACACTTTAAGTTATCTGAAACTTCTAAGACACTAGATAAGATGAAGGACTTAGGATTTAAGTATTCAACTATTTCTGGTGTTACAGTTGCAGCAACAGATATTGAAGTTGTTCCTGGAAAAGAAGAAGTACTTAAAGAAGCGCAAGCTAAAGTTGATAAGTATGATTCATTCTATGAACGTGGATTTATTACGGAAAAAGAAAGACGTAATAGTGTAATTAATATTTGGAAAGCTGCAAAAGAAAAGCTTGAAGATAAAATTAAAAAAGAAATGGAAAAGAAATTTATCTCTAACCACATTTACATGATGAGTGATAGTGGTGCGAGAGGTAATATTGCGAACTTCGTTCAACTTTCCGGTATGCGTGGATTAATGGCTAAGCCAACTGGAGAAAGTATGGACATTCCAATTCGTTCCTCATTTAGAGAAGGATTAACGATGTCTGAGTTCTTCATCTCTACGCATGGTGCGAGAAAAGGTTCTACCGATACTGCCCTAAAAACTGCAGAATCTGGTTACTTAACAAGAAGGTTAGTTGACGTAAGTCAAGATATTACTATTACTGAAGATGATTGTCATACTGATAAAGGTTTTGAAGTTTCAACAATCATTGACAGTGATGGTAGTACAATTGTTCCATTAGTAGATAGAATCCGTGGAAGATTTGCTATGAAGCCAGTGGTTCATCCAAAATCTGGTAAGGTAATCGTTCCGAAAAATGGATATATTAATGATGAATTAGCTGAAAAGATTGTAAAACTAGGAATTGAAAAAGTTACAATTAGAAGTATCTTAACATGTAACTCCCATAGTGGTGTCTGTGTAAAATGTTACGGAAGTGACTTATCAACAGGTGAGGTTGTTGAGACTGGTGAAGTAGTTGGTATTATCGCTGCTCAATCAATCGGTGAACCTGGTACTCAGTTAACGATGCGTACGTTCCACTCTGGTGGGGTTGCTGGTGATGATATTACTCAAGGTTTACCACGTATTCAAGAATTATTTGAAGCGCGTGAACCAAAGGGTAAAGCAATCATTAGTGAGATTGATGGTACAGTTGAATCGATTACGCTAGAAAAAGACAATCGTTATGAAATAACTATTCGCGGTAATGTTAAACGTAGCAATGGTTATGAAGTAAAAACTTACTTAACTGATGCTGGTAAGATGCCGATAGTCCAAGAAAAAGACAAAGTTAAAGCTGGTGACAGGTTAACTGAAGGACTAATCCATCCAAAAGAATTACTTCGCGTTGGTAAGGTAGAAGAAGTTGAAAACTATATCCTAAAAGAAGTTCAAAAGGTTTACCGTTCTCAAGGTGTTGAAATTGCTGATAAACATATTGAAATTATTATCAAGCAAATGTTCCAAAAAGTATTTGTTATCCATGAAGGAGAAACAAACTTACTACCTGGAAGCTTAGTTTCAAAATCTGAGATCTATGAAATCTTTGATGAATGTATAAAAGAAGGTAGAGCACTTCCGATTGTAAAACCTGCACTATTAGGTATTACAAGAGCTTCCTTAAGAAGTGATTCATTCTTATCTGCTGCGAGCTTCCAAGAAACAACTAAAGTGTTAACAGAAGCTGCAATTAAAGGTAAGAAAGACTACCTTGAAGGCCTAAAAGAAAATATTATTATCGGTGGCTTAATCCCTGCAGGTACAGGAATTGTTAATGCGGGTTATGAAGTCTTAGTTGATGAAGAAGAAGATACAAGTGAAGAAGAAGGCGCTTAATGCTTTCTTCTTCCCAAATTCTTTTCAAAAAAGTTAATTTAATTCTTTTCAAAAAAGTTAATTTAATTCTTGACTTTAAATGTAAAAACGTGTATAATATTCGAGGTTAAAAATTACTTGAGTTTTGGTCAATCCAAAACTAAATTTTAGGCAATTATGAAACGCCCGGAAGTGTGGCAGTTATACTATTTTTAGAAAGGAGAACAGAATGCCAACAATCAATCAATTAATTAGGAAACCACGTCAGTCTAAACCCAAGAAGACAAAGTCTCCACATTTAAGAATTAATTTTAATAGTTTAAAGAGAGAATACACAGAAGTATATTCACCTCAAAAACGTGGAGTATGTACTAGGGTTACTACGATGACTCCTAAAAAACCAAACTCAGCGATTCGTAAGTATGCTCGTGTTCGCTTATCTAATGGTATTGAAGTTACGGCATATATTCCTGGAATTGGTCACCGTCTACAAGAACACAGTGTTGTTTTAATTCGCGGTGGTCGTGTTAAAGACTTACCAGGGGTACGTTATCATATTGTTAGAGGAACACAAGATGCTACAGGTGTTGAGAATAGAAAACAAGCACGTAGTAAATACGGTGCAAAACGTGAAAATTAATAAATTAGTAAGCGAAAGGAGGAATTAGAGTGCCACGTAAAGGACATATTCCAAAGAGAAAAGTATTACCCGATCCAATATATAATTCTCCAATAGTTACTAAACTTATCAATAGTATTATGTTGGATGGGAAAAAAGGTGTAGCACAAGCAATTTTATATGGTGCATTTGACCGTGTTGAAAAACAAACTGGAAGACCTGCGCTTGATGTATTCAATGAAGCGCTAGCAAATATAACACCTCAACTAGAAGTTAGAGCTAGAAGAATTGGTGGTGCAAACTACCAAGTACCAGTAGAGGTTAGAAATGAAAGAAAGATGACTCTTTGCTTAAGATGGCTTACACAATATGCTCGCTTAAGAAGAGAGAAAACGATGGAAGAAAGATTAGCAAATGAAATTATAGATGCAGCTAACGGCTTAGGTAATGCTGTTAAGAAAAAAGAAGACACACATCGTATGGCTGAAGCTAATAAAGCATTTGCACATTATCAATGGTAATTAGAAGGAGTTAAAAGTTATGCCTCGTGAAATATCTTTAAATAATATCCGTAATATCGGAATAATGGCTCACATCGACGCTGGAAAAACTACTGTAACGGAGCGTATTTTATACCATACAGGTAGAATCCATAAGATGGGAGAAACACATGAAGGGGCAGCTACAATGGACTGGATGGCTCAAGAACAAGAGCGCGGTATAACCATAACTTCAGCAGCAACAACAGCATTTTGGAAGGATCATCAAATTAACGTAATTGATACCCCAGGACACGTTGACTTTACTGTTGAGGTAAGTAGATCCTTAAGAGTCCTAGATGGGGCTATCACAGTATTAGATGCACAAGCAGGTGTTGAACCCCAAACTGAAACAGTTTGGCGTCAAGCAACTGAATATCATGTACCGAGAATCGTTTATATAAATAAGATGGACAAAATTGGAGCAGACTTCAATTTTTCTGTTGAAACATTACATAAGAGATTGGGAGCTAATGCTCATCCAATTCAAATACCTATCGGAGCTGAAAAGTTCTTTGAAGGTATGGTGGATTTAGTTGAGATGAAAGCATACTATTTTAGCGGTGATGAACACGAAACTTATGAAGTTAGAGACATTCCTGCTGATTTAGTAGATGAAGCTCAAATTCGTCGTGAGGAATTAATTTCTGCTGTAGCAGAACTTGATGACGAATTAATGATGATGTATTTAGAAGAAGAAGAAATTGACGTTGAAACATTAAAAGCTGCTATTAGAAAAGCAACTTTAAGTGTTAAATTCTTCCCAGTATTATGTGGTACAGCATTTAAAAACAAAGGCGTAAAATTAGTATTAAATGCAATTGTTGATTACTTACCTTCACCAGTTGAAGTTCCTGCAATGAAAGGAACTGACAAGAACGAAAATGAGGTAACTGTTGAATCAACAGACAATGCTCCGTTTGCAGCCCTTGCCTTTAAAGTTATGACTGACCCATATGTTGGTAAATTAACATTCTTCAGAGTTTACTCTGGTGTGTTAAAATCAGGTACATATGTATATAACTCAAGTAAGGGTAAAAAAGAACGTATTGGTAGAATCCTCAAAATGCATGCTAATAACCGTACAGAGGTTAAGGAAGTTTACGCTGGAGAAATTGCTGCTGCAGTTGGTTTAAAGGAAACATATACTGGAGATACACTATGTGATGAAGGCAAATATGTAATCTTAGAGTCTATGAATTTCCCTGAACCGGTTATTCATGTAGCTATTGAACCTAAAACAAAAGCAGACCAAGATAAGATGGGTGCTGCCCTATTAAAATTAGCTGAAGAAGACCCAACATTTAAAGCATATACAGATCCTGAAACAGGACAAACTATTATTGCTGGTATGGGAGAACTCCATCTAGATATTATTGTTGACCGCTTAAAGCGTGAATTCAAGGTTGAAGCTAATGTTGGTACACCACAAGTTTCATACCGTGAAACAATTACTAAGACTGCAGAAGTTCAAGGTAAATTCGTTAGACAATCAGGTGGTCGAGGTCAATACGGTGACGTTTGGATCCGTTTTGAACCTAATCCAGGAAAAGGATTTGAGTTTGTTGATGCTATAGTTGGTGGTGTTGTACCAAGAGAGTACATTCCAGCTGTTAAGAAAGGACTTGAATCAGCGTTACTAAATGGTAACTTAGCTGGTTACGAAACAATTGATGTAAAAGCGACTTTATTCGATGGTTCATACCATGAAGTTGACTCAAGTCAAATCGCATTCGAAGTAGCTGCAAGTTATGCATTCAAAGAAACTAAAACTAAATGTGATCCGGTTCTATTAGAACCAATTATGGATGTAGAAGTAACTGCACCTGAAGAATATTTAGGTAATGTTATTGGTGACTTAACAAGTCGTCGTGGTCGAATTGAAGGCCAAGAAGCTCGTGGAAACTTACAAAGTGTAAGAGCATTAGTTCCACTATCACAAATGTTTGGTTACGCTACAGCTCTTAGAAGCAATACGCAAGGACGTGGAAATTATACAATGCAATTTGCTAGATATGAAGAATGTCCAAAATCGATTGCTGAAGAGGTAATTAAAAATAGATAGCAAGTTACAATTTTAACAATTTACTTGCAATATGCCAAAAATTATTATAAAATATATTTAAATAAAATAGGAGGAAATTCTAAAATGGCAAAAGAAAAATTTATACGTACTAAACCGCATGTTAATATTGGTACTATTGGTCACGTTGACCACGGTAAAACTACATTAACATCAGCTATTACTAAAGTATTAGGTAAAAAAGGTTTATCTAAAGTATTAGACTATGAACAAATCGATGGTGCTCCAGAAGAAAAAACTCGTGGAATCACTATCAATACTTCTCACGTAGAATATGAAACAGAAAAGCGCCATTATGCACACGTTGACTGTCCAGGACATGCTGACTACGTTAAGAACATGATCACTGGTGCTGCACAAATGGATGGAGCTATTCTTGTAGTAGCTGCAACTGACGGACCAATGGCTCAAACTCGTGAGCACATCTTATTAAGCCGTCAAGTAGGTGTTCCTCGTCTAATCGTATTCATGAACAAATGTGATATGGTTGATGACGAAGAATTATTAGACTTAGTAGAAATGGAAATTCGTGAATTATTAAGCGAATATGACTTCCCAGGTGATGAAGTACCAGTTATCCGTGGTTCTGCATTAAAAGCTATGGAAGGCGATCCAGCATACGAAGAAAAAATTATGGAATTAATGGCTGCTGTTGATGAATATATCCCTGAACCAGTACGTGAAACTGACAAACCATTCTTAATGCCAGTTGAAGACGTATTTACAATTACTGGTCGTGGAACAGTTGCAACTGGTAGAGTTGAACGTGGTATCGTTAAAGTTGGTGACAATGTTGAAATCGTTGGTATCAGACCTACAATGTCTACAGTTGTTACTGGTGTAGAAATGTTTAGAAAATTACTTGACCAAGCAGAAGCAGGAGATAATATCGGTGCATTATTACGTGGTATTACTCGTGAAACTGTTCAACGTGGACAAGTTCTTGCAAAACCTAAGACAGTTACACCACATACTGAATTCGAAGCACAAGTTTACGTTTTAAGTAAAGAAGAAGGTGGACGTCATACTCCATTCTTCACTAACTATCGTCCTCAATTCTATTTCCGTACAACTGACGTAACAGGTGTTATTGAACTTACTGAAGGTACAGAAATGGTTATGCCTGGCGATAACGCAAACTTAAAAGTTAAATTAATTCACCCAATCGCAATTGAATTAGGAACTAAGTTCTCAATTCGTGAAGGTGGACGTACAGTAGGTGCTGGTAACGTAACTAAGATTCTTAAGTAATCTTATATACCTAACAAAGATAAAAACAAAGCTAAGATGCATATTGCTATCTTAGCTTTTTTTATAGTTAGGCAATAAATATTTGATACTT
>Ga0079224_100016984_pt1 | contig 10243 bp, 12 predicted proteins | sample Stecom2015_FD_80414 | JGI IMG/M metagenome (GOLD analysis project Ga0079224, IMG submission 80414) | Agricultural soil microbial communities from Utah to study Nitrogen management - Steer compost 2015 | ecosystem: Environmental > Terrestrial > Soil > Agricultural land | place: USA: Utah... | reverse complement strand
GGGGAGCCTTCGGCTCTGAACACCATCGATGCTGGGTCCGAGCGGCTGCGCGCGCTCTGGGACACGCTCAAGGGCGTGAGCCAGGGCATCAAGGATTTCGTGGCGCGGTCAGAGTTGCCGCGGGCGGGAATTGAGCGCCTCAATATTGAGCGTATGCTGCGGTATTTGGACGTCTGCAGCCTTTGGCTTTTGTTTTTCGCGCGCTTTGGGCCAGAGCTCGATGAGCAGTTTGTCCAGGACAGACTGGATTCGATCGATGCGGCAGTCGGCGAAATGCAGGACTGGCTCAGCACCTAAAAAGGAATTCCGGATGCCCAGCGTGCCCGCTGTCATGCACCTGAAGATGCTCCAGGCAACGAATGCCGTGGCCAACGCTCGTGCCCAGATTGACCGTGCCGCTTCGGCGCGCCGGCTTAAAGAGGCGCTAAAAGTGCCGCTTCCAGTGGAAATTCGCGGTATCAAAAGCGCTGTGCCTGGGTATTCGGCTTTGCGGGGCATGGCAAATCTCAAGGCAATGGATCTGGTGCGAGAACAGGTGTTCGGCCTTGCCAAACTGCTCGAACGTGGTGATCGGGATGGGTTTGAGACCCAGTTAAACCAGCTTCGAGTGCAGGAGTGGCCTCATCTGCGAGGCACATTCCCGCGAGCATGCCAGTACGTTGAGCGGGAGACCCAGCGCCTGCTCGGCAAGCTGGGCCAATTAGAGAGGTCGGCAGGCGAATCCGAAGCTCAAGGAACTAGCTCTCCTGCGAGAGAGAGGCCCTAGCCGCGGGGGCGATCGGCGGGCGGACGCTGAGTTTGAACGCTGATCGCCTGCGCGCTTACCACTGATGTATTTGACACGCTCACCACGAGCAAGCCAGATTCTTCCTTCATCGCTTCGATAAGCTCGAGCGGTAGCGGCCGCTGAGCGGTACCGATCTGCTCGTGCAACCCATCTTCTGCGATGAAATCCATAGTAAAGCCACGCGGATTGCTGTCCGTGGCCTCCACATAGTTGAAGTTCGGTTCTTGAATCAGGCCGCGAGCAGCCCGATGTTCAATGTAGAGCTGATAATCCGTCATCCGAGACGACTGAATGCTTTCAATGGCGAATTCAATGGGGGCGGGCGGTGTGATCATGATGGAGTTCACGGTTTCGTTCAGGGATTGATCTCATTCAACGAGCTGCCATGCGTGCGGCATTGCGCGGGGAGGCGCCAGGGGGCTGCTCTATGGCGCGATCAAGCATCGCGCTCATGCTGTCCAACGACTTGGCCATAGCCTTGGCGTTTGAGGCGTCCACCAGGCGGGGCAGGCTCGGGTCGGTCGACTTTGCGAGTTCTATCCAGTATTCAGAACGCTCGGCAAGGGATTGGCTCGCCAGCGCAATGCTGGGGGCATCCATCTCACCCATTGAAATCTGGGTACGAAGTTGCAAGGCTTGGCTAAGATCGTGGGCGGTTTCAGCCAGGAGCACCCGTTGGCCTTCGGTCTGGGTCCGTTCCCACTTGGCCTGGTCGCGCTCGGCGACTTGCACGGAAATGACCTTGTCCATGACCGCGATTCGGCCGACCAGGTCCGTGGCCGAGCGGGCCTGGTCTTCGCTGACATGAGAGTTGGCCATGGCGGGATGATCCTTCAGCTCGATTACAAGAGCGGCGCGTTCCTGCTGGAGCTTGACAATGAGGGCGTCCAACCGATCGGCACGGGCGCCGAGCTTGGAGGCATGCCCGACCAGGCGCGATTCGACCAGGCGAATGTTTTTCACAGTCTGGGCCGTATCGGCGCTTACCCGCAGAGTGGGAAGCTTCTTGGCAGAAGCACGGATCGACACATTTTCCGCATGATCCTTTTCTCGGTCGATTTCCAGCAGGTCCAGAGCACTCTCTGAGAAGCCCGAGCGCATCATGTCGTAGTTGTTCTTGGCGCGAGTCTGCAATCCAGGCAGGGCCGTCATGATGGGTTTGCCGGCAGCATCGCGCATGACTACGCCGCGGCGATCTTTCTTGGTCACATAGATCCAGCGCAGGAACTCTTCCGAGGATTTCAGATAGTCCCCTGCAGTAAAGGCCTCAAAGACACCTGAATTGGCCAGACGGTTAACGCCCTTGTTAAAGGAGAAGTCCAGCAGTGCTTCAAACTGCTTTTGGCTGACTGGATTGTTGCCGATCAACTCTTTCACCTTTTCCGCGTGAGTGGTTAGATCGAGCACCAATAGGGCTTCTGCCTGCTCATCGGTGATCGTCTTGCCTGCGCTGATCGGGGTGCCGTCAGGCATGGCTCCCGTGTGTCCGTACCCAATGGTCCATACGCCCCCACTATCCTGGTACGCCTGCAGGACGCGCCCCTCTTTGTCCTTCAGATAGGCGATGAACTCGGCCGAGGGCGTCATCGCCTGGATGTTGAAGGCTGGAACTTTGAAGTGCTCGCCTGAGTTCAGCGCCTTTGTGACCTTCTTTCCAGAGAGGATGTGCTTGATCTGGGCGGCGCTGTCAGCGACGACCTGCTGCGTGCCGTTGTCGATGTTCGGGCCAAGAATGAAGTGATCTACAAGTTTCGAGGCACTGAGAAATGCCCCTGTGGCAAGCAGCACGGCTGAAGCACGAAAGACGGTATTTCGAAAGCCCTTGGCTTTGCTGCCAAAGCTGAAAATTCTCTTGGCTCCCAGTCTTGAAGATGCCGCATTGCGCTCATAGAGCTCGCTAAGCGGGACGGCCCGCGTGCGGGGTTTCAGTGCGCTCAGATCAAGGGCGTTGCTTTTATCTGGAGAGTCCATGGTGCGCTCAGGGTTACCTGTCGGGCCGAGTAGGTGTGTTGACTTTAATAATACGGGATTGATAGTATAGATTCATCTAATTCAAGGACACACCTTTTACTTTTCCCCGTAGCGCAAAGGAGCGCACCAATCATGTCGAAACTACACATTCTTCAAGAGCAGGGCCGTGCGGCCATCATTTTCCAAGGCATGTTTGGTACCGCCTCCCCAGGGGACAAAGAGGGCACAGTGGTGTTCAAGCTCGATCCCGAGCTGGCAAAGTGCTCCTCTCTTTTGTCGGGAGCCATCGCGCAGCGCAATCTGGTAGTTCCAGCCTCGAGCGTGGTCACCATCGAAGCCGATGACGACGTGATCAATGCCATCAAGGCCAACGTGGCGCGAGGCCTGCTGTCGCGCTGGGAAGCTCAGTACAACTCCATTCTGGGCGCCCTGGGGCAGGGCACCGTGGACCACGAAGGTCAAGACCACGTAGCCACCCTTGTGGCCGTGCCGGGCATGGGAAGCCTTTCTCCGTCTCTGCTGAGCCAGGCGCTCCAATCGGAGCATGCCGTTGCACGGCAGAACATCGAACGCCTGATCTCCACCCTGGGCGTACAGCCCCACTGGGTCGACGTGCAGATCAACGGCCTGTACCTGCGCCTGAAGGACGAGTTCTCCAATGATGTGGTCTCTGACGGCAATTTCGAGGTCACCGACAGTGATACTGGCCTGAATCCGGTGCCCATGGCCACATGGAACAAGGTGCGCGAAGACTACGCTACGACTTGCAACGTGGAAGACACCGTCGATTTCAGGGCCGGCCTCTACGACGTCAAGGGATCGCTGCCGGTGTATCTGCCCAAACCACGTCAGGGCGCCGTCGAAACCATGACTCGCCGTGTGGGCAGCCTTTTTAGCTTTGGCGGCACGTCAGCCAAAAACCAGGCCCCCGCACAAGCGCCTCGCCCAGTCGCGACTCCCGCTGGCGCAGAGGCCGTGGCCAGCAGCGTGATGGAAATCATCATGCAGACGCCTGTGCTGATGGATCTCGTCAAGACGATGACGCCGGTGCCGAATATCGATTTCAACTCTCGGGTCTTGCGAGAAACCGAGATGGCGCAAGTCGACGACTACGAGGATGAATACGAGGACGACGACGAGGCCGACTACGACGATGAGGGGAATTTCTACCCCCGAGACCGCGGCTAAGTAGCCGTCCAAAGACACCCGGCCCCCGAGCCGGGTTTTTCCGTTTTAGACCCTACGCAGGCCCGTCATGAAGATCAACAACTCATCCGTACAGAACCGTTCAGGGAAATACCTGGATTTCGCCAATCCGGCGCCCGATCAGTTCACCATATTTGATATAGCTAGCGGCCTGGCGCGCGAATGTCGCTTCAATGGGCAAACCTCCAAGCCCTACAGTGTCGCCCAGCATAGCGTGCTCGCCTCCCTGATCGTGCCCAAGGAACATGCCCTTGCTGCGCTGGTGCACGACGGCTCTGAAGCCATGATGCGAGATATCTCTTCGCCGCTGAAGGCGATGCTGCGAGACTATCGCGTGCTCGAGCGGCGTATCCAGCAGGCGATCCATGAGCACGTGGGGCTGCCAGCTGAGCTTGATGCGGAGGTCGAAGCCATCATCAAGCAAGCCGACTTGAAGGTCTTCGCGACCGAGCGAGCGCAGCTCATGCCTACCGACGGCTATGAATGGCCGGTCACACCGGCGCTCGAGCCGCTGGACTTCAAAATCCACTGCATGGACGAGAAAGAGGCGTTCTATTACTTCGTCGACCGCTACGTCTCAATCATCGAAGATCGGCCATTCATCAAGGAAAGGGCGCTCTGGCAGGCTCAACAGAATGACTGGGTGATGCGCCAGGTAGCCGAAGATCCGCCAATTGAGAGCCTGGGCGACTATGCCCGGCCTCGCGCCGCCTAAATTGCAACATTAGTGGGCAAAAACTACTTCGTTTGCTACTATATAGTTATGCGTACAAAATCAGTAGATCAAAATTTGCTCGCGACCCGCGCTAGGATTTAGATCAAAGCCAGGCCTGAAAGTAATCATCGGTCATTGATTTGTTTCAAATTATCTATGTAACAGTATTCGGGATAACCCTGTTATTTGCCCTGCAGCGTGGTACTTTTCTCTTCATCTGCGCTTAATTTTCCTAACATTCATTGCCAAATGACACAAATTACTAGTACCGAGGACACGACGCTGGCTGAGATCCGCGACGTCAATCTGAACTACCTGATTCTGGCTCAGAGGCTGCTGCGCGACGACTTTTCGGTAGGCCTGTTTCGCCTTGGTCTGACCGAGGAAACCGGCAAGATCATCAATCAGCTGTCGCTGCACCAATTGGTCTCGCTGGCTTCCTCCTCCGCGCTTCTCTGTGGGTTTCGCCTCAATGATGCGTCGCTGCTCGCGAGCCTGTCCAAGGACGGCATGAATGGCGCCTTGCAGCAGGCTCGCATGACCATGGCTCTGGCTCAGGCTCCTGCCATGCAGCCCCAGCCTCTAACGGCCTAAGGCGGGCGGCATAATGTCTAAGACGAAGACGCAGTCCCAAAAGGATGCCAAGGTAACGCCCCACAAGAGCGTGCTCCAAGAAGGTGACGACATTGCGCTGGCCAGCACCATGATCGGGCTGGGGGCGCGGCTGCAGGTCCTCGAGAACGAGACTCAGCTCAGTTACGAACGTCTTTCTCGTCTGTACCGCGAGATCCACGGTTGCTCGCCCCCGAAGGGCATGCTCCCATTTTCGGTCGACTGGTTCACGTCCTGGCGCAACAATGTCCACTCGTCCATTTTTTTCAGCATCTACCAGTCCCTGGTCGAGCGCACCGCCATTCGTGGCGTGTCGGCGCTCATCAAGGCGTACATGCTGTACCGAGAGCAGGACATCACCAAGGAAACGGATGAGCCAGTCCTGAGTTTTACCCGGGCCTGGATGCTGCTTCGCTTCGTGAACAGCAACATGCTCCAGATGACGGCCTGTACTCACTGCAGCATGGAGTTCGTCACCCATGCCCACATCCTGGCAAACGAGTTTGTCTGCCCTATCTGTAAGCCGCCTGCGCGTATCGTAGGCCTGATGGGCAAGAGTGAGGACGTCGCGCCTCCCAGGATGCGCTTTAACATGCGCACACTCGGGGTGGCCGCCGCGGCGACATCATAACGACCGCTACAGAGAAACGAAGGGACAGCATAGGCTGTCCCTTTTTTATTTGTTTCGACCCTAATTGTTCAGGGCCTTAACAATGTTTGATTATTGCCACACTGTAACTGTGATTGTTGCGCGGTCAAACGTAGGTATGCGCAGAAGTCTTTAATTATAGTGATTTTAGACGTGCAATCTCGCCAATATAGAAAATTGCAATTGGATCGATAGCGAAAATGATGACCGCCGGCGGACAATATCGTGTACGTGATTGTATGGAAAATTCCACTTGGAAGCGCGCTGCTCAGATCATTGCGCGCAAGAGATCTCGCTTGAGCCGAATGCGTTCTTTTCGGGTGGGCTTACGGCTGCGGGCCGGCTTACGGCGGTTGGGGTTAGGCTCGCCGATGGATCGCGTCAACTGCAGCAAGGAAAGCCTGCTCACTTGCGTCCATGCCGATCACTGGATCTTTGATCCTGTTTTCGACGGGCAGCAGATGGCCCCCCAACCAAGCGTATGCGCGAGATTCAGCCAGCGCGACAGCCAGATGCAAGACTTCGCACGAGCGGTTGAAATCCTCATAAAACGATTCGGCGGCATCATCGACCAGCGAAATAAACTGTTGGGCGGCAGCGTCCACGCTCTCCAGATTCGGGTACTTCAGCCCAGTAGAGTAGAGGAAGTGCATTGTGCCGGCGCAGATGTACCAAGCCGAGCTGCGCCGGGGTGGCAGGGAAAGCCATAGGCAATGACCGCCGAAGTAAAAGGGCGTTAACTGAATGGGCGCATTCTGGGTCATCGTCATGCCGTCCGGCTCAAATCAATGCGCAGCCCAATCAAACCATGTGCATGCAGGTAGTCCATGGCGCGCTGGGCGAGGGGGTTTGATCCATCGGCCTGGTGCAAACTGACAGCCAATCTTTTGACCACGACCGTGAGATCATCCAGGGCGTTTGGCGAAGAACTCTGGATCGGAGCGTGGCTTACCGCATCAACCAACTTTTTCAATGCCGCAATTTCGTCGAACAGGGGTTTTTCGGTCTCGGCGCGAGCATGGCGGCTTGCTTCCTGCCAGGTCACCCAGGCTTGCTGGGTCAAAGGGTTGATGAAGTCTTCACCCTTCCGAGCGACGGAGAGCTTCTGACCCTTGGCGAACTCTCTGAAGCGCTCGAACTGCGAATTTGTCCCTGACGAAGGTTTTGACGGCGCTTTGGCCTTGGGCTTTTCAGCCTTCACGCTCGGCTTGACTGCAGCCTTGGCGACAATCGCTCGGGCCTTGGGGGAGGGGGCAACGGGAGCTTTGGCTGCCTCTTCCCTCTTTGCTTTGGCCGCGGCTGTTCGCTTGGTCGGAGGCTGGGCGACCGGCGCCGCCGGTGGCGCGGAACTCGGGTTGACTTTGACAGTCGCGGCCTTGGTTGCCATCGACTTGGCGGGCTCCTTGGAGGCGGATGGCGCAGCTGACCTGGCCTGGCGTGCTGGCTTGACCGGAACCGCCTTCGCAGAAATGATAGGACGATTCGGTCGCCGGCGCGGTTCGATATCTCGCAATGAACGCGCATCCCCTACGGCTTGGCGATCAGCCTGGACCATGTCGGATAGGCGCTCGGCAAAGGCCGCCGTGGGCGCTACCTCGGGAAGGGAAGCCTTCTTGCGATTGAAGAATGGTAGGGTGAGCATGTGCGTCCTTTAATAGAACAGTATTGTACGCACAGAACAATAACATGAAGGGTATTGTTTTTTCAACGCTCAAATTGCATTAAAAGCAACTTGAGCAATGAAATAGCCGCCCGGAGGGCGGCTGTAATCACAGGGGGGCTATGCCGGGGTTATTCGTCGTCTGCCGCGGGGGCGGGAGGCGGCGGAAGGTCGGTCTCAGACCCATAGGCCACACCCTCGGCCGATCCCTTGGGAACCTCATACTCAAGTTCTGGAGCGGGAAGGGAGGATTTGGCCTTGCCCTTGGTAGCGGCAGCCTTGTTCGACTTGCCGGAAGATTTTTGGGCGGGCTTGGCCGCGGATTTTGCCGTGTCCTTGGTGGTCTTGCCGGCCGCCTTGGCGGGCGCCTTTTTGGCAGCAGAGGCCTTATTAGCGGCTGCGGCCTTACTGGGGCTCGGCGGACGGCCGCGCCGCTTGGGCGCTTCAGACGTTGCCGTCACTTTGGGTTTGCGACCGCGCGCAGGCGGGGCGGGCTCGGGTAACTCATCGACGCCCTCAAAATTGGGCAGGCCTTTTTCGGCCATGTACTTTTCAATGTCAGCCACCGAGATGCTGAATTTGGCCATCACTATCGTGACTCGCTCAAGTGCCTCTTGCTTACGCGATTGAAACTCTGATATCTGACGCTCAATCTCTTCCCGCCTGGAGAGTAACTCACGCAAAGTGGGTTTGTTCCCTGTGCTCATGGTGTTCCTTTTGAAGAAATACTGGTCGGATTGTATCGACAAATCGCCATACCTCGCCGTGAACACATCATTTAACTGTAGCGCGACTGCCCCGGGAAATTAAATAAAAACTATCAGGGATAGCTGTACTATGAGTGCTGTCAATTTTCACAAGTTTCATGTCTAGAATCAAAGGGTTATTCACGATTCTGTGGATGTAATCCCGTAGGATTTGAGGTGTGTGATGAAAGGCCAGGCTCGCAGGTGGTGGAAGCAGTTTCGGATATGGGCAGATGGCGGGCAGGTGGCAATCAAGACGCCCTGGTTGAGCAGCCTATTGATGGGCCGGCTGGGGAAGCGCTTGGCCATCGGGGTTGTAGCCGCTAGCGCTATATCGGTAGGCTGCTCCTGGGTGATGGCCTACCAGGTGTCGAAGTCCACCAGGAGCTGGAGCCCAAAGCATACGCGGATTTCCGCCGCGCCGTCAGGCGACACGCGAGGAGAATCGGGGCTTTATTGGGAGCGCGTCGCGCACCTTCCCGCAGACAACGGGGCTTAGCAGTAAAGCCTATGAAATTTTTTTGAAGATGTCTTGCAAAATGCCTTGCATTTAAATTTGCGGATTTGATAGCCTAATTGCAACAGAGCAAAGCGCTCTGTGATGACTACGTTCGATACCCCTCAAAGGAAACCCACACACCATGTCGCTGACCAAAAAAGAAATCGCCGTCCACATTGCCGAGAAGCATGACCTGTCGCAAGCTGCCGCCAACAGCATCCTGGATACGGTCGCCGCGCTGATCCAGCGCGAAGTCAAAAAGGGCAATGGCCTGGTGCTGCCCGGCGTGGGCCGCTTTTCGGTGACCAAGCGTGCCGCGCGTACCGGCCGCAATCCGCAGACGGGCGCTGCTATCAAGATCGCAGCCAAAAAGGTTGTGAAGTTCGCGCCCGCTCTCGTCCTGCGCGTTGCTGCCGCAGGCAAGGGCAAGAAGTAATACCATCACCTTCGGCGCCAGCGGCCCGGGAATCCGGGCCGTTTTATTGGGCATGAGGCCGAGGGTAAAGAACAGAATTTGGCTATGAAAATGGCAGTAATTGGGTCATTGAAAAAGGCCCCTCACGGATAGAATCCGCCGGATCTATTCCTAGATGCCATCTGCCATGCGCAAAAATCTGCCTATCACGAATGTCGAAACCCAGATCAAAGACGATCAGTACCTGATCTCGAAAACTGATCTTAAGGGTCGAATTACCTTCTGTAATCCCGAGTTCGTGACGGTCAGCGGATTCGAACTGTACGAGCTGATCGGCAAGGCGCACAATGTCGTGCGCCACCCAGATATGCCCGAGGCGATCTTCAAGGAAATGTGGGAAACCCTGCATGCCTTCAAACCTTGGATCGGTGTCGTCAAGAACCGTCGCAAGGATGGCGGTTATTACTGGGTGCTTGCCACCGTGCTTCCGATCATGGAGCAGGACGAATGTGTGGGCTACGCCTCTGTGCGGGTGCGCGCATCGAACGATGCCATTCGGGCAGCAGAGAAGTTCTACGAGGGCATCAACCGCAATGACTGGGGCGGCTACACCGTCAAACACGGTCAGCGGGTTCCCGCGGGATGGCGCAAGCTGGCGCAGACCATGGGCCTCGTCTTCAGCAGCGGGATTCGTCCGGCGTTGCTTCGGTCGAGCGCTTTCCTGATGGCAATGGCTGCAATTCCGACCTATCTGGCCGCAGACCATGCTCCTGCCCACATGCAGGCATGGCTTTGGGGCGGATTCTCGCTCACTGCCGCTGCCATTGGGTACTCGAGCATTCGACTATGCCAGCGACTGGGTCGCCCCCTGCGCGAGGCTGAGCGCCTGGCGGGTCAGATCACCGGGGGTAACCTGATCATCACTGTACCGCCGGCGCCCGAAACTGAATTCCGTCAGCTGTACTTCTATCTGGACACCATGC
>Ga0079224_100016983_pt1 | contig 10243 bp, 5 predicted proteins | sample Stecom2015_FD_80414 | JGI IMG/M metagenome (GOLD analysis project Ga0079224, IMG submission 80414) | Agricultural soil microbial communities from Utah to study Nitrogen management - Steer compost 2015 | ecosystem: Environmental > Terrestrial > Soil > Agricultural land | place: USA: Utah... | reverse complement strand
CACATCGCAAGATCGGTTCGCACTGACGCAAAGGCTGGAAACATCAATAATGCCTTATGTAAAATTGCCCGAGGTGAAATATGTGTAATCTTAGATCCAGACCACGTTCCAGCGCCGGAGTTTTTGGATCATGTCCTGCCCTATTTCGAGGATGACAACATAGGTTTTGTACAAATAGTTCAAGCATACAAAAACCTCCACGAATCATATGTAGCAAAAGGTTCCGCCCAACAGACGTTTCAGTTTTATGGCCCCATTATGATGTGTATGAACAGCTATGGGACCGTAAATGCTATCGGGGCAAATTGCACCTTTAGACGTGCGGCCCTGGATAGCATTCAAGGTCACGCCCCTGGGTTAGCCGAAGATATGCATACCGCTATGCAACTACATGCAAAGGGATGGAAGTCAGTTTATGTTCCGAAGATTTTAGCTAGAGGTCTAGTTCCATCATCATTAACAGCATACTACAAACAACAATTAAAATGGGCTAGAGGCACCACAGATTTACTTGCTCATGTGTACCCAAAGTTATTCAAGCAATTTAATTGGAGACAGCGCATTCATTACGGTCTGATTCCTTTACATTATATCTTTGGCTTTATTTATTTGATCAATTTTTTAATTCCTATCATTTCGTTAAGCTTTTCCATTACTCCGTGGAAAGGCAATATATTACTGTTCGGACTAAGTTTGTTTCCTTTAATGGCCACTGTAATTATCATTAGAAATTATGTCCAACGCTGGGTTATGGAAGAGACGGAACGAGGTTTTCATGCCGTGGGTGGATTATTGCAAATCAGCACTTGGTGGATATTTTGTTTGGGATGTATTTACACCGTATTTTCCAAAAAGATCCCATACCTACCAACCCCAAAAACAGGAGAAGATAAAACTAGTTGGAAGTTACTTGCCCCGAATATCATAGTGGGGGTTGTATCCTTAGCCTCGATTGTCTATGGCTTACAAAAAAACCTCACGCCATTTAGTCTATTTATGTCCGGGTTCGCACTTTTAAATGCCTTCTTCATGTTTTTCACCATTTATCTGGGTTTCCATAAATCCAGTCAACTGGCCGCGATAAAGAATAACTTTTCCAAAAAGGCTTACCAAACCAACCTCAATGTGAAGGTTCAATTGTGGAGATTTCGTCATGCTATCTATAGTCTGGTACGCCAGACAGGGATGCCATTACTTCTTTTAATTATGTGCTTTTCTCTGATTTCAATTAACAAACAACAATATAGAAAATGGGATGGAGTTGATTCAAATGTAAAACCAGCACATCTCTCCCAACGCTACTTAGGCATATATAACCCACTATACAACAATGGTTTCAGTAATGCCGAAGAAATAAAAAAAGTAGAGCAAAAATTAAATATCGCCTTCGATATCAGTGCACACTATATCCCTTGGGGAGACACCTTTCAATTCAAGAATCTAAAAAAGGTCCTAAATCAGAATAAACACACTCCCATTATTAGCTGGGAACCTTGGAGCAATGATTTCAGCTTCAGTAAAAGTCGAAAGCAATATCAAGAAAACAAAAATATTTTTAAACATATTCTACAAGGAGACTTCGATAATTATATCAAACAAACAGCCTTTGCATTTAAAAATTATCGAAAAACAGTGTATTTAAGATTTGCACATGAGTTTGACAACCCTTTTTACCCATGGTCCCAAAGCGGGAACAATACAGCTGAAGAATTCAAAAAGGCATGGGTCTATATCTGGAACATTTACAAAGAACTTGGTGTGGATAATGTAAAATGGGTATGGAATCCATGGAAATCAGAGGCGATTGATTTATATTACCCTGGCGACACTTATGTTGACTATGTGGGACTAACTGCACTGAATTATGGCAAACAGCCCAGTTTTGATCATTGGTACGCTCCATTTAAAAATGCTCTTACTTCCCAAGGAATCCAAAAACCCGTCATCCTAGCAGAATTCGGTAGCTTAGCCAATAACACCAATCAAACCACCTGGATTAACCAAGGGGTAGAAAGTATCGCTGACAACTACCCTGAGATTAATCATTTGGTAATTTTTAATAGTTCAATCGATAGAAATGTGCCTGAACAGCTAGACACCTCGATATTAAATTGGAAAATTGCAGATTACAACCAGCTTCGAAGAACCCTTTGGGAGGCTGAAATTCGTCAAGAAAATTGTATCCCCTTATCCACCGACACCCTTAAGTTAACCCAGCACACTACAAACTTTGTGGAGATCACTAAAAATATCAAAGGAGTTATTTATAACAAGGGTCTTAATTGGTATAAAAATTATTACACTCTTGATATTAACACCCTTCAAAAAGATTTTAGCCAGATAAGAACACTTGGGTTTAATCGTGTAAAATATTTTGGAAGCCCCATTTACAACCACAATGTATTTAAAACAGCAAAACAATACAATTTACTAATCGATTATGGTTTTTGGCTCCCCGAGATTGAAGACTTTACCAATATCGCATTCATAGAAAAGATAGAAAATCAAGTACTAGACAAGGTTCGCCAATTAAAAAATGAGCAAATTATTGATTCTTGGCATTTCTCAAATGACTTACTGAGTCATTATGCCAAAACGTACAAATCAGAACACATTGATTCTAAACAACAACAGTATACTGATTGGTTACAAGAACTTTTGATAAAAATTAAGTCCGAAGATTCCTCTCGTCCGATTATCGTCTCCCTAGACTTAAATAAGTACACAATTACAAACACCGCAATACTACTCTCTAAGGCGCCCCCTATTGACGCCCTAGCTTTAAACCTAAATAAGGAAGAAGACAATTGTTATCTGAAAGAATTTGTTGCATTTGCAAAACAGCATCACATTGCCTATCAATTAGGTACTGTACCTCCTAAAACACTCCCACAAGTGGAAGCACTCTACAAAGAGAACAAAAGCCTCTATATTGCTAACTTTCAAGATAGACATGAGAGTAACAGCATGGACTTAAATGGGTTGATCGATTTTAAAGGCGCTATAAAACCAGATCTTTATAGGGTTCAATCTTTTTTAAATCGCCAAAAGTACACTCCAGAAGATCTAAAAATTAACATTTTAAAACCTGCTTCTCGATTAAAAGTGGATTTTCCATACAAGTATACAGCGGTATTTAAAACCTCAGAAACCCCATGGAGTTACCAAGTTCCAAATCTCGAAAACAGTAGACTCGAATGGTTCTTGGTAAAATGTGATGTTTATGGAAACTCTTTAGTAATGAAATCAATTGGTAATACATCCCAAGCAAGTATTACAATACCCGAGGACTTTTTGAACTATAAAATCATTTTGAAGTACTACTACAATGGCCATGTACTGACCGCTGTAACATCACTCAACACGAAGGCTACACCTGAGGATTCCGATAATAGCGTTTAATTTCATTGGCCAACCGTGTACTAAAATCTTTAGCAAATGAAATCAATTGGTAATACATCCCAAGCAAGTATTACAATACCCGAGGACTTTTTGAACTATAAAATCATTTTGAAGTACTACTACAATGGCCATGTACTGAACGCTGTAACATCACTCAACACGAAGGCTACATCTGAGGATTCCGATAATAGCGTTTAATTTCATTGGCCAACCGTGTACTAAAATCTTTAGCATAGGAAGAGCTTAGGTGAGATCCATCATAGGTTTTGTATTGACTTGCATCAGAGAAATTAAAATAAGGCACATCAAAAGAGGCGCTAATAAGGGTCATTTCTGTATTGAATTCTTTCCACCACTGATTTTCCATACCTAGTACTAGAGGATCTAATGGCATTCGCACTACAAAAACTTGTCCGTGGTTTTTTAAATATGAAATAAGTGATTTAAAACTCTCCATTCTATGGGTAGAAACGACCTCTGGGTTAGTCTTCATCATGCCTCTATACCCTCTGATAGTTTGAGACGTCCAGTGAGCCATATCCTCATTAGAAACCCTATACCCCTGAGCAGACAGCCTAAACTCTTCCCAACCATCATTGTGGAATACAGTAGTGATTTTCGCATTATGAGGAATCAAGGCTTTATACAGGGAACCTCCGTATCCTTTTCGGATGTACTCATAGTTCGGGTCTTTATTGAGCTGATTAATTTTTCCAACCAAAGATTTTTTATCTAGATCTTCAATCTCTTGTTCGGTGGTAAGTTGAATTGGTGTCATAAAAGATCCTGGGCAAACACTCAGGATAAAAATTCCTTGTTTGGTCTTCTCAGGTATTTTCTTTTTGACAGCCTCTAAATACACTTTGCCATAGGGCGATTGGGATTTTTCAAAGGCAAAATTCAAAAACCCTCTTTGATATGGAACTTCCGATAGGGCACTATCGAGTACCTTCGGTGAGATTCCGTTATGGGCTCGTGATAAACCAATTATCAAACTGGGAGATTGATGGGTAAATTTCGAATAATTATCATTTACTTGTCCACGCGCCAACTCCCCCATAAAAAAGTAATAGGACCCGATGAGAAAAAGAGTTAAAATCGATATCTTCCATAATATTTCTTTCATTGTAAAAGGTCTTAAAATTGAAAATAAATAAAGTTATTTTGGCGATTCACACTAAAGAGTACCATTACCACAATGAATAAAAGGTATATGATCCATCGCATCCAACGCGGTCTATTCCAAACAAGTTCATACACACGATCGTTCCCTTTATAAAAGTGAATGATTTGAACAACAACAATTAGAAATAAACTCAGGTAGAACTCAAACCAATCGTGATATACGTTAAAGGCAGTCGAGGAGCGTGAGAACATATTATTTAAGTAAATTCCAGCCTGACCGATATTTGGTGATCTAAAAAACACCGTAACAATACCTATAAGAGTAAATAACATAGCTCCGTTAAGAACCTTGATAATTTTCATTTTATAACTTAAACCTAAAGTGCTTAATATCTTTCTTCTAATAGGGATGGTTTTATTGTCAGCAATTAACAACACCCCGCAAAGTACCCCCCAAACCACAAAGGTCCAACTTGCTCCATGCCATAAACCATTAAAGAAAAAAACTACCATCATAGCAGAAACCTTAGAGAACTTATACTTTCGAACTAAGGGTATATAGAGGTAGTCTCGAAACCACTTCATAAGGGAAATATGCCATTTTCTCCAGAAGTCAGCAATGGAGTTTAAATAAAATGGGCGATTAAAGTTCTGCATCAAATCATATCCCATGACCTGAGCCGCTCCAATTGCTATAGTACAATAGGCAGAAAAATCATAATAAATCTGAAATATAAAGAAGTAACTCCCCAAAAGTAGTGGCAAACCTTTATAATCGGCAACATTATAATGTATATCATCCACATATACCCCTAATCGGTCGGCCAACACAAGCTTTAAAAAGAACCCCCATGCCATCATGATCAGTCCTTTTTTTATGCGATTAGTATCAAAATGGATCACTTTACTAAATTGCGGAAGTAATCTTTTGGTCCGCTCTATTGGTCCTGCAACAAGCTGAGGAAAAAAGGAAACAAACAATGCATACTTACCAAGATGACGTTCCGCTGGCATCTCCTTCCTATACACATCGATACTATAACTCATCGTTTGGAAGGTATAAAAGCTAATACCAATGGGCAGAAGTATTTTAACGTAGTCAGAATGCTCGCCTGCGGTTGCTTCCATTTGAATTCCAAAGAAGCTCAAAACTTCAACTGCATTTTCTGTGAAAAAGATAAAATATTTAAAAAAGAATAACAGCCCCAGATTGGCAACAATACTCAAAATTAAAAATCGCTTTCTAATTTTTTGATCACTGTATTTGTCCATTTTAAGACCACAGAAATAATCTATAAGTGTCGAGGTCCATAACAATAGTAGCAGCATTGGTTCCAAATACATATAGAAAAAATAACTACAGAGCAATAGCCAAATCCATCGGTACTGGTGTTTTAAAAAATAAAAGACGAATACTGCAATTGGAAAGAAAAATAGAAAATCGAATGAATTAAACAGCATTAGGTTTTAGGTTTATATTTAAATCTACTATTGTTATGAATATTAATTTCAAACCAAACGACTAAACACCTAAAAATTTGTTGAACTGAACCACAAAAATCACCTTGGCATCCCCTTATGAAATTCTTCTACAACCTAATCCATGTTCGCTTTTAAGTTTATTTAATCTCTACAAGGTCACAAGAAACTTTATGATTATATTTACCAAGTATTAAAATAAAACAGATGCATTTATTGAGTTTTACATGGGATCCAAATCAAGTGTTACTTGACCTAGGATTTTTCCAACTACGCTACTACAGCTTGATGTTTGTAATTGCTTTTTCATTAGGATGGTTTATCATGAAAAAGATTTACAAAAATGAAAATCAAACAGAGGAGGCACTAGATTCTCTATTTATATATACCGTACTAGCGACTTTAATAGGAGCGCGATTAGGCCATTTCCTATTCTACGAGCCAAGTGTGTTTATCACCGATCCATTAAGTATCATTCTACCTTTTCAATTTACTCCAAATTTTGAGTTTACTGGATTTAGAGGATTAGCGAGTCATGGAGCAGCGATCGGAATCATCATTGCCATGTATTATTACAGCAAGAAAGTCATCAAAAAACCGATACTCTGGATTTTAGATAGAATTGTAATCCCTGTGGCCATAGGTGGGGTATTTGTCAGAATAGGCAACTTCTTTAATTCAGAAATCATTGGTAAACCAACCAATTCAGATTACGGAGTAGTCTTTGCGCAATTAGGTGAGTCTTTCCCAAGACATCCAGCGCAACTATATGAAGCAGTTGGATACATAATTGTTTTTCTGATCCTATGGTATTTTTACTGGAAAACTGACAAGAAAAATAAATCAGGGTATATATTCGGACTTTTCTTAGTGCTTCTGTGGACGGTTCGATTTATTGCAGAATTTTATAAAAAATCACAAGGAGGGTTCGAAAGTGAACTTGGATTACTCTCCACTGGTCAGTGGCTCAGTATTCCATTTATAATCATCGGAATCTACTTTATGTTTAGACCAAAACCACATTCATCAACATCATCTAAAACAACATGATCAATTTTATAATCAGAACTTTAGTCCTAATCATTCTTTTTTGTATGGCTTTAGTTAGCTGTGAAACCCAAACAAAGAAAGAAATTAAGACTACAGAATTAAGTTTTAAAAAGGAAGGTGAATTAAGCATCTATAAAGGTGATTCACTTAAGATAGGAGATATTGATATCGAGATTGCTGATAATGAATATGAACGTCAAACTGGCCTTATGTATAGAACCTCTATGGAGAACAATCAAGGGATGCTTTTTATTTTCGAAGATGAGCAGCCGCGTTCCTTCTTCATGAAAAACACCAGCATTCCATTAGACATCTTATTTATCGACAGTAATAATAGGATTATCAATAGCATCGAAAACGCCGCACCAATGTCCGAGGAATCATTACGATCCCAAGGGCCAGCCCAATATGTTTTAGAACTTAACGCCGGAATGATTGAAATGTGGAAACTTCAAAGTGGAGACCGCATTGAATTCACTCAAGAATAAGACTTAATTACACAATAGTAAGCTTAAATTAAGGAGCTGTAAATAACCTACAGCTCCTTAATTTAGTTGAAATAATTATACTGAAACTAGGTCACCCTGATACTTCCTGCGTAGTGCTTTAGCAGCACTAACCATTTTAAGTAAAGCATCTTTGGTCTCAATCCAACCTCTTGTTTTTAAACCACAATCAGGGTTCACCCATAGGTTTTCCATTGGAATCAAACAAGCGGCTTTTTCTAATAAGGCTGTCATTTCCTTTTCAGAGGGCACCCTAGGAGAGTGAATGTCATACACTCCTGGACCAATCTCATTGGGATATTTAAAATCCACAAAGGCGTCGAGCAATTCCATATGAGAACGAGAAGTTTCTATGGTAATTACATCAGCATCCATTGCAGCTATATGCTTAATAATATCATTGAACTCCGAGTAACACATATGAGTATGGATTTGGGTGGTGTCCTGCACCTTGGATGCGCTAATTCTAAAAGCTTTGATAGCCCAATTGAGATAGGTATCCCAATCACCACGCTTTAGAGGAAGTCCTTCGCGAATAGCAGGCTCATCAATTTGAATTATCTGAATCCCCGCTTTTTCTAGATCTTTCACCTCTTCACTAATAGCAAGTGCTATTTGATTCGCAGTGGTTTCTCGTGGCTGGTCATTGCGTACAAATGACCACTGTAAGATGGTTACAGGGCCTGTTAACATACCTTTTACTGGAAGATCTGTAAGGCCTTGGGCATAAGAGGTCCATTTCACAGTCATTGGATGTGGTCTGAATACATCTCCATAAATTATAGGAGGCTTAACTGCCCTAGAGCCATAGCTTTGAACCCATCCAAAATTAGTAAAAGCAAATCCTTCCAATTGCTCTCCAAAGTATTCTACCATGTCATTGCGTTCAAATTCCCCATGAACTAAAACATCTAACCCAATTTGCTGCTGCCATAAAATAGTCTCTTTAATAACTTGAGCGATTTGTGAATCATATTCACCTTGATCAATCCTTGTGTTTCTTAGCTTAGAACGTAAGGCTCTGATCTGAGAAGTTTGAGGAAAAGACCCAATGGTGGTCGTAGGGAAGATAGGAAGCCTTAGGTGCTGCTTTTGAAGCGATTGCCTGGCTTTAAATTCACTCTTACGAACGGCGTCAGAATCCTCTAGGTCACTCACAGCTAATTTCACCTGCCTGTTGTGAATTAAATCGGAATGTAGTTTATCCCGGTGCACTTTCATATTTTGTTCCAAAACACTCACATTCCCGAGAGAGTCGACAGCCAATTCACTAAGGTGAACAATTTCTTTTAGTTTTTGTTTTGCAAAGGCCATCCAGCTTTTAACTTCACTTGGCAGACTTTCAGTTTCCTTCTCCTGATCTAAATCAAAGGGCACATGTAAAAGCGAACAAGAAGGTGCTAGCATCACCCTAGAGGCTCCCAAAACGCCTATTGCCTTTTGTATAAGTTTTAGAGAAACCTTATAATCATTCTTCCATATGTTACGCCCATCAACAATCCCTAGGGAAAGACTTATATTAGGATCCAGTGATTCTAACACCGTACTATAGCTATCTCTTCCACGTACCAAATCAACATGCAGTGTATGTACAGGAAGTTTTGTAACCCAAGAACTGCAATGACCCAAGTCACCAAAATAAGTCGCTAAAATCACTTTCAATTCTGGAACCTCTTTTGCTATCCTATCAAATACGACAGTATATTGATCTTGCATATCTTTAGCAATATCCATTACCAAAAATGGTTCATCGATCTGAATCCAATTTGCGCCATTTTCTTTAATTTGTTGCAACAGCTCAATATAAATTGGCAGGAGTTTTTCAAGTAAATCCAGTCGATCAAAACCTGGTTCTTTCTCCTTCCCTAAAAGCAAATAAGATATAGGACCAATTAATACAGGTTTAGGTGTAATACCAAGTTCTATTGCCTCTTGGAGTTCATTAAGAATTTTATCAGTATTGAGATCAAAAACCTGATCTTTATAAAATTCGGGTACGATATAATGATAATTCGTATCGAACCACTTGGTCATCTCCATGGCAATAACATCAGCTCCTTCTCTCTGCTGCCCTCTAGCCATTGCAAAGTAAAGATCTAAACTCCGATCTTGAATATTAAAGCTTTCCATGTACCGTGGAGCTATAGCTCCTAAGGTAAAACTAAGATCCAGTACTTGGTCATAGAAAGAAAAATCATTGGTAGGAATAATCTCAATTCCGTTGTTTTGTTGAACTAGCCAGTGCTCTTTTCGAAGCTGCTTAGCCTTTAAAAGAAGTGTGTCTTGGGTAATTTTACCAGACCAATAATCTTCTAGCGCAAACTTGAGCGCTCTTTTGGTACCAATACGCGGATACCCCAGATTGTGTGTAATCATTTTTATGAATTAAATCAGTTAAACAAAGAACGTTCAAGACCTAGAGGCTCTGCTGATTTAAAACTTTGACCAATGATACCTCCCCTTTAAAAAGGAAAAGTTCATCAGTATCTGATACAGCTTCAAATTCGCGAAAGCATTATCATTTTAGTAGTGGTAGGTCTCCTGGCTTGTAACATTTTTACTTCCTTCCCATCGATTAAAACAGTGGATTTAATTGTAAAAACTTTAAATGGTTACTTACAGTTGCGCGACAGCTTGTGATTTTCACACAATTCCCTCTTAGTTGGTATTACCCAAACCGT
>Ga0079224_100016982_pt1 | contig 10243 bp, 4 predicted proteins | sample Stecom2015_FD_80414 | JGI IMG/M metagenome (GOLD analysis project Ga0079224, IMG submission 80414) | Agricultural soil microbial communities from Utah to study Nitrogen management - Steer compost 2015 | ecosystem: Environmental > Terrestrial > Soil > Agricultural land | place: USA: Utah... | reverse complement strand
TGGCAGAAACCACGCCGATACCCGGCACGCGCAGAAGCTGCTCCAGCGGCGCCCGCAGTACCTCGATCGGAAACAGCTCCGGGTGGGCGAGCGCCCAGGTGACCTTCGGATCGTGCTCCAGCGGAAGGTTGCCGTCGTCTCCGAAAACGAGCTCACCCCCATCGAAGCCGTACCGCCTCACGAGCCAGTCTGCCTGGTACAGCCGGTGCTCCCGCAGCACCGGAACTTCCTTCACCGACTCCATGGGAGTGTTCCGAATGGGGCGGAACGCACTGAAGTGCGGATGGTGAATGCCGCCGCTTGCGGCAATGCGGTGTACGGACTTCAGGATATCACTGTCGCTGTCCGGGCTGGCCCCGACCACGAGCTGCATCGTCATTCCCGCCGCACCACCCGGACGGAGCGGATCCTTCGGTTTGCCGCTCTCGGATTCTTCCCGGGTATGATTCACTACGGCGCGCGCACGCTCGAGCGTAACGAGCGTGTCTTCGAAGCGCTTCTCCGGGGCAATCGGTTCCAGGGATGCACCGCACGGTGTCTCCAGGTTCACCGACACTCGGGACGACAGCTCCACCACGCGCTCCACCTGCGCCTGTTCGGCTCCGGGAATCAGCTTCACGTGTATGTAACCCGTGAAGCGATGCTTGAACCGCAGTAGCTCGAGAGCCTCGATGAGCGCACTCATCACATGCGCAGGACTGCCCGGAATTCCAGTCGTTATGAAAAGCCCGCTGCACCAGCCACGCGCACGCGCCTCTAGGAATACTCGCACCAGTTCCGCCGGCTTCAGCAGCGTACGCGGCATTTCACGGTCGCGCCGCATGGGGCAGTAGTGACAGTTGAACGAGCAGGCGTTGGTCATGAGCACGCGCAGTAGGGTTGCGCGTCGCTGCGTTGAGCCTACCCGTACGTTGCGCAGGTTGAGCGGCCCGAGGGCGCCGGCAGCGCGAACGTTCCGGAGGCGCGGCGGCAGCAGCGTGGCCGCGTCGCCGCCAGGTCCGCCCCTGCCTTCGCGATCGTCCGCTGCGAGCCCGATGAGAATGTCAAGTCTGGTTTGAAGGGGCAGTGACATAACGGCAGCTCGGCTCACTGGTCGTGGTTCCTGGTGCCCAATGATACCGAATAAACCCCGAACAGGCAATGCCGCCGAAGTCTCAGCGCCTGCCCGCCTTCACGTTCAGAACACGAACCGCTGATACACTGCTGCCGTTCTCCAGCACCATCCGGAGTTCGAGGGCATACTCACCGGGTGCCAGCGCCGGCAGTTCGAGCGTGACTTCGCGCGCGGCAACAGTAACCGCATTTGCGGCACCGATCACATCGCCCGCGGCAGGAGCGCTCGCGTCAGGCACCGTCGAGCTCAGCAGGTCGCTCCAGCTGAGCAGAGGAGGTGGCGATGGCGCGTTCCCGGTGATCCGGTCACCCAGCCGGCGGAGCCAGCCGCGCTTGCCTCCGTGCATAACGAGACTGAACTGTACGGGTGTTCGGCCTGGCGGCAATCCGTACGCTTCCCAGAAAACGCCCAGGCGGCCCGGCGCCTCAATGGTGGTACCGCCGAGCACGCGTGAGAGAACCTGATCGAGGGAAGTTCGATCATTCGCTGCAACTGCCTGCTGTGGCTGCAGCAGGAGCGGCACACTCAGAGCAATGCTCGAACCGTCCCATCCCGGCGGATGTTCGGCTGCACGTGCAATCCGGGCGGGCAGGGTATCGCGTTCTGTTGCGCCCTGAGCTGTCGCCTCCTGTGCAACGATTTCCGTGCTAACCAGCAGTGGTTGCAGCGGCGCCATTACGGTGAGCGTCACGCTTCCGGCGTTCGTGATGGTTGAATCCCGGTGAAAGCCGGAATGCGGGCCGGTGGACGCAGCGAGTCCGGCCCACCACGCAGTGCCCCGTGAGTCGGCAGGCATGGATGCCACCGAGAGCACCAGCGCAGAGTCACCGCGACGGAACAGCGTAACCTGCGCTTCTGCCCGCTCGATGGTGGTGGCCCAGATCGGCGAGTATCGCATGCGCGCTCGTGAGGCAGAGTGTTCCCAACTTGTGCTGCTGGCCAGCAGCGGGTGCAGAAGCACTTCATCGGTCGCGCTGAAAGCAAAGGCCGGCAGCGGCTCATGCCCCGTTACGTTAGGCGACGCTTCGCCGGTTCGAAGCGGCGCCCTGGTGTACTTGCGAGACCAGCCGTAGCGGAGCGCCAGTTCCGCCATGTCGCTGCTCCAGCGCATACCATACGGATTGCGCGCACCCTGCTGCAGCATGTTGTGGCTAAGTCTCGCGTGATATTCCGCGCGAAGCTCGTTTCCGCTTCGCGCATGCAGTGGCCTGGCAAGCCACCAGAACACTGCATTGGCGCTGTCGCGCGCGTCGCCGCACGGCAGGCGTGAATAGCTGCGGCGGTGCTGGCCACTCAATAGTACCGTAAGGTCTGTCCACTCGCATCGTATGTCGTCAGGCTGCGTTGCCAGCGCGCCGAGGAACACGCTGTCTGCTGCGCTGTCGTGCGACGAGTGAAGCACGAACGCCCGCATTGCCTCGCACCACCAGCCCGCAGCGCTGCACAGAGTGGCCTGCGCGGCTGCAGAATCGAGCTGGCCTTCCTCGATCAGATATCGAATTCGTTGCCCGAGTATCCAGCCATCGCCCGGCGAGCGACGCAGCGCATCAGCGAGTTCCTGCTGCAGTACGCGGCGTGCGTTGGACATGGCGGCCGGCTCATCTGGCATCTCGGTGCGGGTGTTCGGGTCGTACCAGTAGCACAGCCTGCCGATCCGTTCGTCGCACCCATCACCGCCGCCATGGCGCACAGGCAAGTGACGAATACGCGTGGCCTCGAACCGCGCCTGTGCGCGAACTGCCTCGTGAAGGGCAGCTGCAGCAATGTCTCCCTCATCCTGCGCGTGGAGCGCCGCCAGGGGCAGGAGGATGAGAGAGACGACTATTGCGAACCCGGTGCGCCGGGGCGAAGCTGAGGTCACGATGGAAGGAGGGTGGCTGGTTCAATGCCAGTCCCGCACGCCAGGAGTGGCGGGTGGTCACTCCGCTTTCTATCGGGCTGAACTGTTACCTGCGACTCTGTACTTCCGGTGCCGGTTGGCCCATGCTGTGCAAATGTTGCGGTCATCATGCCGTCAAACCCGACGTCAGCCCGCAGCGCCGCTGCGATTACAGGATGCCGGAGTAGCTGGATGAGTTCGTTACGCTGCGGTTTTGCTACAGCGAAAGCGTTGCGCACCCGCATCAGTGGAGTGCGTGCGCGGTGCGTTCCGGCAATTGCGTGTGCTGCGTCGCTGCTGTTCACCTCGGCTGCCTCGGCACAGGGTGACACCGTCTCGCTGGCGCTGCATGAGATCCATACGGATCGCGGAAGTCAGACGGACACTCTTGGGCCGGCTGAATCACGCGCTGTTGCCAAGGTTGCGCGGGAGGCGCGCGTACTCAAGGCCATTCTGAATGCAGGTCTGCCGGAAGTGGACATGAGGCTGGGCGAGATGCCTGCGTTCATGTCACTGAATCCGTCGATGATAGCCCGTTCCGGCGTGCTTACGCACCCGTATCGGCTGCCGGGTCCGGGATGGAAGATGATTGTCCAGACGAGTTACGCGAACATCATCGAGTACGACCATGCGCCGGATGCGCGGCACCTGCTGGATGCGGAAGTAGCGCGTGCGGAGGTTGGCTTGCGGAAGGACATCGGCAGGAATGTGTGGGTGTCGGGTGCGTTAGGCGCATCGCTGGCAACCTCGGGGAAGCTCGATGGCTTCCTGGACTGGTATCACGGATTGATCGGCTTCCCGATGCATGAGCGCGAGGCCCGGCCTGTCAATCAGTTTGCTGACACCCTGGTTGTGGGGGGCAGGCAGGTGCGTGCCAGGTCGTCAGGCGGGGCGAGCCTTTCCGATGTGCGCGTCGAGGGCGGTTACAGGTGGTCGCCGGATCTCCAGACCGTGGTGAGCGTGACACTGCCCACGGCGCCGGTGTCGAGCCTCGACCATCGTGGAGTGGTGTCGGTGAGCCTCGCGCAGACATTGCGCGGAAGGTTCGGCGACCGTGTGGTGATGGAGTTTTCCGGCGGGGGCGGGTACACTCCTCGAACCGGGCCGATGAGTGAGATGCAGCGTCGCTGGAATGTGGGCGGAAGCTTCGGAACCAGGCTCCGCATGACAGGCGGTCACTCCCTGTACGGGATAGTGTTCTATCATTCGGCGCCATATTTCGGCACCGGCCTGGCAACGCAGGATTCCGGTGAGCTGACCACGGACTTCGGCTACGTCTTCCGCAGTCGAAGCGGGCGTGAGCTGCGCCTCGGGCTTACCGAGGACATCTATCGCCTGGACCAGGGCGTGGATGTGGGATTGAGGTTGAGCGTGGTGTGGTAGGCAGCAGGTGAACTCGTGTAGCGGGCGGGCGCGCATCCGTCCCGGCGCTCGTGATGCTGCACGATAACCGCCTGCTGCCTGTCACATTCACGCGATCATTCAGGCGCCCATGCCGCGAATGATCCGATCGCCGAACTCGCTCGTCTTCACCTCTGTGGCGCCTTCCATCAGGCGAGCGAAATCGTACGTAACCTGCTTTTCCGATATCGCCTTGTTCAGGCCATCGATGATCAGGTCTGCGGCCTCGTTCCATCCCATGTAGCGCAGCATCATCTCACCGGAGAGAATCACCGAACCCGGGTTGACCTTGTCCTGGTTGGCGTACTTCGGTGCGGTGCCGTGCGTTGCCTCGAAAATGGCGTGGCCCGACACGTAGTTGATGTTCGCCCCGGGCGCGATGCCGATACCGCCAACCTGCGCAGCGAGCGCGTCGGATATGTAGTCGCCGTTCAGGTTGAGCGTGGCGATCACATCGTATTCCGCCGGGCGGGTGAGAATCTGCTGCAGGAAGGCGTCTGCAATGACATCCTTTACGATCAGGCCGTCAGGCAGCCTGCACCACGGTCCGCCATCGATCTCCACTGCGCCGTACTCGCGCTTTGCCAGCTCGTAGCCCCAGTCGCGGAAACCACCCTCCGTGAACTTCATGATGTTGCCCTTGTGCACGAGCGTAACGCTCTTGCTGCCATTCGCGCGCGCATAGTCGATGGCTGCCCGAACGAGACGGTCGGTTCCTTCCTGCGACACGGGCTTGATGCCTATCGAGGACGATCCGGGGAAGCGAATGGATTTCGCACCGAACTGCGTCTGCAGCAGCTCCACCAGGCGTTTGGCCTCATCAGTGCCGGCCTGGTACTCGATCCCTGCGTATATGTCCTCGGTGTTCTCGCGGAAGATCACCATGTCCACGTCCTGCGGGCGCTTGACGGGGGAGGGAACACCATCGAACCAGCGAACCGGCCTGACGCAGGCGTACAGGTCCAGCTGCTGGCGAAGCGCAACGTTCAGGGACCGGATGCCGCCTCCCACCGGCGTGGTGAGCGGGCCCTTGATTGCCACGAGGTGGTGCCGGATGGCTTCCAGCGTATCGTCAGGCAGCCAGGAGCCTACGGCGTTCTTGGCCTTCTCGCCGGCAAGTACTTCGAACCACACTATCTGCCTGCTGTCTCCGTACGCCGCCTTCACTGCGGCGTCAATCACGCGCTTTGAAGCGCGCCAGATATCGGGACCGGTGCCGTCTCCCTCGATGAAGGGAATGACCGGCTTGTCCGGAACAGACAGGCGACCGTCACTCATGGTGATGGTCTCTCCCTCCGCGGGAGGCGTGAGGTGAGCGTAGGACGGCGCTTTCGAGGTGGCCATCGTTGGGCAGTCGAGTTGAGTGAGGACGCGTGCGCATCTGACCCTGCATGCGCAGCAACGCGCGGAAAGGCACGCACCGCGCAGGTTCGTGCTACCGGCCGCAATCTGGCCCGCGCCACGCAAGTGGGCAACTGCGCTGGCAGCTTCCGGGTAACCTTGGCATTGCTGCGGTGTATGCCCACGCGCGCGCTTGCGAACGCGCCGCAATACGGATAGACGTTGAACAGCCCCGCCCTTCCTCCGGCCACCTGAACACCGCCGGTGGCATCTCCAGCGCCGCTCCACAGGCGTATTCATGCGAAGCACTCCGGTAAAACTTGCCCTGCTGACGCTCCTTGTCGGCTGCACACCACTCGCGCCCATCACTACCGATGTAGCTCCGGCCGAAACTCCGTCCACCGGCCCCGTACCAGCCCAGACGTCGGGAGCCACTGGAGCTGATGCGTCCAACACCCGAAACCGGCGTACGCCCGCCACTCGCGCGTCGAACAAGGCCTACATACGGCTCGACCGGGCACCGATGGCACTGCCGGAACCAGCCCGCGAGTTCCGGGGCGTATGGGTGGCGAGCGTGTCGAACATCGACTGGCCGTCGGCACCCGGGCTGAGCACGGAACAGCAGCAGGCCGAATTACGCACCATCCTGGACCAGGCGCGCGACCTCGGCCTGAACGCGGTAATCCTGCAGGTGCGTCCCGCAGGCGACGCCCTTTACCCGTCAACGATCGAGCCGTGGTCCGAGTACCTGACCGGCGTTCAGGGTCAGGCACCATCGCCGAGCTGGGACCCGCTGGCGTGGGCGGTGGCCGAATCGCACGCGCGCGGTCTCGAGCTGCACGCATGGTTCAACCCGTTCCGTGCAAGACACAGCTCTGCGAAGTCCGCGGCGGCGCCAACACACATCAGCAGGGCCAATCCGTCCCTGGTCGTGAGTTATGGAACGCAGACCTGGATGGACCCGGGCCTGAAGGCAGTACAGGACCGCGGCATACAGGTGGTGCTGGACGTCGTGAGGCGCTACGACGTGGACGGCGTTCACATTGACGACTACTTCTACCCGTACCAGGAGCGCGACAGCCGCAGGCGGCTCATTCCGTTCCCCGATGACCGATCCTACGCTGCCTACCGGCGCGAGGGCGGCAGGCTGGCGCGCGACGACTGGCGCAGAAACAACGTGGACCGCTTCGTTGAGCGACTCTACCGGGAAGTGAAGGAAGCCAAGCCGTGGGTGAAGGTTGGCGTAAGTCCGTTCGGCATCTGGCGCCCGGGATATCCGGAGGGCGTACAGGGTCTCGATGCCTATGCCTCCATTTACGCGGACGCTCGCAAGTGGCTGAACGAAGGGTGGCTCGACTACTCATCTCCGCAGCTCTACTGGCCACTCGGCCGCCCGCAACAGGACTATCGAGCGCTGCTTCGGTGGTGGGTGCAGGAAAGCTCGCAGGGAAGGCACGTATGGCCGGGCAACTACACCAGCCAGGTGCAGCTTGGCCGTGTACCCGAGTGGACGCCGGAGCAGATTGGCGCACAGATAGCGGCTACTCGTGAGCAGCAGGGCGCGAGCGGCAACATTCACTTTTCCATGAAGGCGTTCCTGGCGGACGTTCGCGGCCTGTCTCCGTTCCTGAAGGGCGTGTACAGTGAGCCGGCGCTCGTTCCGGCCTTCCCGTGGCTCACCGCGCCGGCGGTGCCGCGACCGTCGGTGGAAATCGAGGTGCGCGACGACCTGATGGGTGAAGTGCACATGAACTTCCCGCGGGATGCGCGCGTTGCCACCTGGGTGGTTCGCGCGAAATACGGTGATCAGTGGACAGTTCGCCTCGTGCCCGGGTCGCACGACGAGTTCACGATGCTCCGGCCAGTGGGCGACATACGAGTTCCCGAGCTGATAACCGTGTCGGCGGTTGACCGTGTGGGACGCGAGGGAGCCGCGGATGTCCACACACTGCTGATACCGTGACGGCGGGGGTGCCGGAGTGCAGGAAGGAGCGAAGCCATTGCACCGCGCGCCGCGCTCGCGACGCCGCCGACTCCAGTGCAGTACCCCGAAAATCTGCAGTTCCTGCGGCTGAACCCGTATCTTTGCCAGTCACAGCCGTTTACTTGCCCCAGTTCCGAATGGACATGCACATATTCTCACTGGTCTGCCGCGCAGTACTGTTGCCGGCCGCGGCGTTCCTGTTCGCCGCAGCCCCGCTTGGGGCGCAGGACACACTCCAGGGTGGCACGCCCACCATCCCCGAAAAGTGGAGCGTTACAGCGCCGCACGGCCCCACCACCGCGGTGGAATTCGAAACCAGCGAAGCCACGTGGATGAACGTGGACGTAAGCCCTGATGGCAGTACGCTGGCATTCGACATTCTGGGCGACATCTACACCATGCCCATCTCCGGCGGGCGAGCCACGCTGATACTCGGCGGCGCTGCATATGAGACCATGCCGCGGTTCTCGCCTGATGGTGAGAGAATCGCCTTCACGAGCGACCGCGACGGCCTGGAGAACATCTGGACCGCAAGGCTGGACGGCAGCGACCTTCGGCAGATTTCCAAAGAGCGCGAGCGGCAGGTGTCGAATCCCGCATGGACGCCTGACGGGCAGTACATCGTTGCACGCAAGCACTACCGCAACACGCGTTCGCTCGGCTCGGGCGAGATGTGGATGTACCACACGGGTGGTGGCGGCGGGCTGAAGCTTACCGACCGGCGCAACTGGGAGCAGAATGCAACCGAGCCGGTGGTCTCGCCTGACGGGCGCTATGTGTACTTCAGCGAGGATGTTTCGCCTGGCGGAGGCTTTGACTACAACCGCGATCCGCATGGCATCATCTACGTGGTGCAGCGCCTGGATCGGGAAACCGGCAAGCGCGAGTCCATTATTGCAGCCCCGGGCGGCTCACTGGCGCCGAACCCGTCTCCGGACGGAAAATCCATTGCGTTCATCCGCAGGGTAGACACCACCACCGTTCTCATGCTGCACGACATCGAGAGCGGCAGGGAGCGTGCGGTATGGAACGGCCTGGATCATGATCAGCAGGAAGTATGGGCCATCTTCGGCACGTACCCCGGCTACTCCTTCACCCCGAACGGCCGTGAGATCGTGATATGGGCCAGGGGCGGGCTCTGGCGTGTGGACGTTGCCAGCGGCAGTCCCACGCAAATTCCATTCACTGCCCAGGTAAAGCAGACGCTCACGGAGGCCGTGCGCTTCCCGCAGGAGGTTGCGCCGAACGAGTTCGACGTGCGCATGCTCCGCTGGGTGTCCGTTTCTCCCGACCAGCGTCGTGTAGCATACACCGCGCTTGGCAAGCTGTACGTGAAGGACCTGCCGAATGGAGCTCCGCGCAGGGTAACCCGCAGCAACGACCTCGAGATCTATCCCGCGTGGTCGCCTGACGGGCGGTCGCTGGTGTACGCCACCTGGAACGACAGCACCTACGGTGCAATCCGCACTGTAAGGACGGACGGAAGCAATGGTCGCGTGATCACCAGCGAGCCGGGACATTATGTGGAGCCGCAGTATTCACAGGACGGCTCGCGAATCGTATACCGCAGGATTGGCGGCGACAACACGCGCGGAATGCTCTACTCGCGTGACCGTGGCGTGTTCGTGATACCGTCATCGGGCGGTGAGGCAACGCTCGTTACCGAACAGGGCTCAACGCCAACGTTCAACCGCTCGGGCAACCGCATCTTCCTGAGTGCGCGCGAGGCCGGCAATGCGGCACTCGTAAGCGTTGACCTCAGTGGCGGCGACAGGCGTGTGCATGCCACTTCCCAGAACGGTGGACAGTTCACGCCGTCGCCAGACGAGCGGTATATCGTGTGGAACGAGCGCTTCAACGTGCACATCGCTCCGTTCCCGACAACCGGCCGTGCCGTGAATCTCTCCATGGGCAGTTCGGAGTATCCGGTGCGCAAGCTGTCGCGCGACGCGGGCTCCTACCTGTCGTGGTCTGCAGACAGCCGCAGGGTATACTGGTCGCTCGGACCGGAACTGTATCACCGCGATATCTCGGCAACCTTCAAGTTCGAGGCAGAGGACACCACGGCAGTCGCGTCAGGCCCCGAGACAGCAGGCGTGAACGTCGGCTTCAGCGCTCCGTTCGCGAGCCCCAACGGTACCGTTGCGCTGGTTGGTGCTAACGTCATTACCATGCGCGGCGAAGAAGTAATTCGTGACGCAACGATCGTCGTGACCGGCAATCGCATCGTTGCAGTTGGTCCGCGAGCGCAGGTGCAGGTGCCGTCGGGCGCGAGAACAGTTGACGTTGCCGGACGCTGGATCATGCCGGGCATCGTTGACGTTCACGCACACATTGGCGCGGGCTCGAGCGGCATTACGCCGCGCACACACTGGCCGCTCCAGGTAAACCTGGCCTTCGGTGTCACCACCATGCACGATCCGTCCAACAGCACGGACATGATCTTCAGCATGTCGGAGCTCATCAAGGCTGGTGAGCGTGTCGGACCTCGTATCTACTCCACGGGCACCATTCTCTACGGCGG
>Ga0079224_100016980_pt1 | contig 10244 bp, 15 predicted proteins | sample Stecom2015_FD_80414 | JGI IMG/M metagenome (GOLD analysis project Ga0079224, IMG submission 80414) | Agricultural soil microbial communities from Utah to study Nitrogen management - Steer compost 2015 | ecosystem: Environmental > Terrestrial > Soil > Agricultural land | place: USA: Utah... | reverse complement strand
GCCTCCCGGCGCGGGAGGCGGGGCGTGGGCCAGACAAGTTAGGACAGCAGGTGCCGCAGGAGGTCGGCTCCGACCCAGCTGGCGTACGCGGGCGGGAATCCCTCCTTGAGGCGGTCCCAGGGGCGAGAGCGGTATGAGCCCATCACCTGCCGGCCGTGCTCGGCGTCCCGAGCGGTACGGCCACCAGAGGGCACTTGATCGTTCGGAACGCGGGCCACCCCCCAAGGCCGGGGCTTCCCGGTGACCGGGTCAGGCGGGCAGAGGTCATGCCGGCAACCCATCTGCCCGTAGACGCCCTTGCCAGTGGGCTCAGGCTGGCGCAACGGGAAGTTCGCGAGGAAGATGCGGTGCCGCCACATCGGGAGCCCGAACATGGTGGCACAGAGGATGATGCGGTGCTCGCCCTCGCGAGGCTCCATGATGCGGCGGACCTTGCGCCGGTTGTCGTCGACGTTCTCGACGACCCACGGTGTGTCATTCCAGTGCTCGCGGAGCAGGTCCAGCGTGGGAGTGAGCAGGTCTCCGAATCGGGCCTCGCCCCTTCGCAGATGCCCGCCCGTGGTGAACAACTGGCACGGAGGCGACAGATGCATGGCGTCGAACTCCGAGAGCGGGCCACTCGGGTCGGCGAGGAGCGCGAGCGCGTCGGCTTGGGTGAAGGCGTAGGGGTAGAGCGGCTGGGGCTCGATGTCGAACCCGTGCAGGGCCTGGGAGCCGAAGACAGCGGCGTAGCCATCGGCTCCCAGGCCGGAGCAGCAGTACAAATCGGCGAGTTTCATGATCAGATGATGGGGGCGGTACCGCACCGGGGGCAGTAGTCCTCTTCGTATGCCCTGTGCTTGGGGCACCGAGGAGCGTTGATCGTGATCCCGGCCTTGTCCGCTGCGCGGTATGCGGCCAACTTCGCCCAAGCGCAGAAGACCACAGTCTGCCCGTTGATCTTGCCCGCCCAGTCACCGCCTCCGTAGCAGTCGGGGCGGAACTCAACAGAGATGCTGGGGTGGCCATCGACCACCATGACTCCGTCCACGTCGTGGAAGGTGATGCTGTTGATCGCTGCGACGTTGTCGTTCTTCAACATTGGTCCGGTTCCTCTCTGGTGGTAGTGGTGCTGTCCGTACTCGTAGTATACACCATGTCGCACGAGCGCGCATCCCGTTTCGCAAAGCAGTACGGGGAGATGATAGGAGCGACCACCCCGAGGGAGGACGAGACATGGCACGCAAGCGGTACGGCAAGAAGCGGCTCGCGTTCGACCGCTCGGTCCGGGCAGCGCTCGCGAACGAGAACGCCGAGCAGCGGCTGGACGCCGAGCTGGACGCGGCGCTCATCGCGGCCGGGCGGGGCATCGCCGACCACATCGACGGGCTGGACGCTGAGTTCGAGAAGACGCTGGAGCACACGCGCGAGGTGCTGGCCAACTCCACCGACACGCTGGCGCCTGCCCGCGCGCTGGAGGCGCTCGACAAGATCGCCCAGCGGGTCGACAAGGCGACCTACCTGACCCCGCACCTCATGAACATCCTGCGCGAGATGTACGCCACTCCGAAGACCCGCGTGGAGGCGAAGCGTCTCAAGGAGAAGACCAGCGAGGGCGGCAAGTCCGCCGCCGACAAGGTCGGCAAGGTGGCGAAGTTCCGTGGCGTCACGGGCGTCGCTTAACGAGCGGCGCGGCTCCACCGAGCCCCGCATCTGGACGCCTCCGCTGCGCGGGCTGACGGAGGAGACCTCGCTCGGCTACCTGGCGATCGAGTTCGCCGAGGAGGTCTGCGGCGTCAAGCTGCTGCCCTGGCAGAAGTGGCTGCTCATCCACGCGCTGGAGTTGGCGCCGGGTCTCACCGTCGACACCATCAAGGAGCGCGGCCCGCTCGACCCCATCTTCCGCTTCCGGCGCGTCGTGGTCCTGGTGGCCCGGCAGAACGGCAAGTCCACCCTCAGCCAGGTGCTGTTCCTGTTCTCCATGTACGTCATGCGCACTCCCCTGGTCCTGGGCACGGCTCAGGACTTGGACACCGCTGAGGAGGTATGGGATGGGACGCTCGACATCATTGAGGAGACGCCGGAACTCGCCGCCCTGGCGGACAAGCCCATTCGGATCAACGGCAAGAAGACGATTCGGCTCCTCACTGGAGAGCGCTACAAGGTCAAGAGCGCGAACCGCTCGGCAGGCCGTGGGCTCACGGGCGACCTCATCGTCATGGACGAGCTACGTGAGCAGCAGACGTGGGACGCGTGGGCGGCGATAACCAAGACCGCGAACGCGCGGCCTGCAGCCCAGATCTGGGCGTTCTCCAACGCCGGAGACGCCACGAGCGTGGTGCTGCGCTATCTCCGCAAGCGGGCGCATGCCGACCTGGGAGACCCCGACGGCATCAACGCCGCCGACGATCCGAGCCTCCTGCTGCCCGACGACACGGAAGCCACAGACGAGGAGATCAAGCTCCTAGAGGAGGACGACTCAGAGGGCAGCACGCTGGGCCTCTTCGAGTGGAGCGCGCCGCCGGACTGCGACGTGACCGACCCCGACGGCATGGCAGCGGCCAACCCCTCCATGGGCTACCTCATCTCGTACGCCGTGCTGCTCTCGGACGCCAAGAATGACCCTGAGTGGGTGTTCCGCACCGAGTGCCTCTGCCAGTGGAGCGACGGCGCGTTGGAGGGCGTGTTCCCGGCCGGTACGTGGGAGGAGCAGCTCGACCAGGAGAGCGCTGTCGCGCCCGGTGAGCGCATCGTCGGGTGCCTCACAGTCAACTGGGAGCGCTCCCGGTCGTACATCGCCATCGCGGGCAAGCGCACCGACGGCCGCACGCACATCGGCGTGGTCGCCTCGCGGTCCGGCACCGACTGGATCAAGGACTACCTCGCGCACCCGGACGCGCCTCCGCTCCGGACGTTGGTCATCCAGGAGCGCGGCGCCCCGGAGTCCAGCCTCATCGAGGAGCTGCAAGGCTCCAGGCGCGCCGACGGCGAGCCCATCCGCATCCTCAAGTGGGGTGGGCAGGACCTCGCGGCGGCACACGGCACGTTCTACGACAAGGTACGGCTCGGCGCCGACGGCCCGCTTCGACACCGCTCTCAGCCCGCGCTGGAGGTGGCCGTCGCCACGTCGGCCACCCGGCCACTACAAGACGCGTGGGTGATAGACCTGCGCAAGTCGGCGGGTGATGCGGCACCATTGAAGGCAACAATCGGAGCTGTGTGGGGCCTGGAGTCTAGCGCCAGCCGGGTATCCGCGTACGAGAGTGAGGACGCCTTCGACTCTTCGGAGGACGAGGAAGAAGCCTACGAACTGATGGTCCTGTGAGAGGAGCAGCACCCATGGGCTGGATCGACCGGCTGCTCGGGAAGAAGGAGTCGCCGCTGTTGCGGGGCGAGACGACGACGCCCTACCCGTACGACACCTACGACCCCGCTCAGCGCGTGCTGCCCGTGCCCTACGAGCCGTACGTCGGCATCCCCGGCCAGAAGCACCCCAGTGGTCTCACCATCGCCGACCCTGGTGTGCCACTCTCGTGGGCGTACAAGGGCCAGGTGGAGCGCATCTGGCGGAGCCAGCCCAACGTCCGCAAGGTCATCGACTTCATCGCTCGGAACGTGGCGGGCATCCCGCTCCACACCTACGAGCGCGTCTCCGACACCGACCGGAAGCGCGTCACCGACCACCCCATCTCCCGCACGCTCTCGCTGCCCCGACTCGGCACCTCGCCGTTCCGGTTCTGGCACAGCGTGATCTCCGACGGCCTCCTCTACGACGCGTGGGCTGTCCTCATGGTCCCCGGCGCCGACGGCTCCATGGAGCTGGTGCAGGTGCCGAGCTGGCGGCTGCGGCTGGAGGTCGACGGGCTGCGGCGCGTCACAGCAGCGGCCATGTGGACCGGTGACAAGCCCACCGAGCTGGCGCGCGGCACCACCGACAACCAGTGGCAGGACCTGCCCCTGGACATGCTGATCTTCGACCACGGCTACAGCCCCACGACGGCGGGCCTCTCGCCCATGGTCACGCTCGCCGACATCCTCGCCGAGAGTTCCGAAGCGATCGCCTACCGGCGCCAGCTGTGGGACAACGGCGCCCGCGTGCCCACGTTCATCACCCGCCCGGTTGACGCACCTGAGTGGTCCAAGGAGGCGCGCCAGCGCTTCAAGCGCGCCTGGCAGGAGTACCAGCGGAACGGCTCTCGCCAGGGCGGTACGCCGCTGCTGGAGGACGGCATGCGGTTGGAGACCGTCGAGGCGTTCAAGCCCCAGGACACCATGGACATCGAGGGGCGGCGCCTCACCTCTATCGAGGTCGCCTCGGCGTTCCACATCGCCCCGGAGATGGTCGGCGCGCGCCAGGGCAACTACAGCAACATGCGCGAGTTCCGGCAGTCGCTCTACCGCGACAGCCTCGGCCCGTACATCCAGGCCTGGGAGCAGGCCTTGCAGGCGCAGCTCGTACCGCGCATGGAGACCTCCGGCCGGGATATCTACGTCGAGGCCAACGTCGAGTCCAAGCTGCGCGGCAGCTTCGAGGAGCAGGCACAGCTGCTCTCCAGCGCCATCGGCGCCCCGTGGATGACCCGCAGTGAGGGGCGCGCCCGCATGAACCTGCCTCATGTGGAAGGCTCGGACGAGCTGGTCGTGCCGCTCAACGTGCTCGTCGGCGGGCAGGCGTCCCCACGCGACAGCGGAGACCAGAACCGAGGCCTGGCCTCCCGGCGCAAGGCACGCGTCCCCGCCCAGTACAAGGCGCGCCCTCCAGAGAGCTACACCATCTAGGCGCGCCGCGCGCTGGAGGAGTTCTTCGGCAAGCAAGGGCGCTCCATCGTGGCCCGCATCACGGCCGGGGACAACGACTGGTGGGACGCCGAGCGGTGGGACAAGGAGCTCGCCGACCTGCTCTACCGGCTGTCGGTGCTCATGTCCACCTACGTCGGCGAGAAGACCGCCAAGGAGCTGGGGTTCGAGCCAGGCGACTACAACGTGGAGCGCACCCTCAACTATCTCAAGGCGGTCGCCGAGCGCATTGCCGAGCAGACCAACGAGACCACCCGCGAACAGGTGGCCTCTGCTCTGGAGGAGGACGACGAGGAGACCGGGCCGCTCCAGCGCGTGGACCACGTGTTCGAGGTGGCCGTCGAGTCCCGAGCAGAGCAGAGCAGCACCACGTTCACCACCACGTTCACGGCGTTCGCCGCTGCGGAGGCAGCTCGGCAGACCGTCGGCTCGCGAGCGACCAAGACCTGGATCGTCACGTCGGCCAACCCGCGCGCCTCCCACGCGAGGATGAACGGCGAGACGGTCGGGATCGACGAGAAGTTCAGCAACGGCATGGAGTACCCCGGTTCCATCGAGGGCGGACCGGACGAGGTAGCCGGGTGCCAGTGCGAGCTGCAGATCAATTTGCCATGACCCATCCACACGAAAGGCCCGCACTCCGGGCATCATAGGTACCGAGGAGGGCCGATGTACACGAAGGAATTCGACGCGAAGGTCAAGGCGGTCGGCAAGGCCGACGGCCTGGCCGAGCACCAGTTCGAGGCCATCGTCTCGGTCTTCGGCAACAAGGACTCCGTGGGCGACGTGGTCGTGCGCGGCGCGTTCGCCGATGATCTCAAGGCGTGGGAGGAGTCCGGCGACCCCATCCCCGTCATCTGGTCCCACTCGTGGGCCGACCCGTTCAGCCACATCGGGCACGTGGTCAAGGCTGAGGAGACCGACGTAGGGCTGAAGATCGTCGGGGAGATCGACCCCGACAACCCGACCGCCATGCAGGTCTACCGGCTGCTCAAGGGACGCCGGGTCAAGCAGTTCAGCTTCGCCTACGACGTGCTGGAGGCCGGTTGGGCCAAGTACGAGAACGAGGACGACGAGGTCTTCGAGCTGCGGAAGCTGCACATCTTCGAGGTCGGCCCGACGCTGGTTGGCGCCAACCAGGAGACCGAGCTGCTCGCCGTCAAGGCTGCGAACCTCGCGAAGGGCGCCAAGGCCGGGCGGGTGCTCTCCCAGAAGAACTACGCCCGGCTGGTGGCGGCGCGCGACGCACTCAACGAGGTGCTCGCATCGGCCGATCCAGGCGAAGATGACACCAAGAAGACTTCCACGCCATCCGACGTGGAGAAGACCACGGAGCCGAGCCAGGCCTCCTCCGGTCGTCCGGCCGCTGACGACACGTCCGCCGCCGAGGACACCGTGAAGGGCGCCCCGCGACGAGCTGCGCTGGTAGCGCGAGTAGCAACCCTCTGACAAGGAGACCAAGATGGACCCCCGCAAGGAGATGGCGGAGCTCAAGTCCGCCATGGAGGGCATCCTGGAGCGCGCGAAGGCGGAAGACCGCGACGTGACGCCCGAGGAAGCCACCGAGATCGAGCAGAAGGCCGACCGGTACAACGAGCTCAAGGCTCAGGTCGAGAAGGCCGACCACGCCAAGTCGCTCGTGGACAGCCTCGCCAAGGCTGCCCCGGAGCCTGCCGAGTCCTCGCCCATCACCGAGGGCGGCGTCGGGCGCGCGTTCGTCGAGAGCGACGCCTACAAGGCGTTCCGCAAGGGCGGCGAGCCGGGCAGCGGCGTCCCCATCCACATCGAGGCCAAGGGCATCGCGACCCTCGCCGACCTGGGGCTCGGGCGCAAGGAGCTGACCTCCGAGTCCGGTCAGATTCGCGCCACTCGGGAGCCGGGCTACCGGAACTACCTCCCGGTGGACGAGCCCACCACGTTCCTCAACCTGGTCACCACCGGGTCGACCGACGTGGCCTGGAGTGAGTACGCCCAGATCGTCGCCGAGACCAACAACGCGGCGATCGTCCCCGAGGGCGAGCTCAAGCCGCTCAGCGACCTGGAGACCGCGACCGCCGAGAGCCGTGCCTTCGTGTACGCCGACGGCTTCGTGGTCACCAACCAGTCGCTGGCGGACGACGGCGCCCTCGCGGCCTTCATGGAGACCCGCATCCGGGTCCACGTGCGAGGCATCATCGAGCACTATCTGCTCAACGGCACCGGCGGGACCGGGGAGCCGCGCGGCATCCTCAACACCTCCGGCACGCTGTCCCAGGACTTCGACACCGACGTGATCACCACGCTCTCGCGGGCGCTGGAGACCTTCGAGGCGAACAACGGCAACACCGAAGTGCAGGCCATCGTCATGAACCCCCGTGACGTGTGGAACCTCCGCCTCCAGAAGGACGGCAACGACAACTACCAGCTGGGCAACCCGCTCCAGCAGGGCCTCGTGCCGACCCCGTGGGGCGTGCCGATCGTCCGCTCGAACAAGGTCGACCAGGGCACCGCGCTGGTCGGCCGGTTCGACTCCGTGCAGTACCTGGAGCTGGAGCCGATCAACGTCCTCGCCTTCAACCAGCACGAGGACTTCGCACGCCGGAACAAGGTGTACGTCCGCTGCGAGAGCCGTGGTCGTCAGCTGTTCTACGCCCCGCGTGAGCTGGTCGTGGCGACGATCTCCAACGGCGGCGGCGGCGGAGTTGAAGGCTGATCGCCATGGCTGAGCAGCGACGGAACACGTTCAAGATGGTGGTCGGGGACGGCGTGCGGTACCGCCCCGAGGAAGCGCCCAAGTCCAAGACCTCCTCGGAGGTCCGGAACAAGGCGCGGACCCCGGAGCGGACCGCCACGTCACCCGGCACGAAGGCATCCAAGAAGGACGCCTGACCAACCAGCAGGAGGGCGCACTCATGTCCCTGACGACGGAAGAGCCGCTCATCGAAGCGAGCGCCCTCGCCGGGTTCCCGGGTGCGCCCTTCTCTGCTGCTCAGGTGCGGAGCGCGGCCGACTCGCTCCGCACCCAGGCAGGGTGGCACATCGCCCCGACGATCGAGCAGACCGTCGAGGTGTACACCGGGCGCGGCCGCATCGCGCTGCTGCCCTCGCTTCACGTAGTTGACGTTCTACGCGTCGAAGACGCCTCCAACGGGCGAGAGGTCACCGGGTGGCGCGTACGGCGCCAGGCGGGCCTTCTCGTGAGCGACAGCCCATTCCCCGAGGATATCGACGTCACGCTTCGGCACGGGTTCGAGGAGTGCCCGGAGGACTTGAAGCCGCTCGTTGCCGAGCGCGCCCGGCGCATCGCCGCTGGCGAGGTTCGGCAGGAGTCGCTCGGCAGCCGCTCGGTCACGCTCGCGGCTGAGTTCGGACCCATCTCCACCTCCGTGCTGGAGCGCTACATGCTGTTCGGGGAGACGTGATGTCCAACCGACTCTACAGCGAGACCGTCATCCTCCACATCCCCGGTGGCCCGACCGGTGAGTGGGACGATCTGGGCAACGCCATCATCGGCCCGGCCGTGGACCTGCCCTGGCCAGCGTGGTACGAGATCGGCAGCTCCACCGAGGAGACCGACGCGCGCGAGCAGCAGGTGTGGGGCTACACGCTCTACCTCCAGCCGCGCGCCTACGTCGGGGAGGCCGACGAGCCCATGGAGTGCCCGCTCACCTACGACAGTGAAATCACCATCAACGGCACGCGCTACCGCGTGGAAGGCGAGCCAGGGCGACAGCCCGACGGCTTCATCGTCGAGGGCTACGTCCGAGCAGCCGTGACCAGGGTGGAGGGCTGATGATCGAACTCACATTGATGCTCGTCGTCTTCGCGCTCATCATGGGCGCGGCATCCCCGCCTCGCCGTCGCGACGGGTATCGCCCCGTCGTTCACTACACACCTCGCGGCGTCCAGCCCTTCTCGGGGTGCCGCTCCCGGCAGCACCGGACGATCAGCGAGTGCTACTACGCGGGCGAGGTCAAGCCGCCGAAGGTGGTCGGCTGATGGCACGCGAGATCAAGGTCAGCCGCGACCTGGTGCGCCAGGCAGCGGGCCAGCCCGCTGTCCGGAGGCAGCTCGGCGAGATCGCTCGACGCATTGCCCGCCGAGCTGAGTTACTGGCGGCCAGTGAGGGCGTTGAGATGGAGACCTGGGTCGAAGAGGGCACCCGGCCGGGCTGGCGCCCGCAGGCTGTCGTCTACGGCGACAACGCCGAGCAGGAGTTCGGCTCGGCACGCGCCGAGCGGCGCCGCATCCTCGGTCGAGCTGCGGAGAGTGCCCGATGAGCGACGACCGCTGGCCCATGGTGGAGCGCCTCACGGTCGGGGCGCTCAACAGCAGGCTCTCCGACGGCTCCCGGCCCAAGGCAGGCACCCGCGTGCCTCCGAAGGTCGAGACTCTCGACGGGTTCATACGTGTGATCCGTGGCCCAGGAGGGGATGATGGAGTGACGGATAGTCCGCTTCTGGACCTAGAGGCGTTCCATCCCGAGCAAGCGAAGGCGTGGGACTTGGCCGAAGCAGCCCGGCAGGTCATGCTCTCACTCCAGGGAACGACGGCAGCCGGGCATCTGATCGATCGAGTGGAGACGGCGAGTGGACCAGTGAGGGTGGAATACGGCCCGCACGTGGAGCGCTACGTCGCCTCCTACCGCATCGAGTTTCGCAGGTAACCTACAGGAGAAGGGAACGGCGCCATGGCAACGTTCGCTGAGGTCAAGGGCCACAACCGGTCCCTGATCCGCAAGATTCTCGAGATGTCCATCTTCGCCAAGCCGGTAGAGGACGACGACGAGGAGATCACCCAGGTCTGGACCTCTGACGGCCTGGTGGTCCCTCCGGGCTACATCTCGGTCGGCTTGACGACCAAGGACGACGGCGCGAGCTGGACCCGCACGCAGGAGTCCAGCGACGTGACCTCGCACGGCTACGCCGAGCCCACGCGCCGGGACATCACTTCCGATGTGACCGGGCTGAGCTTCACCATGCAGGAGTCCAAGCGCCAGGCGCTGGAGCTGTACCACCACTTGGACCTCAGCTCCATCACCACCGACTCCGACGGCAACTTCTACTTCGACAAGCCTCCTCGGCCGGTGCAGCGCAACTGGCGCATCCTCGCCCTCGGCAAGGACGGAGACGGCCTGGAGGCCATCTACGTGGCCCGTTGGCTCCCCAACGCTCAGGTCACCGAGAACGCCGAGCAGGCCTGGAGCGAGGGCACCGAGCTGCGCTACCCGGCCACCCTCACGGGCTACACCGACGACAAGTTCCACACGTCGTTCCGTGAGATCTGGGGCGGTCCGGGCCTCGACCACGAGGCGATGGGCTTCCCGGCACCGGCTACGGCGGGCTGATGAGCGGAGGCGCCCTGGTACTCTCTTGGGGTGGGCCACCAGGGCGCCTCCTCTCAACCGGCCCACCCCGCTGCACCGCTACCCGCTGAGGAGCACGAGATGGCCAAGCAGGAGACCGAGACGTACACGCTGGTGCGCGTGC
>Ga0079224_100016979_pt1 | contig 10244 bp, 8 predicted proteins | sample Stecom2015_FD_80414 | JGI IMG/M metagenome (GOLD analysis project Ga0079224, IMG submission 80414) | Agricultural soil microbial communities from Utah to study Nitrogen management - Steer compost 2015 | ecosystem: Environmental > Terrestrial > Soil > Agricultural land | place: USA: Utah... | reverse complement strand
TGATCGCGGTTACCGGCGGCCAGGGCGTGCGGGGCCGCGCGGTCGTGCGTCAGGCCCTGGCCGCGGGGGCGCGCGTGGCGGCCGTCGATCAGGCCCCGGCCAGCGCCCTGGGCGAGGCCATGGTGCTGGGCGGTGTCGACCTGACCGACCCGGTCTCGGCCGGCGAGGCGATGGGTCGGATCGCCGATCAACTGGGCGGCGTCGACGCCCTGCTCAACATCGCCGGCGGCTTCGCCTGGCAGACCACCGAGGCCGGCGATCCGGCGACCTGGGACCGGATGTTCGCCATGAACGTCAGGACGACCCTGACCGCCGTCCGCGCCGCCCTGCCCCACCTGCTGCGCTCGCCCGCCGGCCGCATCGTCAACGTCGGCGCCGCCGGCGCGGTCAAGGCCGCGGCCGGCATGGGCGCCTACGCCGCCTCGAAGGCCGGCGTCCATCGCCTGACCGAGAGCCTGGCCGAGGAGCTCAAGGACTCCGGCCTCACGGTCAACGCCGTGCTGCCCTCGATCATCGACACGCCGCAGAACCGGGCCGACATGCCCGACGCCGATCCGGCCCGCTGGGTCGATCCGGAGGATCTGGCCGCGGTGATGCTGTTCCTCGCCTCCCCGGCCGCGCGCGCCGTCACCGGGGCCCTGGTGCCCGTCACCGGCCGGGTCTGATGCTTCGCCCGCGCCGCAGCGTCCTGTTCCTGCCGGCCTCCAATCCGCGGGCCATCGACAAGGCGCGCACCCTGGCCTGCGACGTGGTCGTGCTGGACCTCGAGGACGCCGTCGGGCCCGAGGCCAAGACCAGCGCCCGCGAGGCGGCCGTCGCCGCCGTGGCCGAGGGCTTCGGCGACCGCGAGACGGCCATCCGCGTCAACGCTCTGGACACCCCCTGGGGGGCGATCGATCTGGCCGCCGCGGCCGCAGCCGGGCCCGACGTGGTGCTCGCGCCCAAGATCGGCTCGGCGGCCGCGGTCGAGGCCTGCGACCGGGCCCTGGCCGGGGCGCGCGAGGGCGTGCGCCTGTGGGCCATGATCGAGACCCCGGCCGCCCTGCTCGAGCTGCCGGCCATCGCCGCCTGCGCCGGCCACACGCGGCTGGACGCCCTGGTGCTGGGGGTCAACGATCTCGCCCTGGGCCTGGGCGCCCGCAGCGGACCGGGTCGCGAGCCGCTGAAGCCGGCCATGAGCTGGACGGTCGCCGCCGCCCGCGCCCATGGCCTGACCCCGATCGACGGGGTGTTCAACCGGATCGACGACCCGCAAGGCTTCGCCGACGAGTGCGCCCAGGGCCGGGCCTTCGGCTTCGCCGGCAAGAGCCTGATCCACCCGTCGCAGATCGACCCGTGCAACGCCGCCTTCTCGCCCCACGCCGCCGAACTGGCCTGGGCCCGGGCGGTGGTCGAGGCCTTCGAGGCGCCCGAGGCCGCCGGCGCCGGGGTGCTGCGCGTCGACGGCGCCATGGCCGAGCGCCTGCACCTGGAGCAGGCGCAACTCATCCTTGCCTTGCATGAAGCGACGCGAACACCTTAGACAACCTCTCGGGCCGGCCGAAGACCGGCAGAGGGACGCACGCTTGCTCGCCAGAACAGACACCGAGGCCCGCCCGGGCGACGGGGCTGACGCCGGCGCGTCCGGAGACGGCGATCCCCTGCGCGGCCGCCGGTTCCTCATCGTCTCGGCGCCGTTCGGGCCGTTCTCGCGCCATCTGGCCGCGGAGCTGCGCCGCCGCGGCGCCAGCGTCACCCGGGTGTTGTTCAACGCCGGCGACCTGATGGACTGGGGCGGTGACCACGCCATTCGCTTCCAGCAGGGTCCCGAAGCCTGGCCCGAGGCGTTTCGAGCCCTGGCCAACGACGGCTTCACCGACATCCTGACCTTCGGCGAGGGCGGTCCGTACAACCGGGCGGTGCTCGACCAGGCCGCATCGGCCCGGGCCAATGTCTGGGTGCTGGAGAACGGCTACTTCCGGCCGCACTGGATCACGGTCGAGCGCAACGGGGTCAACGCCCGCTCGAACCTGCCCAGGTCCGCCGACGGCTATCCGGCCCCGCCCCCCGAAGAGCCGCCCTTCCAGCCGGCCGGGCGCATCCTGCCGGCCCATGTGGTCAACCTGTCGCTCTATCACCTGATCCAGCTGCCCGGCCGGCCGCTGTTCCCGCGCTACGGCAAGCCCTACACCCAGCCGGCCTGGAAGCAGTGCGCCGGGCACATCTGGCGGTTCATCCGCCTGCGTTTCACGCCTCGCAGCCACGCCGACGCCGCGCGCATCGCGGCCCGTGGTCCGTTCTTCCTCGTCTGCCTGCAGCGCGAGGGCGACGCCCAGCTGCTGGCCTATTCGGCCTTCAAGTCGAACGCCGAGTTCATGGCCCGGGTGTTCGACAGCTTCGCCGCCCACGCCGACCCGGCCGACCGGCTGGTGGTCAAGAACCATCCGCTGGACCCGGGCCTGATCGACCTCAAGCGGCAGACGCTCCGGCTGGCCGCCGAGCGCGGCCTGGCCGGGCGGGTCGACTTCATCGACGGGGGGCTGCTGGCCCAGCTGTGCCGGGCCTCGAGGGGCATGGTGGTCAACAACTCGACCGCCGCCCTGTCGGCCCTGGGCTTCGGCACCCCGGTCAAGGTGCTGGGCGACGCCTTCTTCGATTTCGAGGGCCTGACCGACCAGAAGCCGCTGGACGCCTTCTGGGCCGCGCCGACGCCCGCCGACCACGACCTGTTCGTCCGCTTCCGGGCCCATGTGATGGCCCGCACCCAGGTCAACGGCAACTACCACGACCGGTCGATGCGCGACCTGACCATCCGCAACCTGACCGATTTCCTGGCCCGGCGCATCGCCGAGACCCATGACGCCTGAGCCCGTCGCGCCGACGCCCGCCTGGGTCTGCGCCCCGGGCGTCCGCCGGGTCCCGTTCCTTTCCGCCTTCCTGCCCGAATACGCCTTGAGCGCCGCCCCCGGGCCCGACACCGCCGCCGTGATGGGCTGGGGCCTCAAACGGACCGCCGCGGCCGGCCGCGCCTGGGCCCGCGCCCGCGCGATCCCCTATGTGGCGCTCGAGGACGGCTTCCTGCGCTCGGTGGGCCTGGGCGAAACCGGCGCCGCCAGCCTCAGCCTGATCGTCGACGACCTGGGCGTCTATTACGACGCCACCCGGCCCTCGCGGCTCGAGACCCTCATCCTCGAAGCGCCCGACTGGATGACCCCGGCGCTGGAGGCCCGCGCCCGCGCCCTGATCGACCGCATCGTCGAGAGCGGCGTCTCCAAGACCAACATGGGCGGGCCGCTGGACCGGAGCCTGTTGCAGCCGGGCCGGCGGCGCGTGCTGGTGGTCGACCAGACCCTGGGCGACGCCTCGATCGAGTACGGCCTGGCCTCGACCGCCAGCTTCGAGGCCATGGTCGCCGCCGCCCTGGCCGACGAGCCGGACGCCCAGATCCTGGTCAAGCGCCACCCCGCCGTCGCCGCCGGACGCAAGCAGGGCTGCATCGGCCCCGGGGCCCTGGACCGGGTCACCCTGATCGACGCCGACGTGCGGCCCGCCGACCTGCTGGCCGAGGTCGACGCGGTCTATACGGTGACCAGCCTGCTCGGCTTCGAGGCGCTGCTGCGGGGCCTGCCGGTGCGCTGTTTCGGGGCCCCGTTCTACGCCGGCTGGGGCCTGACCCGGGACGAGGTCGACACCGGCCGCCGGGGCCTCCCGCGCAGCCTCGAGGCGATCGCGGCCGCCGCCCTGCTCCGCTACAGCCGCTACGTCGACCCCGTGACCGGGCGGCCCTGCGAAGCCGAGGCGGCGCTGGAGCGGCTGATCGCCCTGCGCGACCGGGCCGACCGCCTCGCCGGCTTCACCGCCGCCGTCGGCTTCGCCCCGTGGAAGCACGCCCCGGTCCGCCGCCTGCTCAACTCGCCCAAGGGGGCGGTCCGCTACTTCGCCTCGCCCGACCGCGCCGCTCGCGCCGCCAAAAGGCACAGCGGCCGCGTCATCTACTGGGCCGCGCGCGAGAGCGAGGCGTTCCTCGCCGGCCTGTCGGGCTTCGACGGCCCGGTGCTGCGGATGGAGGACGGCTTCATCCGCTCGCGCGGCCTGGGGTCGGATTTCTTCGGCGCCCTGTCGGTGTCGCTGGACGATCTGGGGGTCTACTACGACGCCACCGCCCCCTCGCGGCTTGAGGTGCTGCTGGAGACCGCCGCCTTCCCCGAGGCCCGGCTGGCCCGCGCCGCCGCCTTGCGCGAACGCATCGTCGGGGCCCGCCTGTCCAAGTACAACCTGCCGTCTGAAGGCGACGCCTTCACCGCCTGGCCGGCCGATCGGGAGCGGGTGCTGGTGGTCGGCCAGGTCGAGAACGACAAGTCGATCCTCAAGGGCTGCGCGGACATCCGCACAAACAGCGCCCTGGTCGCCGCGGCCCGCGACGCCCACCCGGACGCCTTCCTGATCTTCAAGAACCACCCCGACGTGCTGGCCGGCAACCGGCCCGGCCGCCTGGGCCCAGAGGCGCTCGACGCGGTCGACGCCCTGGCCGACCGGCTCGACATCGTCGACTGCCTCGACCATGTCGACGTCCTGGCCACCATGACCTCGCTCAGCGGCTTCGAGGCCCTGCTGCGGGGCCGGCGGGTCGAGACCTGGGGCCGGCCGTTCTACGCCGGCTGGGGCCTGACCCACGACCGGCTGGATTTCCCGCGCCGCAGCCGCCGGCTCACCCTCGACCAGCTCGTCGCCGGGGCCCTGATCGACTACCCAATCTATGTCTCGGCGCTGACCGGCTGGCCGTGCGAGGTCGAGGACGTGCTGGACCAGCTGGACGCCGCCCGGGCCTCCGAGGCGCCGGTCCGCCCGACCGGCCGGGTCGCCCGCTTTCTCAAGGGCGTGGCCGCCAGTCTCGACCGTCGCCCGCCCCCGGCCTACTGAAGAGTCCCAACCACAGGAACGCCGCCGTGTCCGAAGTCCTGCGCCCCGCCGTCATCGCGGCCACCGGTCTGTACACCCCGCCCCAGTCGATCTCGAACGCCGAGCTGGTGGAGGCCTTCAACGCCTTCGTCGAGCGGACCAACGCCGCCAACGCCAAGGCCATCGCCGCCGGCGAGATTGAGCCGCTGCAGCCCTCTTCGGTGGAGTTCATCGAGAAAGCCTCGGGCATCAAGTCGCGCTTCGTGCTGGAAAAGAGCGGTGTGCTGGACCCCGCGCGGATGCGCCCGCGGCTGCCCGAGCGCTCCAACGAGGAGCTGTCGGTACTGGCCGAGATGGCGGTCAGGGCGGCCGAGGACGCCCTGGCCCGCTGGGGCAAGCCGGTCTCCGAGATCGGCGCCGTGATCTGCGCCGCCTCGAACATGCAGCGCCCCTACCCGGCCATGGCCATCGAGGTGCAGCAGGCCCTGGGCATCGAGGGCTTCGCCTTCGACATGAACGTGGCCTGCTCCTCGGCCACCTTCGGCATCAAGACGGCGGCGGATTTCATCGCCTCCGGCTCGGTCGGCGCGGTGCTAATGGTCAATCCGGAGGTCTGCTCGGCCCACCTGAATTTCCGCGACCGCGACAGTCACTTCATCTTCGGAGACGTGGCCACGGCGGTGATCGTCGAGGCGGCCGATCAGGCGACCGACGGCTGGGAGATCCTCGGCACGCGGCTCAAGACGGTGTTCTCCAACAACATCCGCAACAATTTCGGCTTCCTCAACAGCGCCGAGGTCGGCGCCGAAGCCGGTGCCCCCTCGCCCGACGGCCGCACCGACAAGCTGTTCGTCCAGCACGGCCGCAAGGTGTTCAAGGACGTGGTGCCGATGGTTTCGGACATGATCCTGGACCACGCCGCCGACCTGGGCGTGGCCGCCGACGGCCTCAAGCGGCTGTGGCTGCACCAGGCCAACATCAACATGAACGACTTCATCGCCCGCAAGGTGCTGGGCCGCGAGCCGGCCCCGGGCCAGAACGTCATCATCCTGGACGAATACGCCAACACCTCCTCGGCCGGCTCGATCATCGCCTTCCACCTGCACAACGCCGATTTCGCCCCCGGCGAGACCGGCCTGATCTGCAGCTTCGGGGCCGGCTATTCGGCTGGCACGGTGTTCGTCCGCAAACGCTGATCGCCGACCGGCTCTCAAATTCGTGAATTACGCGAACCGGGCCCGACGGTTGTGTGCGGCGGCCGCCTTGGGCAGGACTGAGGGCCGAATCTCCTGACGTCCGGAGGGCCCATGCCGGCGCACAGCAAGAAAACCGCCGAAGATCGGCACATCCCCGAGACGGAGGCGCAGGTCGACGACCTGGCCCAGGAAGTGGCCAACGCCCTGCGCTACCTGGGCGGGGCCGCCCACCGCGACCGGGTGGTCGACTGCGTCGGCGCCTTCCGCCGCCAGCGCGGCGCGCCGATCGAGGCCGACCTGCGCGCCCGGATCATCGCCACCTTCGAGCGCCATTGCGAGGACTGGTCGCCGATCGACCAGGCCCTGTTCTTCCTGCCCCACGGCCCCGGCTCGCACCGCTGGGCCCTGTCGGCCAACAGCCGCGGCCGCGCCTGAGCCCATGAAAAAGGGCGCGCGCCCCGAAGGACGCGCGCCCGGCTTTCCGACGTCCGGGTCGCCCTAGAAGCGACGGACGTAGTTCAGCGACCAGACATCCGCCTCGCCGCCGTCGTCGCGGAAGTCGCGGCGGGTCCAGTCGGCGCGGATCCCGTTGTGGGAGGCGAGGTTGTACTGGGCGCCGACCCCGTAGTTGATGCTCTCGCCGTCCTCGGCCACCGACAGCGCGCCGCTGGAGGCCTCGACCGAGGTGGTGCCGTAACCCACCCGACCGATCAGCTCCAGGTTCGACGTCACCGGCAGGAAGCCGACCGCATAGGCGGCCAGGTCATGTTCCAGCTCGACGTCCACCGGGCCGACCGAGTCGTCCCGCACGCCGATGCTGCCCTCGCCCTCGACCCCGAAGTACGGCGTCAGCTTGGTGCCGATGCGGCCGGTGATCGCGCCCAGGTCCACGTCGGCGCCGTCGGCGCTGAGGTGCGAGTAACCGAGCGAGCCGTACCAGTTGGGCTCGCTTTGAGCCATGGCCGGCGCCGCGGCGATCATAGTTACGGCAACGGTCGAGAGAAGAATGTTACGCATTGTTGCTACTCCGTGAGTGACGACTTCTTACGGTCGAACTGCCTACCCAGCGGAGACACAAGTATGTCGCGCACCCGAAAGTTCCAGTCTTTGGCCGTTACTCTCCGCCCCACGTTGCAAACGAGGCACAAACGGCGTTACGGCGTTTCAACCGTTTCGCCGGCCTCTGCGCCGTCCGTCGCCGCCTCCGGGTGGGCGGCCTTCCACTCCATGGCCCGGCGGATACGCCGCTCGACGCTGGGGTGGTCGTAGAACAGGATCTCCTCCAGCCGCGACGGCGACGGCGCGCGGTACTCGGCCGTCTTGATCAGGGCCGCGGCCAGGCCGTCGGGTTCCTGGGCGTGCTCCAGCGAGAAACGGTCGGCGTCGGTTTCCAGCGTCCGGCTCAGGGTGGTCATGGCCGGGGTCAGCAGCAGGGCGACGGTGGACACCACCGCCCCCAGCACCGGCAGGCCGGCCGGATCGGCGATCTGACCCTCGCGCCGGGCGCCCAGCAGGCGGCGGAACAGCGGGTACAGCCGGTCGGTCAGCCAGAAGACCAGCACCGCCAGCCCGGTCAGCACCGCCACCGACCACAGGATGTGGCTGCGCGCATAGTGGCCCATCTCGTGGCCCATCACTGCGCGCACCTCGGCCAGGTCGGCGCCTTGGGCGAACATCGAGTCGCTCATCGCCATCCGCGCCGTGCCGAACAGGCCCGAGACATTGGCGGTGTAGCGATCGGACTGCTTGGACCCGTCGTAGATGTAGATCTTGTCCGACGGCACGCCGGTGCGTTCGGCCAGCTCGACCACCGCATCGCGCACCGGACCCTCGGGCGCCGGTGTGTAATCGTTGAACAGCGGCTCGATGGCGATCGGCGAGACCACCAGGCTCAGCACGATGAAGGCGGTGGTCAGGCCCGAGGCCCAGATCCACCACGTGCGTCGCGCTGCGCGGATCAGGGCGTACAGCGCCACCAGGAAGGCGGCCGTGCCGAGCGTCATGATGGCGGTGGCCATCAGGTTCTCGCCCAGCCACGCCGACCAGGTCTGGTTGTTCAGGCCGTAGGCCTTCTCGCGCCACCAGTCGCTGTACATCGCCCACGGCAGGCTCAGCACCGAACTGATCAGCAGATAGACCAGGCCGACGACGAACGAGACCAGCACGGGCCGGGGCCGGCGCCGCTCAAGTCGGTCGCGCAGGCCCGTCAGCAGCCCCGAATGAATGATCAGCCACGCGACGAGCAGCGAGATCAGCCAGCCCCACAGCATCAGCCAATGGCCGCCCTGGGTGTAGGCGATCGCCGTCGCGTGCTCCTCCGGCGACATCCGCGCCAGATAGGCCGCGGTCGCCGCCGCGGCGTCGAAATTGCTCGTCGTCATGTCTCCCCCCGATCGTTCCGGAGATGAGAGCCCAACCGGCTCCGTCTGTCAGGTGAAATTTCGCGCCGTCGCAGGCGGCTCCCGACTCAGGTCGCGGGCCGCCCCAGGCCCTGCCGCGCCGCCATCCGCCAGGCGACCGCCGCGGCGAGCACCGAGGTGACGGCCAGGCCGACGCCGAACTCGGTGGTCAGCCATTTGGTGACCCCGCGGTCGACCGTCGCCGTGTCCAGCACGCCCTGGATGAACAGGTTGTGCGAGGCGTGCATCAGGGCCGCCGGCCACAAGCTGCCCGACCACAGGGTCAGCCAGGCCATGACCACCGAGATGGCGATCGCCATCACAGCGAAACAGGCCATGCCGTACCAGACCGAGGTCCCCGAATTGTAGTCCGAGAAGATCAGCAGCGGCGCGTGATACAGGGTCCAGATCACGCCCGAGATCAGGGCCGCGCCACCGAAGCCCGTGAACTTGGCCAGCTCCGGCACCAGCAGGCCGCGCCAGCCGATCTCCTCGCCGGTCGCGGTGATCATCGAGAAGGCGACCCCGACCGTGGCCAGCACCAGCAGGCCGCTGGCCGGCGTCTGAGGCAGGTTGAAGTCGGCCGCCAGCATGCCCCAGTGCTCGGTCTGGAAGCCGCCGAAGCCGAGGCCCCAGACCAGCAGATAGACCGGCGCGGCGTACAGCACCGGGATGATGTACCCCAGGCCCAGCTGGGCCGGCCCCTTGGGGATCCAGCCCATGCCCCGCAGGTTCCCCTGGCTGATCAGGCGCACGAGGATCGCCGCCACGCCCGGGCACCACATCAGGGCCATGACGTACAGCCCGCCGCCGGCGCCCAGGCCGCCGCCGCGAATGATCAGGGCGTAAAAGATGCTGCTGAGCAGCGCCGTCAGAACAACGAACGCAACGACCTTGCGCTTCGGCGACCAGTCCATTTGGGGGCTCCCTCCCGATTTTTCCGGAAACTGGCGCGCCCCTGCAAAGCTGTCCGGTTAATTCGCGGAAATCCGCGGGGCCCTCGCCTCTTCGCCCGCGCAGCGGGAGAATAAGGCTCCGCGCACCGGAGCGCAGCGAAGGTCCTCGCGCGGAAGATGAGGGCCGGACGCCCGCTGTCCTCTTCCTCGCCGGAGGGAGAGGGGAACCCGGGCACGGAGGCGTCAGCCTCCGTCCTCGCCCGGGGGTGAGGGCCGGACGCCGCCTACCGGTCCTTTTCGCGCTCGGTTCCGGAGCGCGCGGCCAGGGCCGACTGGGCGGCGGCCAGGCGGGCGATCGGCACCCGGTAGGGCGAGCAGCTGACGTAATCGAGGCCCGTCCGCTCGCAGAAGTCGATCGACGACGGATCTCCGCCGTGCTCGCCGCAGATGCCGATCTTGATGCCGGCGCGCGCCTGGCGGCCGCGTTCGGCGGCGGTGGCGATCAGCTCGCCGACCCCCTCCTGGTCCAGCCGCACGAACGGGTCGTGCTCGAAGATGCCGGCGTCCATGTAGGCCTGCAGGAACCGCCCGGAGTCGTCGCGGCTGATGCCGAAGGTCGTCTGGGTCAGGTCGTTGGTGCCGAAGCTGAAGAACTCGGCGTGCTCGGCCAGGTCCGCCGCTCGCAGGGCCGCCCGCGGCAGCTCGATCATGGTGCCGACCAGATAGGCGATCTCGGCCCCCTGCTCGGCCATCACCTCGCGGGCGGTCCGGTCGGTCAGCTCGCGCAGGAATTTCATCTCCTGCCCCTTGGCCACCAGCGGGTGCATGATTTCCGGCAGCGGCGCCTCGCCGGTCCTGGCCTTGACCTCCAGCGC
>Ga0079224_100016978_pt1 | contig 10244 bp, 5 predicted proteins | sample Stecom2015_FD_80414 | JGI IMG/M metagenome (GOLD analysis project Ga0079224, IMG submission 80414) | Agricultural soil microbial communities from Utah to study Nitrogen management - Steer compost 2015 | ecosystem: Environmental > Terrestrial > Soil > Agricultural land | place: USA: Utah... | reverse complement strand
GCTGTCTCGTATATTGGCTAAATCGCTAAACTGCGAGAATGGCATCACTTCCACGCCTTGCGGACAATGCCGGGCTTGCACGGAAATCGATGCAGGCCGGTTCGTTGACTCCGTAGAGTTGGACGCCGCGTCCAATCGTGGTGTCGACGAGATGACCCAGCTGCTCGAACAGGCGGTGTACGCGCCCAGTGCAGCACGGTTCAAGGTTTACATGATCGACGAAGTGCATATGCTGACCGGTCATGCCTTCAATGCCATGCTCAAGACGCTTGAAGAGCCCCCTGCTCACGTCAAGTTCATACTGGCTACCACCGATCCCCAGAAAATTCCGGTGACGGTACTGTCGCGCTGCCTGCAGTTCAATCTCAAGCAGATGACAGCGGAAGCCATAGTAGGGCATTTGCAGCAGGTGCTACAGGAAGAGGGCTTGCCCTTCGAGGTGCCTGCATTGCGCCTATTGGCACAGGCAGCCTCTGGTTCCATGCGTGATGCCCTGTCCTTGACGGACCAGGCCATCGCCTACAGCGCCGGCGATCTGTCCCTTGATGCTGTGCAAGGCATGCTGGGGACCATCGACCAAACCTACCTTGTCCAGCTTCTCAACGCCTTGGCTGAGGGCGATGCACGTGAAGTAGTGCGCGTGGCCGACGAGCTTGCCATGCGTGGCTTGTCGTACTCAGGTGCTTTGGGCGATCTGGCGGTATTGCTGTCGCGCATTGCTATCGCGCAGCGCGTCCCCGGAGCCCTGCCCGAAGACGATCCACTCGTTCCAGACCTGCAAAAGCTGGCGGCCCAGCTGCATCCAGATCTGGTGCAGCTCTTTTATTCCGTGGCCATACACAGTCGCGGCGAACTGACTTTGGCGCCGGACGAGCACGCGGGCTTCGTCATGGCCTGCTTGCGGATGTTGGCTTTGGCCCCCGAGGGGGCATTGGAAGCAGGCGGACCAGGTTCGCAAGACGTGGGGTCGACGGAATCGCGTACTAACAATACCAGTACGGCCGACCCTCGAACAATGTCGAACACCGTATCAGCATCGGTCCAGACGGGCGGCCCGGCATCGTCGTCTCTCGGTAAGCCGCCGGTAGTGGCCGGGTCTGCACTTCCGGGGCGCACAGATGCCCAAGTGGTCAGTCAGCATGGTGGGCGCAAAGAAACTGTTCAAGAGGGCGCAAGTCCGAAGAAGACCGAGACCTCTCGTGTCAATCAGCGCACACCCGATACTGAACACGTACTAAACCCCTCGACTGGTCGGGCCCCCGGACACGGCCTGCAACGCCAAGATGCAGCGGGCTCACCGGAGTCTGGGGGCCAGTCAGTGGCCTCGCAAGACTCGCAAGGTGGGCCTGTGCTCGCCTCAGACCCAGAAGGCGCGTCAGTTGTCCCTTCAGTGTCAGAAGAATCGCCTGACGTTCCCTTGGACCCGGCGTCAGAAGAATCGCCAGTCGTTCCCTCAGAGTCAGAAGACGCGTCAGTTGTCTCCTCAGGTTATGAAGAAGCGGCAGTGCGCTCCTCACACACGGAAGACCAGTCCAACGTTTCCTCGGAATCGCCAGCTCTTCAGCAACTTTCCGACGATTCCGCAGGTTTGTCCCGGGTTCAACACACGAGGGACATGCAGCACGTCGATACGCAGAACCTTGAGTTTGCCCAGCATGCCTCCACGGGACGACCGAGGGCATATCCCGCTGAAAGCGTTCAGGCAACTGACTCTTCATCTGCACCTCTGGCCGCTATATCGCCCGCCACTGCCCGATCGGTGGAAAGGCCGGAGCCGACGCCGCAGACACCCGAGGCAATACACAGTTCAAGCCCGGTCGAGGACGATTACGGCGACGTACCTGCGTGGGAAGAGATCCCCGTGTCGTATGACGACTTCGAGTCCATGGCGCCACCTGCCGACTCGGAGGCGTACTCAGGTGATGAGTACGTGGCCGAGGGCATCGATATGCCGCCAGACCTGGCCATGCTGGATGACTTGGCAGTACCAGCGCTCAAGGCGCAGACAGGGCAGTCTGGCGGCGCCCAACAGGCGGCCTCTCCCAAACTGCGCGACATGACTCCCTCTAGCTGGCCGTCGTTTGCTGCCAGCTTGCCACTGACTGGGGTGGCCTCAGAATTGGCACGGCAAAGCGAGTGGGTCAAAGCTCAAGGTAATACCATTACCTTACGTGTTGCCGTGCGGACGCTGGCTGAAAGTCCCGGTAAATCCCGGTTGTGTACACTGCTTTCAGAGCATTTCGGTGTGTCGGTACAGCTAGACGTAGAATACGGCGCCACCGGAGACGAAACGGCCCACGCCATGGAGCAAGCGTATCGTGCTCAGCGGCAGCGAGAAGCGGAAGAGGCCGCGCAGGACGATCCGTTTGTCAAAGAATTGATCGAAAACTTTGGCGGCCGGCTCATACCGGGCTCCATCAAAGCCATAATGACCGCCCGTCACGCGTAATGCGTGCGGCAATGACGACTTAACTCACGGACTCAAGCAGGACACCATTATGATGAAAGGACAGATTGCCGGCCTGATGCGCCAGGCGCAGCAGATGCAAGAGAACATGAAAAAGGCGCAAGAAGAGCTGGCCGACATTATTGTCGAAGGGGCTTCCGGCGGCGGCTTGGTAAAGGTTTCGATGAACTGCCGCAATGACGTGAAACGTGTGAGCATTGATCCCAGCCTTTTGGATGAAGACAAGGACATGCTCGAAGACCTCGTCGCTGCCGCGTTTAACGACGCCTTGCGCAAGGCCGAAGCCGCCTCACAAGAGAAGATGGCATCCGTGACTGCTGGCATGCCCTTGCCGCCAGGAATGAAACTTCCGTTCTAAGCTCATGGAAGCGCCCCTGCCCGAACCCGAGCCACTAAAGGCGCTTATCGACGCGTTGCGTCGTCTGCCGGGCGTCGGTGTGCGTTCGGCGCGGCGCATGGCATACCATCTACTGCAGCACGATGTATCGGGCGCGACGCAGCTGTCCCGGGCCTTGGCCGACGCCGCTTCCCGGTTACGTCACTGTACCCGCTGCAATAGCTTTACCGAGTCCGAAGTGTGCGCCGTATGCGCCAATCCAAAACGCGATTCATCGCTGCTTTGTGTAGTCGAAACTCCGGCCGACCAAAACATGATTGAATCCAGCCACGAATATAAAGGGCTGTATTACGTCCTGATGGGCCGGTTGGCCCCTTTGGAAGGTATAGGCCCTATGCAGCTGCAGTTTGAGCGTCTGGTGAACCGCGCCTTGGATGGTCAGGTGCAAGAGGTCATTCTAGCCACCAACTTCACGGCCGAAGGCGAAACCACGGCCCACTACTTGTCGGAATTGTTTCGAGAGCGCGGGTTGTCTGTTAGCAGGCTGGCCCGCGGCGTGCCGGCGGGCAGCGAACTTGAATACGTCGACGCCGGCACCATTGCCTGGGCCTTGATGGAACGACGCTCGACCTGAAGGCTTGACCCGCGCCTGAATGCTGGCCCACCGGACGGGCAAGGCCGGGCGAGGGTAAGCCCGCCGCCCAAAAAAGTTTAATTGGCGCCTACCATTTGATTCTGGCGAGCTTGTTCGATAAGCGCGTCGAGCTTCAGGGCGTCATTTGTAAACGTCCGTATGCCTTCGGCCAGTTTCTCTGTTGCCATGGCGTCTTCATTCAACTGGGTGCGGAAAGCCACTTCGTTCACGCTTTGCAAGGCCGGGGCCTGCGCTCGCGCTGTGTCGGGCGACAGCTGTCGCTGCAAGGTATCGGTGCACGCAGATAGTTCTTCGAGCAGCTCTGGACTAATGGTGAGTAGATCGCACCCGGCCAGGGCCTGGATCTGTCCGATATTACGGAAACTTGCGCCCATCACTTCAGTGGCGATTCCGTGAGTCTTGAAATACGCATAGATCTGGCTTACGGATTTCACCCCCGGATCATTGGGGCCAGAGTTGGCCGACTCATCCCATTGCGGGCCCGCGGCTTTCTTGTACCAGTCGTAAATTCGGCCCACAAAAGGCGAAATCAATTGCACTTTAGCTTCGGCACAAGCAATGGCTTGCGTCAACGAGAAAAGCAGCGTGAGGTTGCAACGTATGCCTTCGGCCTGCAACTGAGCAGCAGCTTGAATGCCTTCCCAGGTGGAGGCAATTTTAATTAGAACGCGCTCGCGCGCCACGCCTGCTTGCTCGTACAGCTGCACCAGGCGTCGTGCCCGCTCGATAGTGGCCTTGGTGTCGAAGGAATGTCGCGCATCTACTTCGGTCGACACGCGGCCCGGAACTATTTCCAGAATTTGGCGACCAAATGCGACCAGGAGCCTATCGACCAGCTCATCGGTAGAAGCATGGGCATGGTCGCGTACCGTGCGTTCCAGCAAAGGACGATAGGCATCTTTTTGCACCGCCTTAAAGATAAGCGAAGGGTTGGTCGTGGCATCGGTAGGCCGGTGCTCGCGCATGATTTCGAAATCGCCCGTGTCGGCGACAACGGTAGTGAACTGGCGTAAGGATTCAAGTTGATTCATTGCGGCTACGACTGTCGTTATAGAAAAAAACGCGCGGGGCGCCAGGAAGTCCGGATGCGTATCAAGGTATAATCTGAAAGTTTACTTACTGAATTTAAAAACCGGGGTCTACTAGTGCTGCCGTCATCTTTTCCCGAGGGGTCCAACGGGACGCCTCCTGCAATTTTGGCTTTGGCGGACGGTACCATCTTCAAGGGTGTCTCTATCGGCGCCGATGGACATGCCGTCGCCGAGGTTGTCTTCAATACGTCCATGACGGGTTATCAGGAAATCCTGACCGACCCCAGTTATAGCGGCCAAATAGTCACTTTAACCTATCCGCATATCGGAAACACCGGCGTTAATACTGAGGACATTGAATCTTCCCGAGTATATGCCGCGGGTCTGGTGGTGCGCGATTGCTCACTCCGGGTGTCCAGTTTCCGGGCCACCATGTCTTTGCCCGAGTATCTGAAGCAAAACGGCATTGTCGCCATTTCGGGAATCGATACACGCAAGCTGACACGAATTCTGCGCGATTCGGGCGCCATGGGCGGCTGCATCCTTGTGGGTGATGACGCCGAGAAGGCCCTTGAGTTGGCAAAAACGTTCACGGGCATGGCGGGCCAGGATCTGGCACGCACGGTTTCCATCAGCAGCCGCAAGCAATGGAGCGAGGGCAGCTGGAAGCTGGGTAAAGGCTATGCCCAGATCGGCGAAGGCGGGCATCATGTGGTTGCCTACGATTTTGGCGTCAAGTCGAATATTTTGCGTCTGCTGACGGACCGCGGCTGTCGCGTTACCGTGGTGCCGGCTCAAACCTCGGTCGAGGAAGTGCTTGAACTGAAGCCCGACGGTATTTTTCTATCCAACGGCCCGGGCGATCCAGAACCATGCGAATACGCGGTTCAGACAGCTAAAGCGGCCATCGAGCGCAAAATTCCCTTGTTCGGCATTTGCCTTGGCCAGCAAATCATTGGTCTGGCAGTCGGCGGTCGTACGGTCAAGATGAAGACCGGCCACCACGGCGCCAACCATCCGGTTCAAGAGCTGGACACGGGGCGTGTATTCATCACCAGCCAAAATCACGGGTTCAACGTCGATGCCGATTCCCTTCCGGCCAACGCCCGTGTCACTCATGTGTCGCTGTTCGACGGCACGTTGCAGGGATTCGAACTGACTGACGGTCCTGCGTTCTGCTTCCAGGGACACCCTGAAGCAAGTCCCGGCCCTCACGACATCGTCGTGCTTTTCGACAAATTCGTCAGCCTTATGGCCGGACAAAAATAAGCTGCATTATGCCCAAGCGTACAGATCTCCAAAGCATTCTTATTATTGGCGCAGGCCCCATTGTCATTGGACAGGCCTGCGAGTTCGATTACTCGGGCGCACAGGCGTGTAAGGCCCTCAAGGCGGAAGGCTATCGAACCATTTTGGTAAATAGCAATCCGGCCACCATCATGACCGACCCCGAAACGGCCGATGTCACCTATATCGAGCCCATCACCTGGCAGGCGGTCGAGAAGATCATCGAGCGTGAAAGGCCCGACGCACTCTTGCCTACTATGGGAGGCCAGACCGCGCTCAACTGCGCCTTGGATCTCGAGCGGCATGGGGTATTGGCAAAATACGGCGTCGAAATGATAGGCGCCAACGCCAAAGCCATTGACAAGGCCGAGGACCGACAGAAGTTCAAGCAGGCCATGGCCAGCATCGGCCTGGAGTCGGCCAAGTCGGGCGTGGCCCAGTCCATGGAAGAAGCCTGGGAAGTCCAGCGCCATATTGCCGAACAGGTCGGCACGGCCGGCTTTCCCGTCGTGATTCGGCCCAGCTTCACCTTGGGCGGTTCGGGTGGCGGCATTGCCTACAACCCGGAAGAATTCGAAACCATCTGTCGCCGCGGCCTTGAGGCCTCGCCTACCAATGAACTGCTTATCGAAGAGTCGTTGCTGGGATGGAAAGAATTCGAGATGGAGGTCGTGCGCGACAAGGCAGATAACTGCATTATCGTGTGCTCCATCGAAAACCTCGACCCCATGGGCGTGCACACGGGCGACTCCATTACCGTGGCGCCGGCCCAGACCTTGACCGACAAAGAATACCAGGTCATGCGAAACGCCTCGATCGCGGTTCTGCGTGAAATTGGTGTCGACACCGGCGGTTCCAACGTGCAGTTTGCGGTTAATCCCGACAACGGTCGCATGATCGTCATCGAGATGAACCCGCGCGTGTCGCGGTCCTCAGCTCTGGCTTCCAAGGCTACCGGTTTCCCCATCGCCAAAGTGGCAGCCCGCTTGGCCGTGGGTTACACCCTTGACGAACTGAAGAACGAAATCACCGGAGGCGCCACCCCTGCGTCCTTCGAGCCCACTATCGATTACGTGGTCACGAAGGTGCCACGTTTTGCCTTTGAAAAATTCCCCCAAGCCGATTCGCGTCTGACCACGCAGATGAAGTCGGTGGGTGAAGTGATGGCCATTGGCCGTACCTTCCAGGAATCTTTTCAAAAGGCCTTGCGAGGCCTGGAAGTGGGCGTCGACGGCCTTAACCAAAAGACCACCGATCGCGAAAAGCTCCAGGTGGAATTGGGCGAGCCTGGACCGGAGCGCATCTGGTATGTCGGCGACGCCTTTGCTCAGGGTTTCACTCTTGACGAAGTGCATAACCTGACTCATATCGACCCCTGGTTCTTGGCCCAGATCAAAGAGATCGTCGACATCGAGTTGGCGCTCGAGCAAAAAACTTTGGCGGACCTGGACCGCGACACGGTATGGCAGCTCAAGCGCCGGGGCTTTTCAGACCGTCGTCTGGCTTTCCTGCTGGATACGTCCGAATCCGAAGTGCGCAAGGTGCGTCATCAGTTTGGCGTTCGCCCCGTATACAAGCGGGTGGATACCTGCGCGGCGGAGTTTCCCACAAACACCGCGTATATGTACTCCACCTACGAGGACGAATGCGAATCGCTGCCTAGTGATCGCAAGAAGATCATTGTCCTGGGCGGTGGGCCAAACCGTATCGGCCAAGGCATCGAGTTCGACTATTGCTGCGTGCATGCGGCCATGGCGCTGCGGGAAGACGGGTTCGAGACCATTATGGTCAACTGCAACCCCGAAACCGTGTCCACAGATTACGACACCTCCGACCGCCTCTATTTCGAGCCTCTGACCTTGGAAGATGTGCTCGAAATCGTCCATATCGAGAAGCCTGTCGGTACAGTTGTGCAGTATGGCGGCCAGACGCCTCTGAAATTGGCCCGCGCGCTGGAAGCCAACGGGGTGCCCATCATCGGCACCAGCCCCGAATCTATCGATATCGCTGAAGACCGCGAGCGTTTCCAGAAGCTGCTTACCAAATTGGGACTGCGCCAGCCGGCCAACCGCACGGCTCGTACGGAAGGCGAGGCCTTGGCTTTGGCAGCGGAAATCGGTTATCCCCTGGTGGTGCGTCCTAGTTATGTATTGGGCGGGCGCGCCATGGAAATCGTGCACGAGCAACAAGAGCTCGAGCGGTACATGCGCGAGGCGGTCAAGGTCAGCAACGATTCCCCCGTGCTGCTCGATCACTTCCTAAACAACGCCACCGAGGTGGATGTTGACTGCATTGCAGACGGCGAACAGGTGTTTGTAGGTGGTGTCATGGAGCACATCGAGCAAGCGGGTGTGCACTCGGGCGATTCCGCCTGCAGTCTGCCCCCGTACTCCTTGTCCCAAGACATGATCGATGAGATCAAGCGTCAGACCTTGCTGATGGCCCGGGCTCTTAACGTGAAGGGATTGATGAACGTCCAGTTCGCCATCCAGGATAACGAAGTTTATGTCCTGGAAGTGAACCCGCGAGCCTCGCGTACTGTGCCGTTTGTTTCCAAGGCCACCGGTCTGCCTCTGGCGAAAATTGCGGCTCGCGTCATGTCCGGCATGTCCCTCGCCGAGCAGGGAGTCACGGAAGAAATCGTTCCTCCGTATTTCTCGGTCAAGGAAGCGGTATTCCCCTTTGTGAAGTTCCCGGGTGTGGACACGATTCTCGGCCCCGAGATGAAATCCACCGGCGAAGTCATGGGTGTCGGCGAGAGCTTTGGTGAAGCCTTCGTGAAGTCGCAGATGGCAGCTGGCGCTCAGCTACCCGAGTCGGGCACGGCTTTCATCAGCGTGCGGGACCAGGACAAACCCAAGGCTGTGGAAGTGGCTCGGGGACTGACCCAACTGGGGTTCCGCATCATTGCCACCCGCGGTACGGCCTCGGCCATCCAGGCTGCGGGCTTGCCGGTGCAATTGGTAAACAAAGTGACCGAAGGCCGCCCGCACATTGTGGACATGATTAAAAGCGGCGAAATCGACCTTGTCATCAACACGGTCGAAGAGCGGCGTAACGCCATAGCCGACTCACGGACCATACGGATTCATTCTTTGGCCGGTCGCGTTACCTTCTTCACCACCATAGCTGGTGCGCGCGCAGCCGTTGAGGGCTTGCAGTATTTGCTGCACGGAGAAGGCCTGAAGGTCTACCCCTTGCAAGAGCTTCACGCTTTACTGCCGCAGTAACTCTTCCACTCTAGGCGGCTTTTTTGAAGCGAGCTACGGCCCTGGTCGTGCTCGCTTCTTTTCGAATAATAAGAGGCAATAATGTCAGACAGTTTTTTCCCCCGGTGGCGCCGCGTGCAGAGCGGTCAGGTGGTTGTGCAGCCAGACGAAATGCTTTCCTGGCCGCAGAATATCGCCATGGGAGCGCAACACGTGGTCGCCATGTTCGGCTCGACCATCCTCGCTCCCTTGCTTATGGGTTTCGACCCCAACGTCGCTATCCTGATGTCGGGGTTTGGCACGCTGATTTTCTTCCTGTTTGTACGGGGGCGTGTGCCGAGCTACCTGGGATCAAGCTTTGCGTTTATTGGTGGGGTTATCGCGGTTACAGGGTATGCGGGCGCCGGGCATAACGCCAATATTGGGGTGGCGCTTGGCGCCATTATTGCGTGTGGGGCCGTGTATAGCGCTATCGGCCTGCTTGTATGGTGGTTCAATGCAAGGTCGGGTGATGGCGGGGCGTGGATAGATAAGCTGATGCCCCCTGTCGTCACCGGCGCAATCGTGGCCGTCATCGGGCTGAATCTGGCCCCCATCGCTGCCAAAGGTGCGATGGGAGGTTCGACGTTCGACGCGCTTATGTCGCTGTTGACGGTCTTGTGTGTGGGCGGTATTGCTGTTTATACGCGTGGCACCATGCAGCGCCTGCTCATCCTTATTGGCTTGGTGCTAGCCTGCGTCATATACGGCCTCTTGACCAATGTTTTAGGGCTCGGGGCGCCCATTGATTTCTCGGCCGTGGCTGCTGCTTCCTGGGTGGGGCTGCCGCGCTTTGAGGCTCCGGTATTTGAAGCACATGCCATGAGCGTGATTATTCCTGTGGCCATCATTCTGGTCGCCGAGAACCTGGGGCATATCAAGGCTGTCAGCGCCATGACGGGAAAGAACCTCGATCGATATCTGGGGCCTGCTTTTGTCGGTGACGGGGTGGCCACCATGGTGTCAGGGGCAGTCGGCGGAACCGGTGTGACCACGTATGCAGAGAACATAGGTGTGATGACGGTAACCCGCATCTACTCCACTCTTGTGTTTGTAGTGGCCGCCATTATCGCCATATTGCTCGGGTTCTCGCCCAAGTTCGGCGCATTGATACAGACGATCCCTGGTCCCGTGCTCGGCGGGATGTCCATAGTGGTTTTTGGCCTTATCGCCATCGCCGGTGCTCGCATATGGGTGGTTAACCAGGTGGATTTTTCCG
>Ga0079224_100016977_pt1 | contig 10245 bp, 9 predicted proteins | sample Stecom2015_FD_80414 | JGI IMG/M metagenome (GOLD analysis project Ga0079224, IMG submission 80414) | Agricultural soil microbial communities from Utah to study Nitrogen management - Steer compost 2015 | ecosystem: Environmental > Terrestrial > Soil > Agricultural land | place: USA: Utah... | reverse complement strand
TCCTCCGCTACTGCCAGGCGTTCGACATCGACCGCGAGAAGATCAACGTGAACGGCGGCGCCATCGCCATGGGCCATCCGTTGGGCGCGACCGGTGCCATGATCTTCGGAACGGTGCTCGACGAGCTGGAGCGGCGCGACCTCAACACCGCACTGGTCACGCTCTGCATCGGCGCCGGCATGGGCACGGCCACCATCATCGAAAGGGTCTGAGGTCGATGACCCTCGATCCGCGAAAGACGGCGCTCGTCCTCATCGACGTCCAGGCGGGTATGCAGGAGCGCGAGGCGCGCGGCGAACGGCGCAACAACGCTGCCGCCCTTTCCAACATGAGGCGCCTCCTCGACGCCTTTCGCGCGCGAGGCATTGCGGTCATTCACATCCGGCATGCCTCCACCGAGAAGGATTCGCTCCTGCGTCCGGAGCTTCCCGGCTATCAGCCGATCGAGGAGGTGCGCGAGCGCGCGGGCGAGCCGGTCGTCGTCAAGTGCGTCAACTCCGCCTTCATCGGCACGGACCTCGAAGAGCGGCTTCGGCGAGACGGGATCGAGACGCTGGTGATCGCCGGCGCCACCACGGACCACTGCGTCGACACGACAACGCGCATGGCCGGCAATCTGGGCTTCGACGCGCGGCTGGTGGAGGATGCCTGCTTCACCTTCGACCGCATCGGCTTCGGCGGGCGCAAGGAGCGGGCCGAGGACATCCACCACATGTCGCTGTCGAATCTCGACGGCGAATTCGCCACCATAGAGACGACGGATACGGTGCTTGCCGCACTGGACAAAAGCGCGGCCGCTTGAGGAGAACGGGATGAGCTACAGGAACTTCACGGTCGAAACCGAGGCCGACGGCATTGCGCTGGTCACCTGGGACATGCCCGACCGCTCCATGAACGTCTTCACCGAAGAGGTGATGGACGAGCTGGAGAAGATCATCGACGCCGTCGTGGCCGACGAAAAGGCCAAGGGAGCGGTCATCACTTCCGGCAAGGAAAGCTTTTCCGGCGGCGCCGATCTCGCCATGCTGCAGAGGATGCTGGGGACTTTCGAAGAAGAGAAGGCGAAGAATCGCGACAAGGCGATTTCCATGCTCTTTGAAGGTGCGGGACGCATGAGCCGGCTGTGGCGCAAGCTCGAGACCTGCGGCAAGCCGTGGGTGTCGGCCATCAACGGCACCTGCATGGGCGGCGCCTTCGAGCTGTCGCTCGCCTGCCACGGCCGCGTGGCCGCCGACAGCGACAAGGTGAAGATGGGGCTGCCGGAGGTGAAGGTCGGCATCTTCCCCGGCGCGGGCGGCACGCAGCGCGTGCCGCGTCTGGCCAATACGCAGGAAGCCCTGCAGATGCTCACCAGCGGCCAATCGCTTTCGCCGAAGAAGGCGAAATCCATGGGCCTGATCCACGAGACTGCCTCACCCGACGCGCTCATCGAGACGGCGAAGAGGATGATCAGGGAAGGGCTGAAGGCGACGGCTCCCTGGGACGAGAAGGGCTTCAAGCTGCCGGGCAGGCCCGTCTATTCGGCGGCCGGCGCGAATCTGTGGCCGCCTGCGATCGCGATCCTGCGCCGCGAGACCTACGGCAACTATCCGGCCGCCATCGCCATCCTGAAATGCGTCTACGAGGGGCTTTTGGTGCCCTTCGATACCGCGCTCAGGATCGAGCAGCGCTACTTTACCGAGATCCTGCAGAGGACCGAGGCGCGGATGATGATCCGCTCGCTCTTCATCTCGCTGCAGGAGCTCAACAAGGGCGCGCGCCGGCCGAAGGACGTGCCGGAGACGAAATTCAGCAAGATCGGCGTCCTGGGCGCCGGATTCATGGGCGCAGGCATCGCCTATGTGACTGCCAGGGCCGGCATTCCGGTGGTGCTTCTCGATCGTGACGTGCCTTCCGCCGAAAAGGGCAAGGCCCACTCGGCCAATCTCATGGATGCCCAGATCAAGAAGGGCCGGGCGAGCGAGGAAGACAAGAACCGGCTGCTTTCGCTGATCACGGCGACCGACGACTATGCGCAACTCGACGGCTGCGACCTCGTGATCGAGGCGGTGTTCGAGGATTCGGAGGTCAAGAAGGCAGTGACGGAGAAGGCAGAGGCAGTGCTGAAACCTCCCGCGGTCTTCGCCTCAAACACCTCGACCATTCCGATCACGAGCCTGGCGAAGAACTCCGCGCGGCCGAAGGATTTCATCGGCATCCATTTCTTCTCGCCGGTCGACAGGATGATGCTTGTCGAGATCATCCTCGGCAAGAAGACGGGCGACAGGGCGCTGGCGGTTGCCATGGACTACGCGCGCGCCATCAAGAAGACGCCGATCGTCGTCAACGACACGCGCGGCTTCTACGTCAACCGCTGTGTGCTCCGATACATGCAGGAAGCCTACAACATGCTGATCGAGGGCGTGCCCGCGCCGATGATAGAAAACGCGGCCAAAATGGCTGGCATGCCCGTCGGCCCGCTGGCGCTCACCGACGAGACGGCCATCGACCTCGCCCAGAAGATCATGAAGCAGACGATCCGCGATTTGGGCGAGAAGGCGGTCGACGAGAAACAGATGGCGCTCATCGACACCATGGTCGACAAGCATGGCCGGCACGGGCGCAAGAACGGCAAGGGATTTTACGACTATCCGGAAAAGCCGGCCAAGAAACACCACTGGCCGGGACTCAAGGAGCTCTATCCGCAACAGGACCCGGACACGATCGACGTGGAGGAGTTGAAGAGCCGTTTTCTCGTCACGATCGCGCTCGAGGCCGCCCGCGTGATGGAGGAGGCAATCGTAACCGACCCGCGCGAGGCGGATGTCGGCTCGATCCTCGCCTTCGGCTTTGCGCCATATACGGGCGGCGCGCTCTCCTACATCGACGGCATGGGCGCAGATGCCTTCCTGAGGAAGGCGAAGGCGCTGCAGAAGAAGTACGGCAGGCAGTTCAAGCCGCCGAAGCTTCTTCTCGACATGGCCGAAAAGGGTGAAACCTTCTATGCCCGCTTCGATCCGCATGCCGGCGAGGCGAGGAAGGCGGCGTAAGCGCCGGCTCTTTCTCCTCCCCGCAAGGAGGGAGAGCGACCCGAAGCACTCATGTACGTCTGGGCGCGCCTGTTCAGGATGATGGCGACCGCGCCGCGGCGCGGTCTCTATCGCTTCGGCGAGGAAAGCCGCTTCGCTTTCCGCTGCCTGCCGAGCGACATCGATGCCAACATGCACCTCAACAACGCGCGCTACATGATGCTCGCAGACGTCGGCCGCATCGACATCTTTCTGCGTACCGGTCTGCTCAGGATGGCGCGGCAAAACGGCTGGGCGCCGATGATAGGCGGCTTGCAGGCAGCATATCTGCGAGAGATCAGGCTGTGGAAGCGCTTCGAGGTCGTCTCCTCCATCGAGACGTGGGAGGACAGGCAGGCGGTCAGCAAGCATCGCTTCGTACTGGACGATGGCCGTACCGCCGCGCTCGTGCTCACGGCGGTGGGCGTCTATGACCGGCGTAGCCGACGCTTCGTCGCAATCGACGAGGTTGTCGCAGCCCTCGGCCAGAACGTTGCGCCGCGTCCGCCAAGCGAGGAGGAACGCGCATTCATGGCCGCGCACGCCAATTTGAGGACGCTAGCGAAATCGTCCGACTGAGTCATGTCGAAAGAAGACAAGGCTATGCCTGCGGCCATCGACTACTACCTATCGAGTACTCCTTGACGTCTGCTTCGCCCTCATTGGCAACCGGGCGGGCCGCCTTTGCGGCTTGGCCAGTCTTTGCCGGCTGGACAAGGACCGCCAGAAACGTTAAGAAAAACGGAACAGGCATTTTTTCCTGCAAGAAGAACTTCGGGAGGAACTGCAACCGTGCTCTCGCACGCGCAGGTGTGGGCGGCGATCGACGAGCTTGCTGCGCGCCACTCGCTTTCGGCATCCGCACTTGCCAAAAAGGCCGGATTGGACTCGACGGCGTTCAACAAGTCCAAGCGGTGCTCGCCGGACGGGCGGCTGCGCTGGCCTTCCACGGAATCGCTCGCAAAGGTGATGAAGGCGACCGGCGCCTCGCTCGATGAGTTCATGGCCATCGTCGCGGAGTGCGGTGAAGGCCGTGTCCGGCGCCGGACGGTCCCCCTGATCGGCTTTGCGAAGGCCGGTGCAGGCGGCTATTTCGACGAGGCAGGCTTTCCGGCCGGCGAGGGGTGGGAGCAGGTGGAGCTGCCCGGCGGCGTGCGCGGGGGCGCCTATGCGCTCCAGGTGCAGGGCGATTCCATGCTGCCGCTTTATCGGAACGGCGACATTCTGATCGTGGAGCCTGGTTCGCCCGTCCGCCGCGGCGATCGCGTCGTCGTCAAGACAGTCGCCGGCGAGGTCATGGCCAAGGTCCTGCGCCGGCAGTCCAGCAAGACGGTCGAGCTGGCCTCTCTCAACGCCGATTATCCCGATCGCAGCTTCGACAGGAGCGAGATCGAATGGATCGCCCGTATCGTCTGGGCCAGCCAATAAATGGGTGCCGGTTCGATGCCGGCTTTCCTTCCTCTGTTTTCTCTATTCACCGTACGCATGTCGGGTAAGGACGGTCAGACCGTCGCCGGTCGCGAGGCGATCAGGCCACAAGCTCACCCTTCAGTGCCCGCTCGATGAGGACGCGCGTCTCCCCGATTCCGTAAAGTGCTACGAACGAGCCGAAGCGCGGTCCGCGTTCCTGGCCGAGCAGCACTTGATAGATCATCTGGAAGAACGCCCCCGATACGCCGGGGCCGCCGGTCGGGCTCTTCCTGGTGTGATCCTGGTAGCGCTCGATCTCCCGCGCCACGTCCAGTGCCGCGCTCTGGATCGTCTCGCCGTCGGCTCCTTCCTCGAGAGTCGCAAGCTTTTCGGACAGCCGGCCAAGCGCCTCGCGCTCGACCTCATCCGGAGGGCGGAAACGCTTCGCCGGGCGCACGAAATCGTCGAAATAGCGGATGGCGTAGTCCGTCAGGCGGTCGAGCTCGGGATGCGTCTTCGGCGTCACTCCCGGCGCATAACGCGAGATGAAGCCCCACAGGACCGCCTTGTCCTGCGCGTTGGAGGCGCTGACGAGATTGAGCAGCAGCGCAAAGGGCACCGGAAGTGCCACATCCGGCGGGTTGCCGTCATGGATGTGCCAGACCGGATTCCCCAGCCGGCTCTTCCAGTCCTGCGTGCGGTAGGCCGAGAGAAAGGAGTAGTAATCGTCCACGGCCTTCGGAATGACGTCGAAATAAAGCTTCTTCGCGGCCTTGGGCTTGTGGAACATGTAGAGCGACAGGCTCTCCGTCGGCGCGTAGGTCAGCCATTCGTCGATGGTCAGCCCGTTGCCCTTCGACTTCGAGATCTTCTGGCCATTCTCATCGAGGAAAAGTTCGTAGTTGAAGCCTTCAGGCGGCCGGCCGCCGAGAGCGCGGCAGATCTCGCCGGCGAGCTTGACGCTGTCGATCAGATCCTTGCCCGACATCTCGTAGTCGACCCCGAGCGCGGTCCAGCGCATCGCCCAGTCCGGCTTCCACTGCAGCTTGGCATGGCCGCCCGTGACCGGCGTTTCGAAGCGTTTGCCCGTTTCGGGATCGCGCCACACGATGGTGCCGGCCTCGACCTTGCGCTCCTCGATCGGCACCTGCATCACAACCCCGGTTTCCGGGTGGATCGGCAGGAAGGGGGAATAGGTCTGCGCGCGCTCCTCGCGCAGCGACGGCAGCATGATTTCCATCACCGCCTCGAAGCACTCCAGCATCTTCAGAAGCGTCGCGTCGAAGCGACCCGAGCGGTAGTAGTCGCTCGAGGAGGCGAATTCGTAGTCGAAGCCGAATTGATCGAGGAAATGCCGCAGCCTGGCGTTGTTGTGATGGCCGAAACTTTCGTGCGTGCCGAACGGGTCGGGTATCTGCGTCAGCGGCTTGCCGAGATGCCGGCTGAGCATTTCCTTGTTAGGCACGTTGTCCGGCACTTTCCTCAGGCCGTCCATGTCGTCGGAAAAGCACAGTATCTTCGTCTTCACCCGTCCCTCGGTAAGCACGCGGAAGGCATGGCGCACCATCGAGGTGCGCACCACCTCGCCGAAGGTGCCGATGTGGGGCAGGCCGGAAGGGCCGTAGCCCGTCTCGAACAGCACCGTGTCGGGATAGGGACCGCCCTTGTAGCGCGCGACGATCTTGCGTGCTTCCTCGAATGGCCAAGCCTTGCTTTCCGCCGCCGCCTCGAGCATTTCCGGCGTCAGTTTCGTCCCGCTCGTCTGCTGATGCATCGTTCGTTTTTCGCTCCTCGGGAGAAAGGCTCTAGGCGCCCGGCGGCGGGGCGTCAATCGCGACGTGAGAGTTTTTCGTTGCGCCGGCGCGCCGTCGTTCCTACCCTCCGCAACACGGATTCTGGACAGGAGAGCCGCATGGCATTGCCGAGCCCACATGAAGCCCTGATCTACCTGATGGTCATCATGTCCGCCGCCGATCGGGACATGACCGATTCCGAGCTCGCGCGGATCGGCGAGGTCATCCGCACCTTGCCCATCTTCCAGGGTTTCGATGAAAACCGCATCATCGATGTGGCGCGTAAATGCCAGGAACTCCTCCAGGAGGAGAACGGGATGGAAAACATCCTGAAACATGTACGCGAAAGCCTGCCTGAAAAGCTGCACGAGACGGCCTATGCGCTGGCGGTCGAGGTCGCGGCGGCCGACCTCCATGTCGAGCCGGAAGAGCTGCGCATGCTGCAGATCATCCGCAGCCGGCTTCAGGTCGAGCCGCTGGTCGCAGCGGCAATCGACCGCGCCGCCCGCGCACGCCATCGCAGGCTCGTCTGACCCCGCTCACGCGTTTTTGACTGGCAAGGGACAGCGGGAGCGGAAGGACAGGGCGCATGGGAGGGTTCATCCTGTCGGAGCCGGTAATCCGGTTCCTCGCTTTCATCGCCGTATTCACCGCCATGGCCGCCTATGAGCTGTGGTCGCCGCGGCTCGAACGCGCCGAGATGGCCGGGGCCTGGAAGGCGCGGCGCTGGTTCGCCAACCTGTCGCTGCTCGTCATCTCGTCGGCTGTCCTGCGGGTCGTCTTTCCCGCGGCCGCCGTGGGCGCGGCACTCTGGGCCGAAGCCAAGGGTTGGGGACTTTTTCGCCAGATCGGGGCAAACGCTGTTTTCGCAGGCGTCATATCCTTCGTGCTGCTCGACCTCGCCGTCTGGCTCGAACATGTGGCAAGCCACAAGATCCCGCTGTTGTGGCGCATCCACCGCATTCACCACGTCGACAACGGCTTTGACGTGACGACGGGGCTGCGCTTCCACCCGTTGGAGATACTGCTTTCGATGCTGTGGAAGGCGGGCGTGGTGATCGCGCTCGGCGCACCGGTGCCGGCTGTGCTGGTGTTCGAGATCGTGCTCAACGGCACATCGATGTTCAACCACTCCAACATCGCCATTCCGAAACCGGTTGACCGCGTGCTCCGGCTCGTGCTCGTCACGCCCGACATGCACCGCGTGCATCATTCGAGCATCCGCCGCGAAACCGATTCCAACTACGGCTTCAACTTTCCGTTCTGGGACCGGCTGTTCCGCACCTATGTGGCGCAGCCGAGCCGCGGGCATCAGGATATGCAGATAGGCCTCGAGCAGTATCGCGGCGCCGACACGGCCCGGCTTCTATGGGCGCTGGTCCTGCCCTTCCGCACAGACAGGCGCGATTAGATCAAACTCGGGGTTTTGCGGCCAGGCGGAGTCACCTACCGCGGCCCGGACGGGACTAGCCAGAAACGGAAAGAGCCCGGCTTTCAGGCCGGATACAAGCCGTCCTAGTAGAAGCCGACGGGGAAATAGCGCAAATAGAGTTCGGCGAAGGTGCCGTCGCTCTCGATCTGGCGCAGTGCGTAGTCGAGCGCCTGGACGAGATCGCGATTTCCCTTGGCGACTGCAATCGCAAGGCCATGGCCGAGATATTCCGGCGCCAGATAGGGGCCGCCCGCGAAGGTGCAGCATCTGGCCTCCTCGTCGTCGGCCAGCCAGAAGCTTAGCTGCATGCCGTCCCCGAAGACGGCGTCTATCTTGCCTTGACGGAGATCGTCGAGCATCCACTGCCGGCGCGTGTAGACCACCGGCTTCACCTCGGAAAAGAGGTCGCGCAGCATGCGCTCATGCGCCGTCTCGTCCAGCGTGCCGACGCGTTTTCCCCGCAGCTTCTCGTATAGCGGTTCTTCCGCCGCCTCCGGCCTTCGCATTACGAACCGCGCCGGAAACTGCAAGAAGGGGCGGGAAAAGTCGTACACTTCACGGCTCTTCCGGGTGATCGCCAGCCCGGCGATGACGGCATCCCCCTGGCCGCTCTCGATCGCACCGGCCAGTTCCTCCCAGGGCAAGGCCTGGATCTGGCACCGGTTTTCGATTTCCAGCTCCCTGCATATCGCACGCGCGAGATCGACGTGGAACCCGGTCAGCCGGCCCGCTTCGTCGAGAAAGTTGAAGGGACGGAAATCGGTCGTGGTGAGGAAACGCAGCCTGGTCAGCTCCGAAAGGTCGGGCTTCGCCGGGCGCTCGTCGGCGTCCCAGAAATACGGGATTGCTGGCGCCGATCGGGATACCGCCGCGCCGGCCGCCAGGAGCAAGACCGCAAGTGCAACCACCGTTTGCCGCATGAAACATGCTCTCCGCTGCCGCTAAACATGGCTATATGGCACCGGCAGGGAATGCAACTTGCGGTCCGAAAGAGATCTCCTTCTTCATTTCGCGCCGGCAAATCCAGCCAAATTTCGCTGAAGGGGTATCCTGAAGGCGCAAATTCGGATTACAATCCAAAGGTTAATTGTGATTTGCCGCGCAACCGGGATCACGAGAGGGTAAACAAGGGACCGGCGGCTGATGCAGGATTTTGACCAGACCCTGGAATTCATAAGCCGGGTCCAGCTTGCTACCAAGCCTGAGGAGATTTGCAAGAGAGTACTGGAAGTGACGCGGCGCTACGGCGTGACGGCAGTGGTCGCAGCCGCCGTGCCGTCCCTGAACGCGTCTGCCGAAGAAATTCGCGCCCATGTCTTGCTGAACGGCTGGCCCGAGAAGTGGTTTGAGCGATATCTGTCCAGGGGGTATCTGAGGCATGATCCCCTCGCCTTTCATCTGACGCACGATCCGGCGCCCGTGAAATGGCAGACGGTGTTCGAAAGCGTCCCTTCGGGGAGCGCGGCCATGGAGATCATCCGAGATGCCAGCGCTTTTGGCATGAGGGACGGCGTGGGGCTTTCGCTCGGAACCCTCGAAGGAACACCCGTGCTGATCTCGCTCGCTGGCGAAAGGATAGAAATGTCGAGCGAGGATTTGGGCGTAGTGTCCTTGGTCTGCGCCCTTGCCGTGGGCCGCGCCATCCAGATACGCACCGGTCAAACCGACCGAATGTCGCAACGCGAACTCTCATCGCGCGAAATCGAATGTATCCGATGGGCTGCCCGCGGAAAGTCGGAATGGGAGATTTCGCAGATTCTGGGCATTTCCGAGCACACTTCGGAAAAACATCTTTTGCGCGCGAAGGCCAAGCTCGGCGCGATCAATCGCGTTCATGCTGTCGCCGAAGCAATAAGAAGAGGCTACATCAGCTAATACGCTGGCCGTACAATGTCCTGATTGACATATATGTATTTTCACACATGTTAGAGATGCGTGCGAAGCAGAGAAGGCGGCTTGGCTTCTGTGCGCTACTAATTGGTCGTGTCATCGGGAGGGGTATGGTGATGGGGCGATCTCGTTTTCTTGAAGCTCTCGCATTTCAATGCAATGCCCCATTGCGGGCCTGCAGCTTCGAGCGCGGCCGACTGAGCAGCCAAGAGCTGCGTTACAGTTGAGGTCCTGAGGCCCATTCTGACGGGCCGGTTCCTACTCGAATGCACGCACTATGACGAAGCCGGGAATTGACGGACTCCGGTCGCGGCCCGCTTTCACCGGATCGCGCGCGGATTTTGGGGGGTCGATTTCCCTTGACGGGTCGAGTGGAATCTACGCCGCTTCCCCCATGTCCGATTGGCTGCCGGTTCTGCGCAGGCTCGGCATCACCTCCGAGTTCGCGTACACGCTTGCTGCCCGCGCCGCCGCCAACGGCACGGCCTTTCAAACCGAGCTCATTGCGTCAGGTGGGGTTCGAGAGGAGGATTTGTTCAGGGCGCTTGCGCTGGAACTGAACCTCGCCTTTGCGCCTTCGGTCGAACACGGCAAGCTGATCGTCGACGAGAAAAACAGCCTGCTTCTCCTGCGGCGGCGGGGCGGAATCGGCGTGGCCATGGCCGTGGAAGGC
>Ga0079224_100016976_pt1 | contig 10245 bp, 11 predicted proteins | sample Stecom2015_FD_80414 | JGI IMG/M metagenome (GOLD analysis project Ga0079224, IMG submission 80414) | Agricultural soil microbial communities from Utah to study Nitrogen management - Steer compost 2015 | ecosystem: Environmental > Terrestrial > Soil > Agricultural land | place: USA: Utah... | reverse complement strand
GGTCTCGAACGAGGTGTGGCGCGGCAGCGTGCCCGGCGGCGAAGTGGGGCGGAGGTTCGGCGATGCGGCAGGGAGGCTGAACCAGGCGGGCGCTGCGAAGGCCGACAGTGTGCGTTTCATGGCCGCCGGTATTCCGATGAAGGTGAAATGACATGCCCGTGACCGACGAAACGCGGAACGAACGGCACAAGGCCAAGATGGCCAAGCGCAAGGCGCATCAGGAAGCCAAGCTGCGCGAAAAGACGATCGAGAAGGGCTTGCTGATCGTCAACACCGGCCCTGGCAAGGGCAAAACGACTGCTGCCTTCGGGCTGGCGCTGCGCATGCTCGGCCACGGCCGGCGCGTGGGCGTCGTGCAGTTCATCAAGGGTGCCTGGCACACCGGCGAGAAGGACGCCTTCTCCCGCTTCGGCGACATGATCGAGTGGCACACGATGGGCGAGGGCTTCACCTGGGAGACGCAGGACCGCACGCGCGACATCGCGGCCGCCGAGCGTGCCTGGGAAAAGGCGCTCGACCTGATGGCCGACACCTCGATGGGACTCGTGGTTCTGGATGAGCTCAATATCGCTTTGCGCTACGAATATCTCGACATCGACGCGGTCGTCTCGGCTCTTGCCGCGCGCCGCGGCGATCTGCACGTGGTCGTCACCGGTCGCAACGCCAAGCAGCAGCTCATCGAGGCAGCGGATCTCGTCACCGAGATGGGTCAGGTGAAGCATCATTTCGCGGCCGGGGTGAAGGCGCAGCAGGGTATAGAGTTCTAGGAACGAACATGGCAGCCCGCGCGCTGATGTTCCAGGGCACTGGGTCCGATGTCGGCAAGTCGCTGATCGTGGCCGGGCTCTGCCGCGCGCTGACCAACCGCGGGCTGACGGTGCGGCCATTCAAGCCGCAGAACATGTCCAACAACGCGGCGGTAACCCTGGAGAACGGTGAAATCAGCCGCGCTCAGGCCTTGCAGGCGCGCGCCGCGCGTGCCGAACCCACCGTTCACATGAACCCGGTGCTCCTGAAACCGCAGAGAGAGATCGGCGCCCAGATCGTGGTGCACGGCAAGGTCCGCGCCGCGGCGGATGCGAAAACCTACCAGTCGATCAAGGCGGAACTGCTTCCTGACGTTCTGGAAAGCTTCGAGATCCTGCGCCACGAGGCCGACATCGTGCTGGTCGAAGGCGCAGGCAGCGCTTCGGAGACCAACCTTCGCCTGAATGACATCGCCAACATGGGCTTTGCCAGAGCGGCCGACGTGCCGGTGGTGCTGATCGGCGACATCGACCGTGGCGGCGTGATTGCGAGCCTCGTCGGCACCAAGAACGTCATCGACGCCGCGGACGCCGCGCTGATATGTGGCTTCATCGTCAACCGCTTCCGCGGCGATCCGGCGCTCTTTGCCGGTGGCATGAAGGAGATCACCGCCCTGACGGGATGGACCGCCTTCGGCCTCGTGCCGCATTTCGAGGGCGCACACCGTCTGCCTGCCGAGGATGCGCTGGCGCTGACGGCGAAATCCACGCCGCGGGCCGCAGAGGGGCGCGTGAAGATCGCCGTGCCGATCCTGCCGCATATTTCCAATTTCGACGATCTCGACCCGCTCGACGCCGAGCCGGATGTTGAGATTGTGCGAGTAAAGCCCGGCACGGCGCTGCCGGGCGATGCCGACCTCGTGCTTCTCCTCGGCTCGAAATCGACCATTGCCGATCTCGGCTATCTGCGCAAAGCCGGCTTCGACATCGATATCGTCGCTCATGTGCGCCGCGGCGGACACGTTCTCGGCCTTTGCGGCGGCTATCAGATGCTGGGCCGCACGATCGAGGATTCAGACGGCATAGAAGGATCGCCCGGCAACGTCGAAGGTCTGGGGTTACTCGACGTCTCAACTGCGCTCATTTCCGCCAAATCACTACGCCGGGTCAGTGGAAAAACACGGGACGGCGTGGGTTTCACGGGCTACGAGATGCATATGGGCGAAACGATAGGGCCGGATACCCAACGCCCCTTTGCGCGGCTTGCCGACGGGCGGGCCGATGGCGCGGTTTCAGCCTCGGGGCGGATCGCCGGTACATACGTGCATGGCCTGTTCGCGCATGACGACCAGCGCAAGGCGTGGCTTGCGCGTCTCGGCGGGGAGTCGGCCGGTTTGGATTACGAAGCCGGCGTGGAAGAAACGCTCGACGCGTTGGCCGCGCACCTCGAACGTCATCTGGATATAGACGGGCTTCTCAGCCATGCCAGATGAGCGCCATCACGATCGCACCGAACAGCGCAATGAGAATGGCGTCGGCCCGCCGATAGAGCTTAAGAGCGCGGCGAATGTCCCCCGCCGTCGCCTCTCGCCGGCCGCCTTCGCCCATGACGGCATCGTCCACCATCGTGCCGCCATAGACGCGCGGTCCGGCAAGCGCCAGGCCGAGCGCGCCGGCCATCGCAGCCTCGGCCCAGCCGGCATTGGGCGAACGGTGGCGGCGGGCATCGCGCCGGACAGCGCGCCACGCTTCACGCGGCGCAGCTTCTCCCGACAGAAAAGCGGCGAGGATGATCAGCAAGGCCGCAAGCCGCGAGGCGGGAAGGTTGGCGAGATCGTCGAGCCGCGCTGCCGCCCAGCCGAAGGCCTTGTGCCGCGGCGTTCGGTGGCCGATCATGCTGTCGGCAGTGTTGACGGCCTTATAGGCCACCCCGCCGGGGAGCCCGGCCAAGGCGAGCCAGAAGGCAGGAGCAACGATGCCGTCGGAAAAATTCTCGGCCAGGCTCTCAATCGCCGCGCGCGCAACCCCGGCTTCGTCAAGGCTCGCCGGGTCCCGGCCGACGATCTTGGACACCGCACGACGGCCGCCCTCCAGACCTTCCTGTTCAAGAGCATCGGCCACCGCCCCGACATGTTCCGCCAGGCTGCGCTGCGCGAGAAGCGTGCTGGCGAGGATCGTGGTGACGACGAGCCCCACGCCGGTGCCGAGCGCGCGCTGGACAAGCCACGCTACGCCGGCGGAAATTGTGAGGATGACGAGGAGCGAGGCAATTCCCGCCGCCCGCCTGGTCGAAAACGCCCATGTGGAACGGTTGAAGCGACGATCGGAAAAGCCGACAAGGCGGCCGATCCATGTCACCGGATGCCCGATCGCACGAAAGAGACGATCAGGGTAGCCGATCGCAAGCTCCACCATGAGCGCTAGGAATGCAAGCAGGACTGACATGAGCGGGTCCGTCGAAGCTCCCCTGGACATGGTGGCCGATCACGGCGGTAGCCTAACCCGCGCGGCACGACTTTTTCCGGGCGCGCCGCAGCCCTGGCTCGATCTTTCCACCGGGATAAATCCGCACTCCTATCCGTTCGGCAAGCTACCCGCCAGCGCCTTTGCACGGTTGCCTGAGGATTCGCGGCTCAACGAGCTTGTTGCCGCGGCGGCTCGGGTCTACGACGCGCCGTCTGCCGCGCATGTCGTCGCCGCGCCCGGGACACAGATCCTTCTGCCGCTCGTTGCGGCTCTGGTGGCGAAAGGCCACGCCGCGGTGCTCTCGCCTATCTACGCGGAACATCGGCGCGTTGCCGCCCTCATGGGGCACGAGACGGTGGAGACGGAGCACATGAAGTACGTGAAGCGCGCCAACCTGGCGGTCTTCGTGAACCCGAACAGCCCTGCCGGGAGCGTGAGCGTGAGGGCGACGCTTCTCGATCTTGCGGCTTGCATGAAGGCAAAAGGTAGCCTGCTGATCGTCGACGAGGCTTTCATGGACGTCCAGGCGAACCGGGAAAGCCTCGCGCCTTATGTGGAGGCCGGCGGTGTCATTGTTTTGCGCTCCTTCGGCAAATTCTTCGGCCTCGCCGGCGTCCGTCTCGGCTTTGCCATCGGCCCGGTACGGCTGATCGATCGCCTGCGGGCGCAACTCGGACCCTGGGCCATTTCCGGGCCGGCGCTCGAGATCGGCATCGCCGCGTTTGCCGATACGGTCTGGCAGGATGCTATAAGGCGAAAGCTGAAGGAGGAGTCCGCCCGGCTCGACGCCGTATTGACGCAGGCCGGCCTCGAAATTGCCGGAGGCACGAGCCTCTATCGTTTCGTGCGCACCCCGTATGCACAATCTGTCTTCCGTTCACTCGGCAATGCCGGCATCCTCGTTCGAGCCTTCGATTCGGACCATGATGCCCTGCGCTTCGGCATCCCCGGCAGCGATGAAGACTTCGCCAGGCTGGGAAGCGCCCTTTCTCATTGGAGAAACAGCAAGGAGCGGGATTCATGATCTATGTCACGCCGCTTTCACGCCTCGACGAGACGCTGCGCAGAACGGGCGCTCGCAGCCTGCTTACGCTTCTTTCCGCTAACGACATGTTCTCGCGCCCGCACGGACTCGATGCGTCCCGATGCCTGCATCTTTCCATGCACGACCTGCCCGAGCCGCAGGAAGGCTTCCTCGCGCCGTCGCAGGAGCACGTCGAAGCGATCCTCGACTTCGCGCACACCTGGGACCGCAGCGCACCGATGGTAGTGCACTGCTACGCCGGCATCAGCCGCTCGACAGCAGCCGCATATGTGATCGCGGCGGCGCTGCAGCCGGAACGCGACGAGAGCGAACTCGCCCGCGAGCTGCGCACGCGCTCACCAACCGCCACGCCAAACCCCTTGATCGTCGCACATGCCGACAAGCTGCTCGGCCGCGAGGGCCGGATGGTCTCGGCGATTCGTGCCATCGGCCGCGGTAAGGAAGCATTCGAGGGCACGCCCTTCATGCTGGATCTGCGCTGAGGCACCTTCGTTCAAGCGCCACTTGGTGAGAGGGTTTTCACCCGCATCTTCACATGCTTGGGCTCGAGATAGGTCTGGAGACCTTCAGGGCCGAGCTCGCGGCCAATGCCGCTCATCTTCCAGCCGCCGAACGGGACCTGCAGCTCGCTGGTGTCGTTGACGTTAATGCCGACAGCGCCGAACTCGAGACGGTCGGCGATAGCCCACAGCCGTTCGAGGTCCGAGCCATAGAGATAGGCAGACAGACCGTATTCCAGCGCGTTCGCCATCTCCAGCATTTGTGACTCGGAATCGTAGGAAGCGATCGCGGCAAGCGGTCCGTACGTCTCTTCGCGCATCGGCAGGCTGTCGAGCGGCGCGTCGTCGATCAGCGTCGGCCGGTAGAAGAAACCGCGATCGAAAGCCGCCCCGCGCGGCCGACAACCGCCTGACAACAGCCGCCCGCCCTTCTGCAGTGCATCTGACTGATGACGCTCGACGCGCTCGATGACCGAACGGTTGAGCACCGGCCCGTAGGTGACGCCGGGCTCTGCCCCGTTGCCGAGCTCCGTGGCCTCGGTCAGGTCCCTAAGGATGGAGGTGAAACGGGAATGCACCTTCCTGTCGACGAGTATACGGTTCACCGTGATGCAGATCTGACCCATATTGGAGAACGATCTGCGATGCGCGGCCTTCGCTGCCTCCTCCAGGTCGGCGTCGGCGGTCACGATGAAAGGCGCATGCCCACCAAGCTCTAGGCTGACGCGCTTCAGGTTGACGGCCGCGTTCTTCATGATGTCCTGCCCCGCCGCGATCGAGGCGGTCGCCGAAATGAGGCGCACCCGCGGATGCCTGGCGAGCGCGGCACCTGCCTCTGGACCGCGGCCCGGCACATCCGCCAGCACGCCCGGTGGCAAGCCCGCGTCGTTGAGACAGTCGACGAGCATGGCGATCGCCAGTGGGGGTTCGTGAGGCGACTTCACCACGATCGGACAGCCGGCAGCCCGCGCCGGCCCGACCTTCCAGCAGTAGAGGTCTACGGGATAATTCCACGGCACGATGGCCGCCGACACGCCGACCGGATGATAGGAGACGACGTTCTTGATGCCCGGCGCCAGCGCAGGCCGCAACGAACCGTAGATGCGCTGGGCTTCCGCTGCGTAGTAGCGCAGCACTTCCGCACCGAACAGGATTTCCTTGCGGCTGTCGGGCACGGGCTTTCCCTGTTCGCGCGTAAGCATCAGGGCCATCTCGTCGACGCGCTCGACCACCAGAGCCGCTGCGCGCTCCAGTATCGCGGCACGCTCGCGGTGCGGCATGTCGGCATAGGCCGCCGCCGCCTTCTCCGCATACGCGACCGCCTGGTCGACCACCCGGGCGTCGGCAAGCAGCGTAGTGCCAACAGGCTCCCCGGTCGCGGGGTTGGGGATCGTGTAGCGTTCGAGACCGTCGGGCGCGTGCCACGCGCCGTTCATGAAAATGCCGCGGTCCATCAGCCTGCCTCGCGCATGCGCAGCCGGCGCCATAGCTCGGCGTAGTTGCGGTCGTTTTGACGGTCGGCCTCTGCCTTCGACAGCGTATTGGGATTGACCATGACGAACGGTTTCACGCCGCGCGCCACGAGCTTTTCAGCCGTTGCCGCGTTGATTGCGTGCCCGATGGCGATGGCAATCGAGGTGGATGTTGCGCCGACGGGATGATCGAGCCCCTCAACGGCGAGCGAGGCGTCGGCCTTCGGCACGCCGGTGTCGATGACAACGTCGGCGAGCTCGAAAAGCCGCTTGCCGCAGGAATGGCGTGACGGCGTTGAGGAGGAATGCGGGACGGAGGTCACCCCGATCACCTTCATGCCGTGCTCCTTTGCCCCTACGGCAATGTCGAGCGTGACGGCGTTGAGCCCCGAATGCGAGAAGATCAGCATTGCGTCTTCGGGATCGAGGTGATGCGACGCGAGGATCGCCTTGCCATATCCCTCCTGCCCGTGGATGAAGCGATACTGCCGCGCCCCGCCATCGCCCAGCACGCGGTGGAACGAGATCATGCTGCTTTCGACGATCGGGCGGAAACCAGTCACCGTGCCTGTGCGCGGAAACATCTCCATGGCTGCGAAGGAGCCGTGCCCCGTCCCAAAAGTGAGCACCAGCTTGTCCGCTGCGATCGCGTCGGCACAGATTTCAGCCGCCCGGTCGATCGCCTCCGCCTGCGTCTTCACGACGGTTTCCAGCCGCTCCTGAAGAAGCGAAAAATACCGTTCGATGATGCTGGTCATCATTTCTCCTTCTGTCTTGTCAGCCCTATTCAGCGGGCCGTCAGCGCGTCGAGGCCGATCCGGAAGAGCAGAGGCTCGCCGGCGGCCATTGCCTCGGCGTCGATCTTTTCGAGCGTCAGCCCGTCCACGGTCGCCAGACAAATGCTGCCACAGGAAAGTCCCAGTGCACGGCTCACGCTCATGAGTGCGGAGGTTTCCATGTCTGCGGCGATCGCACCGATATCGGCCAGCCTCGCGCGGTTTGCAGCGACCCGCCGTTCCGCCTCTGTGTCTCCGGGCAGAGCGAACATCTCGCGATAGAAGGCATCGAAGGTGGCGAAGAGACCTTTCTTCACCAGCGCGCCCGCCGCGCTCGCTGCCTTGTCCACGGCCCTAAGCAGCGCCGTGTCGGCCTTCAGCCCGTTGCTCCCCGAATAGCTTTTGGATGTGCCTTCGAAGGAGATCGCCGCGCTGGCGGTCACGAGGTCGCCCGCTTTGGCATCGGGGAAATACATCGCAGTGCCGATGCGCAATAGATGGCGCACGCCGAGGTCTGCGAGCTCGTGCGCGACGATCGTGGCGATCGGCGCGCCCATGCCGAAAGCCGCGACTGTGACAGGACGGCCGGCATATCTGCCCGTAATCGACTTCAGACCGCGCTTGACCGGAAGAAAGCGCACCTCAGTCATCATGTCGGCGATGCGATCGACCCGGTCCGGATCGCCGACCAGTAATGCACGATCGGCCACCTCCTCGGCGCCGTATCCGAGATACCAGGCTTGTTTCATGCATCCTCGCAAGCTAAAGGTCGGCGCGCCGACAAAAGCTCGCGCACCGATGCAATTCCGGCCTTCGCCGCCATCACAGGGTCGTCCTCGCCGGCCATCACCGCCGCGATATAGCCTCCGGCGAAGGTGTCCCCTGCTCCCGTCGTGTCGTTCACGCCGAGAGGAGTGACTGCGAGCGAAGAGCGCTTGCCGCTCGCCTCGACTACCACCTCGGCCGCCCCGCGCGTCTCCACGACGACCGTCTCGGCCGGGAGGTCCTCCGTGAGGAGCGCACGCTCGGCCCGGTTGCAGAAGATGACATCCGCCTCTTTAGAAAGCCGCCGTCTCAGCGCCAGCGGAAAGCTCGCTGGATCGTTCTTCACGCCCCAATAGAGACGCGCGTCCGCTCGCCGCGCCGAAAGGATCTCCTCCGTGAGGTGCGGCGGGCCGACCGTGATGCAGAGATGATCCGCCTCGCAAAGGACGGCGCGCTGCTGTTCCGTCAACCGCTCCCGGCCGGGAAAGGCCGGATCGTAGAGACAGATGCAGCTGCCGTCCTTCTGGTAGGCGAGCACGGCGACCGGCGAGCGCTCCGCGGCGACTGTCGCCACCGCCGAGACGTCCACCCCGGCTACCTCGAGCTGCTGCCGGTAGCGCTCTCCGTCCGCGTCCGCCCCTACCCAGGTGACAGGCGAGGCGTGGGCCCCGGCACGCGCAGCGGCCGTGGCGACGAAGGCCGGGCATCCGCCAAGCCGCGGCCAAGCGGCGGGGCTGCGCCGGGCGATCAGCGTCGTCGTGTCCGCCTTTGCAAAGCCATCGAGGCTGAGCGGATAATCGAGGCTCGCAAAGCCGCTCACCGCAAGGCGCGTCATGAAAGCATCTCCAGCGCTTCCTCCATGCCAACCACGCGACCGAAATAGCGGTCAATGTCCTCCAGGGAAGCCGCAGCCAGGTGCTCGCGGTTGGAGTTGGTCGCCTCCCGTGGCACGACCACCTCGAAGCCATGCGCAAAGGCATCCTGCGCCGTCGCCCGCACGCAGACATTCGTCTTCACACCGCAGATGACGACACGTTTCACCCCCTGCTCGGATAGGAACAGCGCGAGTTCGGTCGCAAAAAACGCGCTGAAGCGCCGCTTTTCTATGAGAATTTCGTTCCTTTTATCCCCCGGCCCGAAGCCGTCGAAGAACTCGGCGTTGAAGCCGCCGGACACGCAGTGCCGAGGCAGGCGTTTTTCCTCGAAATCGGCGAAGCCCTCGCGATGGCGGTCGGCGACATGGACGATGACGACACCGTTCCGGCGGGCGCGCTCCAGAAGCTTTCGTATCGGGGCGACGACATCCTGCGCTTTGGCGTAGGCGTTCTCGCCGTCGGGATGCAGGAACGAGTTCTGCATGTCGATGAGGAGGAGTGCGGTTTTCATGCCTGGGCCTCCCGCCTGTGGGTGCGCCAGCCCGCGAAGCACAACGCAAGCAGGACCATGAGATACGGAATGGTGCCGATGAGCTTCGGCGGAAGTCCGCTCGTCTGCATGCGGATTTGCACGGCATCGAGGAAGCCGAAAAGCAGACAAACGAGCGCAGTGGCAACCGGGCGGTTGCGTCCGAAGTAGAAGGCGGCGAGCGCGATGAAGCCGCGGCCGGCGGTCAAGCCCTCGTTGAAAAGACCGATCGAGGCAAGAGCCAGATGCGCGCCCGCTAGCCCCGAATAGAACCCGGCGAAGGCGGTGGTGAATTCCTGCAGCACCTGGGGAGAAAGGCCGACCGAGCGCACCACGGCAGGCGCGTTGCCGGCCGCGCGCAGCCTGAGACCCAGCTTTGTGTTGGCGAGCAGGAAAGGCAGCGCCGCTACACTCAGCCAAGCAAACAGCGTCAGCGGGTCGAGATTGGCGAGCATCGGACCCAGAAGCGGGACGTTACCCACGCCATGTGGCAGGATGTCCGGCAGCAGCGCCACGCCCGGCAAGCGCAACGTTCCACTGGAATCGTAGGCCCAATTAAGCGCGAAGCCGAGAAAGCCGGCGACGAGAACGTTGAGCCCCAGCCCGGCAACGATCATGTTGGCGTTGGCACGGGTGATCACGACGCCGAACAGATAGCCGATCACGCCGCTCACGACGGCAGCAACCGCGACCGCGGCGAGCCAGCTTCCGGTAAAGGATGACACCAGTACGGCAATGAAGGCGCCTGCCAGCATCTTGGCTTCGAGGCCGATATTGACGATGCCGGCATGCCGGTTGACCAGGCCACCGATCGCTGCGAGCAGGATCGGCGTCGTCATGACGAGTGAGGAGGCGAGTATCTGCGCCCACATCAGGCCGGCCCTCCGCGAGAGAAGAACCGCAGCCGCGCAATTTCGACCACGGCGAAGATCATCACCGTTCCCTCGATGATGTTCACAAGATCGAGCGGGATGTTCGAAAAGAGCTGTACGGTCGTACCGGCCGAAGCAAGCGCGCCGAACAGAACGGCGCCGAAGAAGATGCCTGTCGCTGTATTGCAGCCGAGCAACG
>Ga0079224_100016974_pt1 | contig 10245 bp, 6 predicted proteins | sample Stecom2015_FD_80414 | JGI IMG/M metagenome (GOLD analysis project Ga0079224, IMG submission 80414) | Agricultural soil microbial communities from Utah to study Nitrogen management - Steer compost 2015 | ecosystem: Environmental > Terrestrial > Soil > Agricultural land | place: USA: Utah... | reverse complement strand
TTTGCCCCCTTTGCATACATTTTGAACGGGTTTAATGTTTGGTGGCAAGATAACCATCAATTTACAACCTACATGCTTGCTGCTCTTATACTGAACGCTATAGTTGGGGCATGGATGCATTTGAAGTATAGGACGTTTGACTTTAAACAGTTTTTTACTAAGAATGCAACCATGTTAGGTGTTGTTACCGTGACGTTTGTTATGCTTGAGATGATGCGGTTGACCGCAGGAGAGAATGTGGTGGGAGACATTTTCAAGGTACTTATTCAAGTAACAAGTTTGCTATACCCCGCATCAAAAATTATTAAGAATACATTTATTTTGTCGGAGGGGAAACATCCTCCTGAATTTATAATGAGAAAAATTTATAATTTCGAGAAAAACGGAGACCTTCGTAAACTATTTTCAACCCAATCTGAAGACCTTGAAATGATTGAAGGTTTTGAGGAATTTAAGCAAAAACTAAAGAATGAAAAAACTGGCAACATTACTAATTAGTTTGTTATTTATCGTAACTTCATGTCAAATGACTAAACCTAGAGCCGAAAGAATGCTTACAAAGGTTGAGGTTTACGATAAAACAATGTTTGCAGAACCTTGTGCGAGACTATATCCAGTTGTTTCCGAAAAAGAAACTGAATATATCTATATCCAAGGGAAAACAGATACCATTGTGGATACAGCCTTTGTTGATTGTACCGATACAGTGAATGAAGGAAAAGTGGTTCAAGTCCCGTGTAAATCATATACAAGAACGGATACCACAAAAGTTATTGAGACCGTTACTAAGGAGAGTACAGCGAGAGTGGATTCCACAATTAAATATTTCACAAAAACACTTGAGGAATGCGCCGAAGCGAATAACGAAAAGGACCGCATTATTGATGAGTGGCGACCCTATGTAGAAAAGTATAAAAAACTGACACGCACATTGAAGTGGGTAGTCGCCACCATTTTGATTGGTGGTATAGTGGCGGCAGTTGTGAAGTTTAAACTTCTTAAATTTATTGTATAAAAAATACAAAAAAAGTTCCCGTCACATTTGGTGATTTGGGAACTTTTTTGTATATTTGCATTTTGTGTTTTGCATTTAGCAAACTATAATTACATATACGGACATGAAAGAACAACTCAGACGCTTGTTAAAGCGTAAAAGGTCGGTTGGCTACTATGCAAACCGTTTAGGGATTTCCGTTGATGAAGTCATAAGACTTCGTGACGAAATTCGTTCGGAAAATAGACAGCAGTTATCTGAGGGAAAGAAGGAAGTTTGGGACGATAACGGTCTAACCATCGAAGCATTTTGGGATTACCCTCCGGCACCTGAAGATGTCATTGACAAATACGAGATTGATACTACAAGATGGAAGATAGGTCAGATGTGGGTAAAGGAGCAAGGTTCCAAATACCGTGTTTCTGTGAACTTACAATCCCTGACAAAAAAGGAGAGTACTTTATTTGATTTTTCCAAATTTTTAGAAACGTGGAAACCGTCAAACAATAACGTTTACGCAGACATTGATTTTGAAGATGTTGACCCTCACGGTTTACTCCTCGATATGACTGATTTTCACTTGGATAAATTGGGATTGCTTGGAGAGACGGTTCAAGATAGAGTTTCAATGTTTCATTCTTTTGTGAACAAACTTGTTACTAGGGCTACTTCGTTTTACGACATTGAAGAGTGTGTGTTTATTGTGGGGAGCGACATGCTTCACACCGATACGTTTTTTAACACGACAACAAATGGTACACCTCAAGATGTGGCAGTGGATGGATATAACGCATACTCTATCGCATTTGAAATGTACGCAACAGTTATCTCAGAGATACGGTCGAAAATCCCCAATGTTAAAGTAATTCTTATCCAAGGGAATCACGATAGACAAAAGAGTTATTTTATAGCTCACGCCTTGTCAAAATATTTTGAAGGACATCAAGGAATAACTTTCGATATTACACCAGTACCTCGTAAGGTATATTTGTACGGTAGAACCTTTATCGGTATGCATCACGGTAACTGTAAAATAGATGAGCTACCTTTAGTGTTCGCAAAGGAGTTTAGTGGAGAATGGGGACAGTGTGATTACCACGAGGTTCTTGTAGGGGATAAACACTTCTATTATGAGAAAGAAATTAAAGGTGTGAGAGTTAAACAGTTGCCTGCACTCGCCGATACTGACCGTTGGCACAACGACAACAACTATGTAGAAAACATTAGAGCCGCAGTTGCTTTAATTTATCATAAGGAAATGGGCAGAGTTGCTGAATTTGAGGAGCGACTACCTAAAAAACGAAAGAAATGACAAATAGAGAGGCAGTTTCAATTATTCGGTCAAAGCTCAAACAGATTACAGGAGACGATGTAATTTCTGACCGTGCGATATTCGCAGAGTTAAAAAGTACCGCAAACTTATATATAAAACGAGAGGTTGACCGTAGGCGTTTGCTCATGGTTGATTCTTTGTTTACAACCATACCGTGTTTAGAAATGGTAGCGGTTCCTTTATCGGAATGTTGTTCGTACAAAAGTCCGTGTACCATACGGCGTTCTAAAAAACAACTTCCAAAGATAGGGGAAGGTATTTGGGGGTATATTATAAATACTGTGCAAAGTATGGACGGTAGTATTATGTTCACCGAGGGCACGGCCAAGCGTTACACCAATATGCTCACGTTAAAATCAAATGCGAAGTTTTATTGGTTACAGAATGGGTATCTTTATGTTTCTGACCCCAACATAGAGTACGTCATGATTCGTGCGTACTTTGAGGAAGAAGTACCTTATGATTTATCCGAATGTGCAGACCCTTCCAAGAATCGCTCGGAGTGTGAAAATCCATTAGATGAACCTTTCCGTTGTCCCGGGTATCTTATTCAAAATGTGTTAACAACCGTAGAACAGAATTACTTAAATTCGTTCATGCGACTAAAAACAGACCAAACTGACGATGACAGAGAAGAAAAGTAGAAGGCGGAGTACAACCAAAGATTACACTACAATTTCTCCTGAGGCATATAAAAGTTTTCAAAAAGCAACCAAACTAACGCATATCGACAGAGCAACTTGGAGAAGTGTGATATATATGTATAATCAGATGTTAGTTGAGCATCTGATAAATACTGGAGAGAAAGTTAGACTGCCTCACGGTTTAGGTATGCTTCACATAAGGAAGCAGCGAAAAAAAATGGAATGGGTTGTTGTTGGTGGGAAAAAGGTTTTAAAAAACGCTCCAATTGACTGGCAGGCTACACGTAAGGCAGGCAAGTTGGTTTACTATCAGAACTTCCACACTGAGGGGTACACGTGTCGGTTTGTGTGGAGCAGACGTGGTGTTAATTTTAAGAATGCCGATTGCTGGAATTTCCAAGTATGTCGAGAGGCCAAAAGAAAACTTGCAGCACATCTGAAGTCTGGGGAAGCACGCCGCAGTTTGGAGCGGTATGAAGAACTCACAAAAGAAGATTAAACATGAACTATATCTCATCAGAGGAATTATTTGCAGAGATACGAGAGGAGATGTCCTCTTATTTTAATACGGGAGCCATTGATGATATGTTGTTCCCACGATGGACACTTTACTGCCTCAAGCGTCTAAAAAAGAGTACAATGCAGGTGGAAGCTACCGTCATTGACATAAATAATCATAAAGGACAGTTGCCTGACAACTTTGATTCTGCGAGGGCTGTATGGTCATGTACCGTTGAAGAGCGTTCTGTATCAAGTCCTGTTTATCGGTATAGTTCTAGGGATATTCGGTTGACACCTTACAGCAAGTGCGAGTGTCCTCCTACATTACCGTGTGAGTGCGACCCATGTAAACCCGACAGAGCATATCAAGTTACATATAAGCACACTGACGAGATTCTTTTCAAGTTCAATAAGAAGTCGCTACTTACACCTGCGGGGGTAAAGGTTAGAAACCGTTGTTCAGATGACTGTCTGAATTATCAACCTACGTGTGATGACACATTTGATATTGATGGTTGCAACATCTACACTTCATTTGCCAAGGGGAAATTGTATATAGAATATTACGCAGAAAACGTAGATGAGGAAGGCAACATTATGATACCAGATGATGTGTTTGTTCAACAATACATCACTGCATACATACGCTACAAATTGTTCAAGAAGCTACTAGATAGTACTACAGATGAGACCTTTAACGTGATGAGGTTTAAGTTCAGTCAGGCTGAAAAGGAAAAGAATGAAGCGTTCATTCAGGCGGAAATTGAGCTTAAAAAGAAAGACAAAAAAGGTTACTACGAGTACGGTAGAAGGAACCACAAAAGGTTTAACAGAGCGAGAAACCTATACGGATTATGAGTAACTACGAAATAAATTATACGGGAGTGGGGTTGAACACTGATTCGACTGATTCCCAAATAAAAAAGGGACAGCTAACCTTCGCACTAAACGCAGTTGTTGAGTCTTGGGACGGTAAATTAGTCACTTACCAGAATGAGGTATCCAACATAAAAAAGATTGCGTTTGATGAGGGGATGTTTCCGATAGGCATCTTTCAGATTCCAAACATAAACAGAGTTGTTTATTTCTTGACAGATAACAAGAAGAAACACCAAATCGCCTATGTGGATAATGAAGGAGACACACTTACAGTGTTGATTGATGCGGAATGTTTAAATTTTTCGACACTACACCCAATTCATCAACTTGTTGTTAAGAACACAAACTGTGGTGTGGAAATCTATTGGACAGATGGGTACAATAAAATGCGATACCTCAACTTCGATGATTTACCGTTCAAGGAGGTACAAGACCCAAACAATGACTATAAAAAAATAAAGTTGGTTGGCGAGGTTGATTGCAACAAATTACTTGCTCAAGCCAACATTAGAATACCAAAAGTGACAACCAACGAGGTTGTAGAGGGTGGAAGGATTAAAGAAGGTTCTTACCAATTCGTTGTACAGTATGCTAATTCTAAAGGGGAAAGTTATTCACAGTTTTACAATGCAACCAATCCTTTATCAATAGGCGAACCTGACAGAGCAGGTCTTTCGTTTGATTTAGAGACATCCAAGGCAATACGTTTAACTGTTGAAAAACTTGATACTTCTGGACTTTTTGACTACTTCAATTTAGTAGTAATTGAAAACATTAACGGTATTTCTACACCGAAACTTGTAGGCACGTATCCGATAACTTCCGAAACGCACGAGATACTTTTCACGGGTATGACCGATACAAGCATACAGTTGTCGATGGAGGAGATTTTTCAGAAATACATCAAGTATGATGTAGCGGGGGGAGTTACTTCTACAGATAACCGTATTGTGTGGTATGACTTGAAAGAGGACCATAGAACAAACTATCAATCAGTGTGGTCGAAAGTACCTCTTTACTGGGAGACATATCTCATACCGTATGATGACCAAAACGCATACAAAAATGCGATAAACACGGAGAAGTATAAGAGCTTCATGCGAGATGAAATATATCCTGTCGAGGGGGTATTTTTGTTGACAAATGGTAGGGAAAGTGACAGGTTTCCTTTAGTGGGTAGGCTGCCAAAACAGTCAGACCTTACCTTAAAGGATAACAAACAGAGGTGGCAAGTTGAAAACACCGCTAGTGTTTTACAGTCCTTTACACCTCAGCCATATATGCCTTATCAAAGAGGTGAGTTTGCATATTGGCATAGTGAAGAGCGTTACCCCAATAACCATGAGATTTGGGGAGATTTAGCGGGACAAAACATTCGACATTTTAAATTCCCTGATGAGCTAGTTTCACCTCGGTTTGTAGTACTGGACGGGAAAGAGTATATTTGTCCTATTGGGATAAAAATTTTGAAACAAGACCTTATAAATGCGATTGCTTCTTCTGACTTAACTGATGAACAACGCTCAGAGATTATAGGTTTCAAAATACTGAGAGGAGACCGCACTTCTGGTAATTCTACTGTTGTTGCCAAGGGACACTTTACAAATGTAGGTAAGTATGAAGAAAACGAAAAGACATATTATTTTTCAAATTACCCATACAATGATTTAGGACCAGACCCACTATACGCAAGCAGAGAGATTTCTCCGATGGTTGGGTTTTCTGCACAGAATACGCTAAGACCGTTTGAGAACAATCCATTAAATAGGTTGACGTTTCATTCGCCAGATACTCATTTCACTCAACCGTTCGGTATAGATTCGGGGTATGTGAAGCTGGAAGCAATAGATTACGGTCAATCTAGGACACACTTTGTTCAGATAAACAATAACGCCCATTATAAGTTTTTCACTAAAGAGACTTTGATGGTTTCTGTTGGTTTAGCTGCGGGTGTTGCGTTTGATTATTCACGGAAAGGGACACCGTCCTTTAATGGTACGGATGCGATGGCAGTGTTTCAATCAAATGTACAGTTGTTTGAAAAATTATCACCGTGGCAGAATTTCGGATACAACATTAATTCCATTGCAGAGTTTAACAAAAGTTTTGCGATACCAAATAGTGAGAAAAAGACGTTTAGTATTACTTTTGGAAAGTATTTGAACTCGGAATACAACACAATAGATGATGGTAACATCATAAACAACAAATATCGTGAGTCTTCCGTTGTTGTTAAGTTGGATGACGAGGTTAAGCCTGCACATAGTTACGACCCTTCGATACCGATAGATAATTCTAAGGTAATTGCTTCAGAGAAGCCCGTTCTTGAAAAAATTTCAGTAGAGGAGTTCTACGACAAACTGGTGAATCAAGATTCGTCAGCACAAGGGGCTTTGATGATGGGTATGATTGATGCGGCTCAGCAGTTAAGTAACGGTTCTGAGAACATGACACTGAAATTGCTTCCAATGATGGGAGGTATTGCACAGTGGGTTGTTGACCAAAATTCACATTTGACGTTGAATATGTTGGATGGAAGGGGTCAAGATTGTGGCTCCTCCGTCTGTCATTCAGTGCAAGCAGTGTATGCAAGTGGTATAACAGTTCCACAAATTTCTCAAATAACATATACTGCAAAACTACCTGCTTCTTCTGAAGAAGCGAACACTGACATATTTGATACGATTGAGTTTACAACTGATTATACTACGCAATCGTATCCTTCACCTTTGTCAATTTGTTCAAATGATTCCGTGCAGGTTTCGTACCTCTCTGACGTTTACGTTGCAACGCCTCAAGAAGTGGAGTCTTTTTACGACCAATTTGTGTCAACTACCACGTTTACTCTTGACAGCGAAGAAACGAGCATGGAGCGTCTTGGGATGGTTCTACTTAACGTCTATGGTCAGAATACAGTTGACCTTTGCGGAGGAGACATTCAGCAAGCAGTATATAATGCGTTTCTCCAAGGGTCTAGGTTTTACTCAGAGTTATTAAACACATCTGAGGCAAGAAGAGACCTAAACAAGGAAAGAGTTAGAGATGTAAACGCATATTACGGGGCGATTAAAAGACATCTGCCTGCACAGTGGGGGAGAATCCATTCTTATGAAGTAGTTGACACTGGTGTTTATTACGAACTAACGGAAGATGATTTCCCTGCGATATTTGGAGGAGATACGTTTATCAATAAGTTTTCTTTCAAAACAAAGTTGCCTGTATATAAGCAGACTACTGTGAACAAACCAGACGGTGCAGACATTGCACTTAATGAGCAAGGTAGTTTGGGCAGACCAATGTTTTGGATTTCTACAAAACCGCTTGATTACGATTTCCAATTTAATCGGAGAGATTTAGAAATGTCTCTTGGGGGTATTGGTCTGACCAACATTAAAGCGTACGTTGGCTCAGTATTGCAAGATGTCGGTTCTACGTTTATGGGTGCTGGAGGCATTATCGCTTTGGCTGGTACTACAACTGTTTTTGGAACTGTGATTGGTGCAGCTGCTGGTGCAATCGTTGCTCTGATTGGTGGAATTATGTATCTTGTGGGGGCAATTTTCAAAAACACGAGGAGCAAGTTGCAGAAAGCGGCGATGAACTTGTACAAATCAATGTTTCGACAAATTATCGAAAAGATTGGTCAAAAAAATCTTAATCTTGATTTGGCTCATAAGAAAGGAATCACACATCAAGGTATAATTTATCAGTATGTGTATGGTATTCCTACCTATTTCGTAGAGAGTCAAGTGAATGTAGATTTAAGGCAAGCAACAAACGATAAAGATGGTAACTATTTCCCCCGAGTAGGAAACAATATTCCCGATGAGTGGTTGCAAGAAGACAATGTTTCAATAGCGTTTGACAACATATACCATTATAATAAAACGTTTTCTAAACAAAATCGTGAGAATTTCTATTCTTACATAAGAGAGGATTATGACTTCAGTAAGGCTTGTTTTAGAGAGTTTCAGAATCGTGCGATATGGTCAGACCCGACAAACCTCAATGAGACGTTGAATAACTGGCTGGTTTATAGGCCGCTCAACTACTTTGATTTCCCTAAAGAATACGGCAAATTGACTGCATTGAATGGGATTCTAAACCGTCAGGTTTTAGCTCGTTTTGAGAATAAGTCGCAGTTGTACAACACCATGACACGCATTGAGACAAATAACATCTCCACGTATGTTGGTAGCCCCGAATTATTCAAAGGTCAACCACCTTTAGATTTGGTTGACACAGATAACGGTTCGATGGGTTCACAACACAAGTGGTTGTTGAAAACAGAAATAGGGATTCCGTTCGTTGATGCTAAACGAGGTCAAGTTGTATTGTTGCAAGGAAACAACCCTAAAGTTTTGTCTGATATTGACAACGAGAAGTTCTTTAAAGAGAATTTACCGTTTTACATTCTCAAGGCTTTTCCTGAAATGGATATAGATAATCACTATCTAGGGATAGGGTTACATGGGACGTATGACTCCACAAACCGAAGATTGATACTAACAAAGTTAGACTACGAAGTGCTGGATGATAGAATAACTTACGAAAACGGTAAGTTTTACCTACAAGGCAATCTAGTTGACTTATCTGATAGCAGATACTTCTGTAACAGGTCGTGGACAATAAGTTTTAGTTTCCGTACTAATTCGTGGGTGTCATTCCATTCATATACACCAAACGCATATATTCCTTATTCGACATATTTTCAGTCGGTGAATAGAAAAGGGGTATGGAATCACGAAAAGGTTTTTGATTCCTTCTGTAGATTTTACGGACAACAAGAGGCGTACATCCTAGAGTATCCTTTTCATTATAAGCAACAAGATGAGATATTGCAATCTGTTACAGATTACACAAATTCTTATCGCTATACCGATTTTGATACATTCTATGAGCCTGATGAAACACTTTATTTTAATAAGGCGTTTATCCGTAATGCTCAGCAGAATACGGGAATGTTGAATCTAATACCTCAACAAAATACAGGTATTGCAGAGTATCTACAGTATCCAAAATATAACCCTACCAGCAAAGACATATTAATATCTCGAAGGGACAACATGATAAGCTTTAATGCATTTTGGGATATAACCAAGGATAAATTTAAACCTACGGTTAAAGTCGGGTGCAATAAAATAGATATTGTGTTGGATGATACCAATCTTGAGTATAAACCTATGCCTTTCCAGAAATACCCTCTAAGAGCTAAGGGTGTTAAGGTTCGGTTGATTAGGGATGCTCCTACCGATTTCAAGATGGTATCTAATTTCATCATTACAGAAACCCAAACATCAGTAATATGAGTAAATGGGCAAAGAAATATAAAACTACAGACCTGAGCAAGTTAGACCCCCAGATAATCAAATATCTGGGGACTCTACCTGCTCATTTGCAGAGTAAGATTCTCATCACTGCCACATCTGATGGGAAACACTCTAAAAACTCTCTTCATTACAGCAATCGTGCGGTTGACATACGATTTGATAAAGAGTTGTGGGATTACGTGTCTAAAGACCCGAAACGACACGAATTTGGACTTACTCTGATTGACCCTAACCATGGCAATGCACCACATATACACTTATCTAATGCCAAGGGAACAAAGAAAGAATGGTGGGCAGAAATAGACCCAGAAGGCAGACGAAAAGTTTATGAACAAAAGGGGTGGGATTTAAGTGAGATAACTAAAGTTGGGCAACCTACACAGAAAGCTACACCTCAGCAAACACAAAAGAAAGAAGATTTTTTACAATCTGTAATTGTACCTGCAACTAGCGACAACATTCCAACAGTTCAACCATACACTCCTACACAAGCAGATGTTTACAAGGAGGGTAATACGAATCCTGTAGGGATGGATAACTGGAATCCTTTAGGGTGGTTGACAG
>Ga0079224_100016973_pt1 | contig 10245 bp, 7 predicted proteins | sample Stecom2015_FD_80414 | JGI IMG/M metagenome (GOLD analysis project Ga0079224, IMG submission 80414) | Agricultural soil microbial communities from Utah to study Nitrogen management - Steer compost 2015 | ecosystem: Environmental > Terrestrial > Soil > Agricultural land | place: USA: Utah... | reverse complement strand
GTTTTGCCCGTAAGCGCATTAAAGGATGGAAGCGCAGCAATGACGAGTAGTGCTGCGAGCACGAATGCAATAAGAGCGATAAGTGCAGATTCTGCCAGAAACTGACGGACGATCTGTCCCCGGACTGCGCCTGCTACTTTCCGCAGGCCCACCTCTTTCGCCCTTCGCGCAGACCTCGCTGTCGCCAGGTTCATGAAATTAATGCAGGCCACTGCGAGGATGACTATCGCGACAATAACCAGAATGTACACATACTGCACATTTCCCCGCGCGACCCAGTCGGCCATCAGATGACTCGAATGCAGATAAACTTCATCCAAGGGCTGGAGCGAAAACGCGACTTTCAGTACTGGCTCGTTCGCTTTGTAGATTGCTCCGATCTTTTCTCCCATGCCCTTCAGGGCCTGAGGCGATGTATCAGCACCTTCATCCAGCAATACGTAAGTTGAAAAATTGAAATTATCCCACCGGTTTTCCTTCAGGTCGCGATGTGTGCGCGCGAGATTGGTCATGGGTTGTATGAAATCGAAGCGAATATGGGAGGTACCCGGAACGTCAGCGAGCACCCCGGTTACCGTAAGGTCTTCACTATGGTTTTTTCGAATGGTTTGGCCAAGTGCCGGCTCGTCGCCAAAGTATTTTCGAGCCATCGACTCGGTGAGAAGTATTCCATCAGGGTTGAAAAGCGCAGTTTTCGGATCTCCCGCAACCAGGGGGAAGGAAAATATTTCCAGGAAGGTTGAGTCCGCAAAGACGAGTCCTTCCTCCTCGAACATCCGATCACCCACCTGGAACAGGTCTTGATGATGACCGCTCAGCCGAACAGCATTCATGACGCCAGGGATCTCCGTCATAATGGCGTGCGCTATCGGTGCCGATGTAATGCCTGCGTGTATGTCAAGCTCAGGCAGCGAGCTATTTACACGATAGATCCTTTCAACATTGCTGTGAAAGCGATCGTACGTCAACTCATCCCGTACCCACAACAGAATCAGGATGCTACACGCCATGCCGATGGCAAGGCCGAAAATGTTAATGAAAGAGAATCCTTTATGACGGCGGAGATTTCTTAGGGCGACCTTGAGGTAATTTCGAAGCATGGCCTGGTTGGTTGAATGATCGTTCAATTTATCTTCGGGACCGGCACTGGAAGCTCCATTACCTTCCCACCCAAAGACGCCAAAACATGGGCAAACGTTACACCGTCCGCAGCAAAAACCTATCTTTACCTATGTATCACGCGGTTGACGAAAACCGCGGTCACAGCACGTAAACTCATTAGTCATGAACCCGGAAAATCTGATCTCACGAAAAGAATTCCTGTACAAAGCCAGCATGCTCGGCGTAGCTGCAGCTGTTGCATCAATCACTGGCGAGGCCAGGAGCCTCATGCAGGACGGAAAGAAAATCCGTGTGGGAATCATTGGGTGCGGAAGTGTTTCCACCCAATACCTTCCTCACCTGTCAAAATCGCCGTATGTACAACTCTTAAGCGCATGCGATATCATCCCCGAACGCGCTAAGAAGGCCGCGGAAGAATTTGACATCCCGAATCACTACCCTTCCATCGAAAAAATGTTGGCGGGCGCACCATTTGATTTGCTGGTCGTCACAACCGACATGCAGGAACACGGACGGCTGAACAAAATCGCCCTCCAGGCAGGCAAGCATGTGTGGAGCGAAAAGCCACTGGCAAACACATACAAGGAAGGCAAAGAACTCGTTGATCTGGCCCGTCAAAAAGGATTAAGGATTTGGGGCGCGCCGGTAGTTGTGAACAGTCCACAATTCGCCTTCATGGCCAAAGCTATCAACCAGGGCAAACTCGGAAAGGTGGCCGCCGCGCATGCTCACTACGGACACCTCGGACCCACCTGGTCCGCATTCTTCTACGAAAAACTCGGAGGTAGCATGCCCGATCTCGGCGTATACAACATGGCAAGTCTCACCGGTCTGCTTGGTCCTGTCAAATCAGTGGTGGCCATGCTCAACGTTATCACACCCACCCGCAAGGTAGACAACCGTCCTAATCCTATAAAAGTCGAAGCAGAAGACAACGCCATGGTGCTGATGGAACACGCGAGCGGCGCACTGTCACACGTACAATGCGGCTTCAATTATTTTGATCCGTACGGACACGGCGGTGAAGGGCAGGATAAACCAACCATCTCCATCTGGGGAACAGAAGGCAATATGCACCTGATTGGTTACGACTGGGCGCCGTTCGGTGTAGATATGGCTACCTTCGAGAGCGAAGAAAAAACCATTCGCTATGCCCAGGATACGGGTACCTACGTGTGGCAGGAAGGCGCTTCCGTGATCGCAAAGAGCCTGGCTACCGGTGTGGAACCTCTTGTCAACGTAGAGCACTCCCTCCACGTCCTCGAGATCATCGAAGCGGCACGTAGGTCACAGGAAGAAGGAAGACGAATTCAACTGCAGTCGACGTTCAAATGGCCGATGATCACGTAGTTGGGCCACTGCCTACTATCTCTATTACTCTTGAAGCACTCTGCAACGCTGCCTCAACTGTCCCCATCTCATCCCCAACGTTAAACGCCTCTCCGGCAAAATATATCGTATCGTACACAGGCATCGTGAACACTTCAAGTGCAGCAGGCGTCTGTGGTGTTTTATACGCATAGCCGCCAAGTGAATACGGATCGCGCGACCAGTCCACTACTTCAATTGCCTGGAGTTCACGTTCTATCGTTTCTTTGGGGCTGTCAAACAAGTAAGCCAACGATTCAATCGCCATCAAGGTCAGTTTGTCGCCGCGCGGCGCAGTAACCGTAGCGGGCCCGGACAGCCAACCAGACAAGATGGGATAGTTTTCCGGAAGTTGCGTCCACCACGTCGGCACCAGCGCGTCGGAAAAAATAAAACCCGCATCGCGCATCCGGTTCTCCCAGAGAGGACGACGAAATTCGAGAAGAAACTTAATTACACCACCCGTTTCAATTTGTGATACTGCGTCCTGCCAGCGATCAATTGCCGGACTGAATGTTATCACGCCCGTTCTCAATACACTGGCGGGAACCGTGATGATTACCTGACGCGCCTCGAAACGCTCTCCGTCCGTTGTCATCACTTCAACCTTTCCCGGCGTCCAGTTCACAGCGGCCACAGGGGATGAAAGCCATATTTCAGCTCCATGATCAGTAGCCTGGCGCCCAAGAAAATCGCACAGTTGCGAATACCCTCCTGAGAGTCGCGATCCAGTAAATTCAGAGTCGGATGACCACTCTTTATAAATCGCCTTCGCGCTGATTCTTCCCAGGTCAGCTGCATCGAAACCTTCAATCACATTGCGGACATCTTCCCACACTTCCGGGAAATCAGCATGCGGAAAATGCCGATCCAGAAACTCTTTCATAGTAACATCGCTGGCAAGGTTACCGAGCGCATCAGCAACCTTTTGAAGCGTTTCAGGAAACATCGAAGTGCGTTGTACTTTTCCCTTGCGCACTTCCCAGGTATCGCCTTCGGTAGGCAGGCTTCGAATTCCCGCTTCCTCGATCAGCGCTTGCGTGTACTTCGGTTTCCCGTGCACAAATTCGGCACCTTGCTCGACACGCGTCGAGAACCTTCCCTCGATCGTGTTAATGCGACCACCGATCCGGTCACGTGCTTCCAATACGGTTACCGAGCGCTCGAGCAAGGCGAGATCACGCGCAGCGGATAATCCGCATATGCCAGCACCTATGATCAAAACGTCTTTCATGTTTTTAACCTCACGAAGGAACAAATTTTCGGCCGACCGTTTTACAGCCTCAATATGAAATATACTGCGACTCTGAATTCCACGGATGGGGCAGATTTTCCCAGGAGAGGTTAATTTGCGCCATGAAGGTGAACGTTTATCCTGATTATGAAACCCTCTCTCAGAATGTAGCGGATGAAATCATCCGATGTGTGCGTAATAAACCGGATGCGGTTTTGTGTCTTGCCGCTGGCGACACGCCCCGGTTAACCTACGAGACGCTCACCGCACGTGCTACTAAAGAAGGCATCGATTTTTCTCACTGCACGTTTGTCGGTCTTGACGAATGGGTGGGCGTTCCTCTGGACAATGAAGGAAGCTGTTCGTGGTTCCTTCAGCGACACATCTTCACACCATTGTCGCTCTCGAGATCACAAATCCATCTTTTCGATGCGATGGCTTCAGATCTTGAGAATGAGTGTAACAAGATGAATGAAATAATCAGCGGAAAGGGTGGAATTGACCTGATGCTTGTCGGGATCGGTATGAACGGTCACATCGGATTTAACGAACCCGGTGCGCTTATCGATAGTTATGCGCATGTCATCGATCTCGACAATACAACCCGCACTGTTGGACAGAAGTATTTTAGGCAGCAAATGTCCTTGACACGAGGAATAACACTGGGACTAAAACACCTGATGGAGGCCCGGCAGGTCATCCTTATCGCAAGCGGAGAACGTAAAGCGGAAATCATAAAGCATACGCTACGCGGTCCGGTCACTACTAAAGTTCCTGCCACGGTCGTGCGCAATCACCCGAACAGCATGATAATGCTTGACGAGGCTGCAGCCAGATGGGTAAAGGGTTTGACGCGGGGCTAAATCATTCTATCTTTAGTTAAGTAACCTGAACTTATACACCCCCTAACCCCCAAAAACAGCCGGCAGGCCGATCGGATCATATTGGTCCTAGTGCTGGCGACGATACTGACTGGATTATCCTGTAGCCGCAAGCCCTCGGAATTCCGTTTTGCCAGTTACGTTGACACTACCGCAGCGATCTACGGCCCATACGTAGCTATTAAGCTTCCGTTGGACAAGGGCATAACGCCCCGCAATCCGATTCAGTTGGCGCTGGGTCCCGGTGACGTGTTGTACGCTTGCAACCAGACTGGCGAGGTGTACAGCCTTCGCGACACAGACGGCGATGGACTGGAAGACACCGGCCTGCTGTATTGCAACGTCACGGATTTTGGATTGCGATCACCGCTTGGATTCGCGCATAAGGGCGACACGATTTACATCGGCACGGCACAACAGATTCGCGCGTTTCGCGACCTGGATAACGACGGTGAAGCGGACACCAGCTGGGTGTTTTTCGACGATATTCCCAACAGCGATCATCCTTACGAATGGGCTTCCGGACTCACTTTCGGACCGGACGGCTGGCTGTATGTCGCGATGAGCACGGACTCCTGGAATGCGGGGCCCTCGCCCGATCCGCACGGCTACCGTGGCTCGATCATCCGCATTTCTCCCGATGGTAAGCAGGCTGAGACAGTCGTCACCGGGATCCGATCCGTTCCGGGCATGACATTCAACTCGCATGGCGATCTGTTTTTCGTCGACAACGAAGGGGGTGGCAATCCGCATGAAGAACTTAATCGCGTGATCAAAAACGGCTTTTATGGCCACAACCCGGCCCAAGTATAAGTTTGACTCAATCATTGGACCCGATCTGGCACTCGAAACCGAAATCGCGCCCTCAGGCATTTTGTTTAACAGTGGCGACAACGACTTTGGCGGTACTGGCGGCAACTTGTTCATTTCGTTTTATGGTGCCGGCGAAAGGTGGTCGCGTGGAGGGATTGGTCGGGTCGTTGTCGAACGGAAAGCCGACGGCACGTATTCTTATGAAGAATTTCCTGTTGCCGACATTCCGAAATTGTCTGATCTCGCGTTTGGAAGTGATGGTTCATTGTATGTCGCTCAGCATGGCCAGTCAGATTATTGGTACAACGCGGTATATGATAATCAAGGTGCCTTTTACAAACTGATCTACGAGCCCGGACGTCCGTCATCACCGCCTAAGGCACGCAATGCCTTCGCATCGGTAGCATCAGAGAATTCAATAGAGGTGGGTAAGCAACTCTATGCCGAGTACGCATGTCTCGCGTGTCACGCCGTCGAAGGAGACACAGAACTAGTCGGACCAAGCCTGGTGGGTATTGCATCGCAGATGTCGCGGGAAGAAATCCTCGAAGACATACGCAATCCGTCGCTTCGGATCAAGCCCAGTATGGGCGGAGTGAGAATCACAAAGACAGACAACAGGGTTCTCATCGGAAGGGTTGTTAAATCAGATGAGAAGGAAATCTCTCTTATGCTCGTAGGAAATCAGGTCGTGCGCATTCCCCGTGAAGAAATTCGCAGTGTAGAGAATGAAAGAAAATCGTTGATGTATGAGGGATTGCTGAATAACCTAAGCGAGGATCAGATTGAATCACTGCTCGATTATATCGTGAGCCTCGGGACAACGAATTAGGCCTTCGACTACGCTCAGCCACCGGGCTTCGACTGCGCTCAGCCACCGGATATTGACACATACTATAATCAATGTTTCGGTGACTTCGACTACGCTCAGTCACCGGAATTTGGCCACAATCAGTGGCCGGAGGTGGGGAATATTGGGAAATAAGAATAAGACTCTACTTCGCCGGCGGTCTATTTTGTTGGATGATCACGCCAGATCCTTATCCATATTGAATATATGGTTGCTGAGCCAAGTCGAAGCCTAATGCTGCATCGACTTCAAATACGAGCTCAGATTCTGCCGTGTAATAATTTCGAGTGGGAACAAGTAGGGGACACGTGGTTCCCTTTTGAACACGAGGTAGTTCGCGAGCTGGGCGACGCCGGTGAAGGCCTGACGCCTGGAGTTTTGATTGATGAGGAAGTCGATAATTCCCTTTTTTAGGTAGTGCAGGTTTTCCTGCAGGAGGTCGTATGCCACGAGGCGGATTCCATTCTTTCCGTGTTTTTCCAGCACGCTCGAGACAACGGATGCCCCCTTGGAAGTGGTGACCAGCAGTCCCTTCAGGCCTTTCTCCCTGAGGAGCTTGATAAGGTCCTTCTCGAGGGTCTGCCGGTGTCCCATGTTGAGGTCGAGGCTGGTAACCTTGTTTTTGGATCCGTTGAGATGCAGGAAGTAGTCCTTGAATCCGCGTTCCTTTTCTTTCAGGTGCGTGGAATTGCTGATATCGTCATAGATGTGGAGGATGGCATAAGTGCCCGGCTCCTTTTGATCGATCTGAAGCAATTCGGCGCCTACCTGTCCGCTTTGGTAAAGGTCTTGTCCAACATAACCCAGCCCAACATTTTCAGAGACATTGTTGTTGAACAACACAAAGGGGATTTTCTTTTTTTGACATGCGGCAAAGAAGTCGAGCGCTTCCTGGTGGAAGATCGGCGCCGTTAGCACGCCGTCGGGATTGCTTTTGAGAAGGGATTGTGCGGCCCTCTTGAACGAGCCCTTATTGTAGAGATTGAAGTGTGAAATCTTAATGTGTACGCGGTGATGCGCCCATTCCTCCTCGGCAAGGTGTACACCTTCCTCCGCCATCTTCCAGTATTCGTCCTGTGCAGGATTCGGGATGAGAACAACGATGTTGAATGTTTTTCCGGAGCTCAGCGACCGGGCAATGAGGTTAGGCTCGTAGCCGGTCTTCTCAAGAATGGCCATTATTTTCCGGAACGATTCCTCCGACACCTCCCCCCGCCTGTGAATCACCCGGTCGACCGTCCCTACGGAGACGTTGGCCATCCTGGCTATGTCCTTAATTCTGACCCTTCTTTTCATTCAATACGATTCTGGCTTCTTTCATTAAAAAGAGAAGGTCCCTGGATGGTTTGGGGTATTCAGATCACAATTTAGAAGCGTTAGGCATAGGCTGCAACCCGCTCAACAAACTCTTGCGATGCCGTTTGCAGCATCGAAATCAATGCGAATGACTATGTCCTGTCGAACGCTGACTTTGCTCAATGATACACCCGATAGCCTGGGTCTGGGTTGTCTTTACCGGGGTTCCGGACAACACTGCCTCGATCGCGTCCTTGAGGTAAGCATCGGTGACTGTCTGACGGTACTTACCAAGCTCATAAAACCAGTTGTCAATGGCTCCGGAATACCGGCATTGCATATCGGGCGTCAACAGAAACGCCTCCGGCGTGACGGTCGCCTTCAACGCGGCTACGGCCGACATCTCGCGATCGATATACCAGGGGAACGACAGTCCATATTCCTCCGCGAATGCCGAAACCTCCTCCTTATTAAAATATCCCGGAAAGATTCCAACAAAATCCACCTTGTCCTTGAACACCTGGTGCAGGGCCTTTATCGTTGGAATGTATTTTTGACTGATCGGGCAGTCCGGCGCCAATACCAAAATGACCTGCGGCCGGTCCTCCGCCAGCCCCAACGTTGTGACACGGCCATCAGAACCTGTCAGCCTAAGTTCACGCAAGCCCGTAATCGTTTGACCGGTGACGGACAAAGCGAACAGTACTGACAACAATACCAATCCTACACCTTTTTTCATGCAAAACTTTTCGATTAACGAAAACGATTGGGACAAACTTTAACAAAAATACGACGTCTCTTCATAAAAATTTTTCGGTCAGAAAAAACCGCGAAAAGACGCTCAAAACGCGGCCTCCCATGTCCAAAATTGTGGAATTATCACCTCAATTGGGGGAGTTGTCGTTTACGTACACGGATGCTCCGTGTGCGCAAACGAAGCTTGATTTTGCTTGGATAAGATGACCCCATTCGCTAGATTCGACTTTCGTTTATTCTTAGCGACGCTCTCAGACTAAAAACACAATTCAATTAAACCCCACAGTACATGAGGAACTGTTTACTGAGTCTTGTCTTGCTCTTGTCTGCAGGTTTGGCGAGCGCACAGACAGTACGCGGAACGGTAACTTCCGCGCAGGATGGGGCACCCTTGCCAGGTGTCTCGGTTGTAGTCAAAGGCACGACGATCGGCACGACGACGGATTCCGATGGAGTTTACTCCATCAACGTTGGCTCAAGCGATGCTGTACTTGTGTTCTCCTTCATTGGGTTCACCACCCAGGAGGTGCCGGTCCAGAACCGAACGGTAATCGACATTGCCATGGCCGAAGACATCACACAACTAAGCGAGGTTGTGGTGACGGGCTTTGGAGAATCAAAAGAAGTTGAACGGTTGACGTTTGCCGTTCAGGATGTTCAGGGTAACGACCTGATACGCGCTAACAGCGCAAACGTCGTCAACGCACTGCAAGGAAAAGTAGCAGGCGTGCATATCGACCAGGGCACGGGCGGTCCGATGTCCTCGTCGCGTATCCGCATTCGCGGGAATTCGTCCCTGAGCAACAACACGCAACCCCTCATCGTCATCGATGGGGTACTGATCCGACCCGGGGTTTCCGGCGCCGACTCCTGGGGAGCGGCACAGGACAACGGAAACATCATGAAGAACATCAACCCCGACAACATCGAGTCGATGACTGTCCTTAAAGGTTCCGCCGGCAGCGCGCTCTATGGTTCCGATGCGCTCAACGGCGTAATCCTGATTACCACGAAGAGCGGGGTCGCACGCGAGGGTCTCGGTATCTCCTTTAACCATACCTCGTCGTTTGAAAGAGCATACCGGTTCATCGACGTCCAGAACGAATTCGGCGCCGGCATTTCGCCGGAGTTTGAAACCGACAACGGCGTACCCTTCGTCGATCCCAACAACTGGTTCTACTCTTACGGACCCCGGTTTGATGGACAGATGGTGCGCGACCTGGATGGACGAATGATCCCCTGGGTTGCCAACGATCCGCTGAGCTTTTATGAAACAGGAAAGTTCATAAACAACAACGTCGTCGTTGAAGGTGGAACAGATCGTTCGACCTTCCGCGCATCTTACTCGAACCTGCGCAACACGACGATCATGCCCAGCGGCACGGAGATGAACCGCAATAACTTTAGTATCCGCGCGACGCAAAAGATCGGAAAGATATTCGACCTCGACGCCGTGGTGGACTACACACACAACCTCATCAAGAACCCGATCCGTCAGGGCGGTAACTTCAACCCCGTCTTCGCGATGGTGTACTACCGTCCAAGAAGCATGGATATCGGTTACTGGATGAACAACTACCGCGATGAGGTCAACGGAGGACGGAAAACCGGTGTCAACGATCCTTACTCGATCACCAGTTTCCTTTGGGATACTTTTGAAGACCTCACCGAACAGCGCGAAAGCATATTCCGCACAAACCTCGACCTCAACACCCACATCACCCCGTGGTTGACGTTGCTGGTCCGTGGAAACGTACAGAACGAGCTGTACAGGGGCGAGCGCAGGAGGTTGGGCAACCAACCCAAGTTCGCCGGTGGTCAATATCATGAAACCACGTCAGACAACTGGCAATATCGCGTTCAATCCTTGCTGACTGCCAACCGCGAGCTGAGCGACCGTTTCTTCCTCAGCCTGACGTTGGGAG
>Ga0079224_100016972_pt1 | contig 10246 bp, 8 predicted proteins | sample Stecom2015_FD_80414 | JGI IMG/M metagenome (GOLD analysis project Ga0079224, IMG submission 80414) | Agricultural soil microbial communities from Utah to study Nitrogen management - Steer compost 2015 | ecosystem: Environmental > Terrestrial > Soil > Agricultural land | place: USA: Utah... | reverse complement strand
CGTCCTGTCACCGACGCTGCTGGAAACCTCTGCCCTCGACCCCAAAGTGTCGCCCTAATTTCCGACTTGTGAGTAAATGGCTCCGAGATTGCTTCGCTTCGCTCGCAATGACAAAAGATGAATTGATCAGAGACTCCTTAACCCGTTATCGAACGGCACTGAAATAAGTCCAACTGCGATCTAAAGTCGAAGCCCCATAAAGCCCTTAATTCAGCGCCATTCAACCCAATCGACATTGCTCGCGCCCAGGGCTCCCCGTGGGCGCGCCATCCGGGCTCCACCCCCGCCATTCTCGTTCGGAGCCTGGGAACTAGCCGGGTGCCCAAGTCCCCCAGGGTCCGCAGGGGGCAAGCCGGGTTCGGCAGAAATCCCTGCGGCGCCGTACCTCAACCGGGTTCGTCGGCCACCTGGCACAACTGCTTGCCGACATTTCGCCCTTCCGTCAGCGAATTGATCGCTTCGTGGAAATTTTCCAGCCCCCGGGTGACCGTGGCGTGGTGCTTGAGCCTGCCTTCCCGATACCAGCGGCTGGCGTTGGCGATAAACTCGCCGTGGCGCGCCATGTGATCCCGCACCAGAAAGCCCTTGATAGTGAGGCGCTTCAATACTACGCACATCAGATTGGGCCCCGGCTCGGCACCAGCACCGCTGTACTGGCCGATCTGGCCACACATGGCGATGCGGCCGAAGTCGTTCATGGCGGCGAAGGCTGCTTTCTGGATGGCGCCGCCTACGTTCTCGTAGTAGACGTCCACGCCGTCCGGGCAGGCCCGGGCGATGGCTGCAGATAAGTCGCCTCCTTTGTAATCGATGCAGTGGTCGAAGCCAAATTCCTCCACCACCAGACGGCATTTTTCCATGCCGCCGGCGATACCCACCACCCGGGCACCGGCGATTTTCGCCAACTGGCCTGCGACGGAGCCGGTGGCACCGGCGGCGGCGGATACCAGCACGGTGTCCGCCGCCGCCGGCTGGCCAATATCGAACATACCCACATAGGCGGTAAACCCCACCATACCGAGAATACCAAGGTGGGCGGCAAGGGGAGCCGCCCCCGGATCGAGCTTGTAGGTGTGCTGGGCTGGGTTCTCGCCGAGCACTTGGTAGCGGGCACAGCGGCCGCGGGTGGTGGCCACCAGGTCACCAGGCCGCCAGCCGGGGTGGCGACTGTCCACCACTTCCCCCACCAGCCCGGAACATCCGAGGATGTCACCAAGGGACGCCTTGAACACGTAGTCACTGTGCGGGTCGATCTGCGCCCGGCTGCCGGCGTCGATGGACAGGTAGATGCTCCTGACCAGGATGTCGCCCTGCCCCAGGGTGGGCAGAGGGTCGGGGGCAAGATCGAAAACGTCGGCGGTGAGCGGACCTGAGCCTGGCGTCCGCACGAAGCGGATGGCCACATTGTTGTCTGGCATGCTGGTGGGTGTCCTGTGCTGACAGAGAGGGCGGTGCCGACCCTCCCCTTGTTTATTCCCCGGCGGCGATATGCTCCCGGGCAGTCTTGCGAATGTAGTGCTGGAGGTTTTCCACCTGCTCCATGGTCAGCTCCTCGTACTGGGGCATGCCCCGTGATTTCAGCGAGCCGTCGATCAGCACCTGGGCCAGGGCATCCAGGCTGGTGGGGATGCCGGACATGCGCAGGTCGGGGGCAGCGCCGCCGGCCCGCAAGCCACCGCCGTGACAGATCAGACAGGTGATATTGTAGAGGGCCTTGCCAGCGGCCGCCTTGGCGTCGTCCACCACGAAATCGGACACGTCAATGGGCCGGAGTTCCACCTGTTCCATTGGTGGCAACTGGGCCTGACCATCCAGGGCGAAGGTCAGCACCCGGCGCTTCTGGTGACGGTAGTGCCAGGGTCCGGCGGCGCCGGGCTCGTGGTTGGCGCCCCGCCAGCCCACCAGCAGGGAGAGGTACTGCACCCCGTCCACTTCATAACTGATGGGCTGGCCCTGGATGCCGTTCTGGGCGTCGAAGGCCCAGATCTTGTCCCCTGTATCGGCCCTGTAGACGGACAGTTCGCCGGTGGCCTGGCCCTGCACCACCAGGTTGCCGGCGGTGGTCAGGGTGCCGCCGTTGTGGGTATTGTCCTGCTCCACCCGCCACACCTCCCGCTGGGCCGCCGGGTCCCAGGCAGACAGCCAGCCCTTGCCGGGGGGCACCTCGATGTCGTCTGGGCGGGGACCAACCCCGTTGTCGATGAACATATTGTCGTTGTGGCGCCATTGATCCAGGTTGGGGGCGTCGTTGTAGACCATGCCCCTGTCCCGGGCCGGTAGGTAGACCAGACCAGTGATAGGGTTGTAGGACATAGCCTCCACACCGTGGGCGCCCCATACCGCCGGGAAGGTCAGCACCGCGGTGCCGTCCGGGTAGCGGGCCCCGGGCACCTCCACCGGTCGCCCGGTTTCGAGGTCGATGCGCTCCGCCCAGGTGACTTTGGCAAACTTCTCCGCCGAGATCAGCTTGCCGGTCTCCCGGTCGATAACGTAGAAGAAACCGTTCTTGGGGGCCTGCATTAGCACCTTGCGCAACTCGCCATCGATCTCCAGGTCGGCGAGTTGGATATCCATGGTGGCGGTGAAGTCCCAGGTGTCCCCGGGGTTGGTCTGGTAGTGCCAGGCGTACTCGCCGGTGTCCGCGTCGAGGGCGACGATGGAGGCAAGGAACAGGGTGTCGCCACCACCGGGGCTCAGAATTTTCTGGTTCCACGGGGAACCGTTGCCCACCCCCAGGTAGACCCGGTTGAACTCGGGGTCGTAGGCCATGGCGTGCCACACGGTGCCACCGCCACCGAGCTTCCACCACTCGCCGCTCCAGGTCTTGGCAGCCATTGCCATGGCGTCGTTCTCGAAGCCATCGGCAGGGTTGCCGGGCACGGTGTAAAAACGCCAGGCCTGCTCGCCGGTGGCTGCGTCGTAGGCGGTGACATAGCCCCGTACCGGCGAGAAATCGGCACCGCCGTGACCGATGAGAACCTTGCCGTTCATCACATAGGGCATGCCGGTGATATAGCGGCCGTCCCCCAGCTCGGTGGTGCGCACGCTCCACAGCAGGTCGCCGCTGGTGGCGTCGAGGGCGATGAGGCGGCCGTCCAGGGTGCCGGCGAAGATCCTGCCATCGTCGTGGACGATGCCGCGGATGCCCCAGCCGGCGCGCATCTCCCGCCCGGCCACGTCATAGACCTTGGGGTCGTACTGCCACAGCAGCTTGCCCGTTTTGGCATCCAGGGCGTGGATATGGCTGTGGCCCACGGCGAAGTAAAGCACGCCGTCCACCGCCACCGGCGCACTGACGCCACTGCTGGTGGAGATGGTGGGCAGGTCGAAGGACCATACCAGACCCAAACGATCGATGTTGTCGGCGGTGATCTGGGCAAGGGGACTGAAGTGGTCCTCCCGCCAGGTGCGGCCATACCTGGGCCAGCTGCCCGGGTCTTCCTGAAGGGCCTCGGCGGTGACCGGCGCCGGCCCGGCCGCTGGTGCTGGCTCCTCCGCAGGTGTGGCAACCGGGCGATCGCCACAGCCACCGACGGCCAGTAGCGCGGCAAGGGCAACGGAGAATGCCAATGAGTACTTGATCTTGTTCACCTGGGGGACTCCTCCAAGGCAGTGATGGTCTGTAAGTTATTGGTAAAGCCTAGCAGGCAGCGGCCATTGTCCAGGGCGACAACGCCGCGCTCCGCGACTCGGGTGCGGAAAGAAACCACCAGGCCGTCCCGCCAAAGCTCAGTGACCAGGGAGTCTCCCGGATATACCGGGGCTGTAAAGCGTGCGTCAAACGCCGATATGGTGCCGGCGTCACCATCACAGAAAGCATTGATCACTGTATGGCAAGCGATGCCATAGGTACATAGACCGTGAAGAATCGGCCGGTCGAATCCGGCCATACGAGCATCGTCAGGGTTTCGGTGTATAGGGTTCCTGTCGCCCGTTAGGGCGTACAAATGGGCCTGCTCTGGCCTGGTGGCACTCACGACCTCAACATCGGGCGCCCGGTCAGGCAGCGGGTGCGGCCTAGGTGCTCCATCGCGCCTGCCACCAAAGCCGCCGTCGGCTCTGGCTACCACTGTAGCTACGCCCCGGGCTATTACCTCGTAGGTTGCGGCGTCACGGATGAGTTTCTCCTGAAGGAGAATGGCGCCCTTGTCTGGGCCCTTGTCAAAAACGTCGATGACCCGCTCGCTGATCACTACAGTGGCTGACGGCATTAACGGCCGAGTCAGTGTCAGGCGCTGCTCACCATGGAGCACGTGCTGCATGTCCACTCCGGTCTTGCCCGCCAGGTCGGTGCGCCACCCCAAAGCGCAGGCCAGGGTGGGTATTGCCTGCAAACTGCGCTCGTCGACGAACGACAAGGCCCGTGGCTGGGAGTGGTCGCGCCCACAACCAACACCCAGGGCATAAAGGATGACGCGCGTCTCGTCGTACGCCACTGTCATCTCGTCCAGGGCCGCCTGCAGTATAGTGTTCTTATCAATTGCCATTGAAATCTACCTGAAGGTTTCCTGTTGTACGAGATAGGGATGATTCGGTTCGCTGACCTCGAGCATCTCGAAAATATTGCCCTCGGGATCGAGCCCGTACACGGACTTCACCGGGCCGAAGGTCTGCACCGGGGAGTTGAAGTGGATTCCGGCATCACGCAACCGCTGGTACTCCCCCTCGATATCCGTCACCAGCAGGGCCAGGTGGGTGTAACCCTTGTCGCTGGCCCGCAGTGGGCCGCTGTTGGTCGCTGCCGGAGCGCTGAAGGAAAAGATTTCCAGGAAACTATCGCCGGCCCTCAAGGTCGCCTTCCAGGCCGCCGAGCCGGGCACGCCGATGACCCGATCAGTGACGGAGTCGTCCTGCCACTCTAGTTCATGTACTACCTCGAAACCCAGCAGGTCGCGGTAGAAGCCAAGCATCAGCTGACGATCCCTGACACTGATGCCGGTGTGGTGAATTCTCTTAATCACGGTCGCGACTCCTGACCCACAGGCTCAAACGCCGGCGCCGTATAGCTCGACCGCGGCAGTGGGCTCAGGCGGACACGCATGCCGATGGCGGGTGTCCGGCCCTCCAGGTTGACCAGGAAGGTGGGAATGCGCACCCCGGGAATGCCATCCAGCTCCACCAGGGCCGACACATAGGGCTCGGTGTCCCGGGGGGCGTTGGGCAGAAAGGAGCGGTGCACCACCGTGTAGGTGAACAGGGTGCCGGTCGCCGGCACCGGCTTCCAGTCCTGGTGGGCGTCGGCGTGGCATTTGATGAACTCGTAGGGGTACCACTGCCAGGCGCCGCACACCGAGCAGGCGGGCAATACCATGTGGCCCCGGGCCAGGGCGTCCCAATAGGGGCGCACCAGGTCGGTGTCGAAACGGGGGGCGAAATCGGGCAGGTAGGGGGCGGTGTCGGTCATGGCGTCATCCGTTGTCATGGGTCAGTACCAGGGTGGCGTGGTCGGGGCCGGCGAAGGTGGACACCAGGCTGACCTTAACGTCCGCCACCTGGGCATCGCCCCGCTCGCCCCGCAGCTGGCGCACCCCCTCCAGGACATGGGTCATGCCGGGAATATAGGCGTGGCAGAGATGGCCGCCGTCGGTATTGACCGGCAGCGAGCCGCCGGGACCGGTGCGGCCGTCCCCCACCAGGGCAGCACCCTCGCCGGGGGCGCAAAAGCCCAGGCTTTCCAGCTGCAGGATGATGGACAGGGTGAAGCAGTCGTAGATTTGCACCACATCCACATCCCCATGGCTGACGCCCGCCTGCTGCATGGCCCTTTCCCCCACCTTGCCGGGGCCAATATCGAGGAAGCGCGGGCTCTGGGTAAACATTTCCGTCAGTGTCCAGGGGTTTGAGCCCGCGGCCACCCCCCTCACCACCGCCGGGGTACGGGGAAGGTCGCGGGCGCGCTCCAGGGTGGTCACCACATAGGCGCCGGCGCCGTCGCTGATCAGGCAGCAGTCCAGGTTGCGCAGGGGCTCGGCCACATAGGGGGCGGCGAGATAGTCATCCAGGGTGATGGGCTCGGCCTTCTGGGAGCCTGGGGTACGCGCCGCCCAGGCCCGCTGGGCCACCGCCAGGGCGCCCAGCTGCTCGTCCGCGAGGCCGTATTCATGGCGGTAGCGCTGGGCGAGGCAGCCGAAATACAGGGGCTGGCCGTAGTAGCCCACCGGCATTTCCAGGTCCGCCTTGAGGGGATCGGCGGCGTGGAAGGCGTAGGGGCCGCCTGGCTTGGAGGTCTTGACCCCATACACCACCAGTACCGCAGAGGCCAGGCCCGCGCGAATCGCCAGCTGGGCCTCCACCAGGGCCGCCACCGGGCCGGCCCCGGGGGTATAGGCATTGTGACAGGTGTAGGCCCGGTTCTTCATGCCGCAGGCAAAGGCAATTTCATCCGCCGGGGGCATGGTTCCGGCGAGGATAATGCCGTCGATCTGCGGGGCCGCCAGGCCGGAATCCGCGATGGCCCGGCGGCCCGCCTCCACCGCCAGGGCGTCGAGGCCCAGGTGGTGCATGCGCCGGTAGTCGGTATTGCCGACGCCGACAATGGCAAGGGTGGTTTGTGGGTTCATAGGGGCTAAATCCTCAGGTTCAATTCAGGGCGCCGCCATCCCGCAGGGCGGCGATGGCGGCGGCGTCAAATCCGGCATCGGCAAGTACCGCCAGGGTGTCCGCGCCCGCCGGGGCTGGCCCGCGAACCCGGCCCGGAGCAGTGTCGCTGAAACGGGGCACAGGGGCGTTCTGCAGGCGACCATCCACCTCGATAAATGAACCCCGCGCCCGATTGTGGGGATGGTTGGGCGCCTCGGCCATGGTCAACACCGGCGCGAAACAGGTGTCGGTGCCCTCCAGAAGTTCACACCATTGATCTCGGGTCCGGGATGCAAAGACCTCCGTCAGTGCCGTCCGCAGCGCCGGCCACTGCTGGCGGGCGCGGTCGTCGACGGCGGGAAAACCCAGGGGCAGCCAGCGCTCCCCGTCCAGGCCCAGCTTGTCGAGAAGCTGGGCAAAAAATTGCGGCTCCAGGGGTCCGATGGCCACATACTTCCCGTCTAGGGTGGCATAGGTGTCGTACCAGGGCGCGGCGCCAGCGAGATAGTTTTCCCCGGTACCATCCCGCACCAGGCCGGTGTCCCGCAGCGCGTAAAACACCCCCATCATGGCGATGGCACCATCCACAATCGCACCATCCACCACCTGTCCGCGCCCGGTGGAGCGGGCCGCCGTCAGAGCGGCGAGGACGCCAAAGGCCAGCAGTGTGCCGCCACTGGCAAAATCTCCGGCAAAGCACAGGGGTGGAATGGGCTTGCCCCCCGCCGCCCCCACCTGGTGAAGCAGCCCCGTCACCGCCAGGTAATTGATATCGTGGCCGGCGGCCTGGGCCAGAGGCCCATCCTGGCCCCAGCCAGTTGCCCGTCCGTAGACCAGCTTGGGATTTCCGGCGAGGCACACCTCGGGCCCCAGACCCAGCTTTTCCATGACCCCGGGGCGAAAGCCTTCAATCAGGATATCGGCGCCGGCGATCAGCTTCAGCAGCAACTCCACACCCAGGGGGTTTTTCAGGTTGACGGCAATACTGCGGCGGTTGCGCAACAGGGGATCGGCCGGCGGAGCCTCACCCGGTTTGGCTGGGCTCCGTTCGACACGAATCACCTCCGCCCCCAGGTCGGCAAGCATGACCCCGCAGATGGGGGCTGGCCCCAACCCGGCGAGTTCGATAACCCTGACTCCGCTGAGCGGTCCCGACGCCATTCTCAATACCCTCCGGTCAGTCTGGCGCGCGCAGCTGCAGGTCCGCCGCAGCGAGCTTGGCGCCCATGGGCAATGGCGGGCATCAAAACTTAGACGCCGGCTGGGGCGACTTGCCCGCCGCCGGCTCACTGCCCTGCTCCCCGCCGGCCGCCACCCGCGCCTGTTGGCGGATATAGTGCTGGATACCCTCGATCTGCGCGTCGCTGAACTCACCGAACTCTGGCATCCCCTTGGCCACCAGGGCGCCGTCCTGCAGCACCGACTTGAGGGCGTCCAGGCTCAGACCGATGGGGGATTTGCGCAGATCCGGAGCCGCGCCGCCGGACTTGAGGCCAAAGCCGTGGCACAGGCCGCAGTGGGCGAAAGTGAGGGTCTTGCCGATATCCGCCTTGGCGGGATCGACGGCGAAGTCCGGCTCGTCGAGGAAGGGAGTGGTGCGCGGCCCCGGCGCCGGCAACTGGGCCTTGCCGTCGAGGACAAAGGTGAGCACCCGGCGGGGTTGCAGACGGTACTCCCACTCGGACTTCATGCCCGAGGGGTTGCCCATGCCGCGCCAGCCGGAGATCACCGTCAGGTATTGGCGGCCGCCGGCCAGATAGGTGATAGCCTGGCTCTGGACACCGGTCTGGGCGTCGAAGGTCCACAGCTTCTTGCCGCTGTCGGCGGCGTAGGCGTTGATTTCACCTGTGACCTCGCCGTGGAACACCAGGCTACCCCCGGTGGCCGTGGTGCTGCCATTGAAGATTCCGGTGAGGGGCACAGACCACACCTTGTGCTGCTTCACCGGATCCCAGGCCAGCAGCTCACTGCTGGGGGGCGGCACCTCGATGGACCGCTGGGGCGCGCCCAGGCCCTGGTTGACCACCATGTTGGGGCCCGGCTGCCAGGTGCTGAGATCCCCCGCCGGGTCGGCGAATACCAGGCCGATGTCGATTTTCGGCAGATAGGCCAACTTGGTGTCCGGACTGTAGGACATGGCCTGGATACTGTGGGCGCCGATGGTTCCGGGAAACACCAGGGTGCCCTTGCCGTCGGAGAAGCGGGCCTCGGGGTTCTCCAGCGGACGGCCGGTGGCCAGGTCGATGGCTTCGGCCCAGTTGGCCCTGGCGAACTTTTCGGCGGAGACCAGCTTGCCGGTCTCCCTGTCGATGACGTAGAAGAAACCATTTTTCGGCGCGTGCATCAGCACCGAGCGCTGCCTGCCGTCGATTTCCAGGTCGGCGAGTTCGATATCCATGCTGGCGGTGTAGTCCCAGGTTTCCCCCGGGTTGACCTGGTAGTGCCAGACATACTCGCCGGTGTCGGCATCCAGGGCGACAATGGAGGCGAGGAACAGGTTGTCGCCACCCTCGGGGCTGCGAATCTTCTGGTTGACCGGGGTGCCGTTGCCGGTGCCCAGGTAGACCCTGTTGTACTTGGGGTCGTAGGCCATGGCGTGCCACACGGTGCCGCCGCCACCGTGTTTCCACCACTCGCCGGTCCAGGTCTTGGCGGCCATCGCCATGGCGTCATTTTCGAAGCCGTCGGCGGGGTTGCCGGGCACCACGTGAAAGCGCCACGCCTGCTCGCCGATGGCGGCGTCGTAGGCGGTGACATAGCCCCGCACCGGGCCGAAGTCGCCGCCGCCAAAGCCGATCATCACCTTGCCATTAAACACCCAGGGCGGGCCGGTGATATAGCTGGCGTCCTCTTTGTCGATGGTCTGCACACTCCACAGCTGGTCGCCGGTTTTGGCGTCGAGGGCGATCAGGCGACCGTCGTGGGTGCCGGTGTAGACCTTGCCCTCCCAGAAGGCGATGCCGCGGATGCCCCAGCCGCCCCGCAGCTTGTGACCGGCGGCTTAGGGGGCCTTGGGATCATGCTTCCACAGCAGCTTGCCGGTTTGTGCGTCCATGGCGTGAACGACGCTGTAGCCCCACGCAAAATAGAGCACACCATCCACAGCCAGAGGCGCGGTAAAGGCGTTGGCCACGGGATCCAGATCCTGGAACCAGGCCAGGCCGAGGCGGCCGACGTTATCGGCATTGATCTCCTTGAGGGGGCTGTAGTGGTTTTCGCTGAAGGTCCGCCCATAGGACGCCCAGTTGGCGCCATCGGCTTCGTCGGCGAGGCTGTCATTGTTGATGATCGACGGAGTGACGGGCTTGGCGCCCACGGGGGCGGCAATCACCGCGGCCGACAACAACAGGTTGAGCAGCAGGGGGCTCATTCGCTTTATGGCTTTCATTATTTCACTCTCCACGCCTGGGACTGACTATCCGCAGGCCCGCCAGAGCGCCGGGAGCGGATATATCGCTGATGTTATGGAGCCCGGAAACCGCACCGGGCTTATTGTTCGCAATATTGTATCTATTCGCCTATTAAGTCCAGATCGCTCCTTCGATCCCTCCCCCTGTAACTTTTATGGCTGCCCATTGCCGTCCCACAACTATCTGGAGGCATGAATCCGGTACTGTTTTTTTGCGGAGTCCCCTCAGGAAAACTCAGCGCAGCGCTACAGTTACCG
>Ga0079224_100016971_pt1 | contig 10246 bp, 8 predicted proteins | sample Stecom2015_FD_80414 | JGI IMG/M metagenome (GOLD analysis project Ga0079224, IMG submission 80414) | Agricultural soil microbial communities from Utah to study Nitrogen management - Steer compost 2015 | ecosystem: Environmental > Terrestrial > Soil > Agricultural land | place: USA: Utah... | reverse complement strand
GAGCCTTTTGGTTTCACGACTTTCGAGCTCTTCGAGCTCTTTTTGCAGTTCTTCCTTTTTAAGGTTATCGGTAGTTTTTAACGACTGTATCTGTTGTTCCAGCTCAGCTTTTTTAACCGAGTCCTTTAACCGCTGTTGCTCAATAAGGGCAATTTTGGTATTAAAAGCCTCAAGGTTAGCAGCGTTAACCGAATCGTTTACCTGTGCAATACTGTCTTTTTGAGCAAAAGCACATTGCGTAATAGTAAAAGCGATTATCGTTATAAATAAACGGTAAAGTTTGTTCATCCTCATATCCTGTGTTACAACACATAAATATAGGGAATTTTTTGAATTTTGAAATTTAACAGGTGAACTTAAATAGTATTTCTTTTTATAATTACTTCGTTGCCTTTTTTAAATAGATTTGTGGAAAATCTTTATCTTTTATTTTTAAATCTTTTCTGATGGACTTGATGAGCTCAGTTAGATAAAAATCATGTAGGTCACTGTTTTTTCCTACTGCTTCTTCTTCATAATTAATCATTTTTTTTATAACATTTTCGCTGGCAATTAGGAATAATTTATCTCTTGAAAAAACATAACTTTTGATTTTTTCAGCATCTTTATTATCGCTAGCTAAATTATGTAAAGCTTCTATATACGATACATAATGTTCCTCTTTCAATTTTCGAGTTTGTAGAATTATACTATTTCTGTTGGCTAGATAAGCTCCTATAATTGAAAGTGTTATTGCAGATGCAGCGCCAGTTATAGATATTAGAATTTCTGTTGACATATTCCTATTGATTATATGTTATATCTTCTCCTGCAACACTTTAATTTCGTCCCTTAATTTGGCAGCCTGCATAAAGTCAAGATCTTTGGCGGCTTTTTCCATAGCTTTACGTTTTTCACGTATAATCTTTTCAATTTCACCTTTAGCCATATAAGTGGTATCGGGTTCGGCAGCCATTTTAGGTGAATTGTCGTAATGGTACGACGATATCGGACTCTTAGACAGTGAGTTCTCAATTTTCTTATTAAGGGCTTTAGGCTCTATACCGTTTGCCTTATTAAAGTTCATTTGTTTTTCACGTCGGTAATTGGTCTCGTCAATAGTACGCTGCATACTGTCGGTTATCTTATCGGCATACATAATCGCCTTACCGTTTACGTTACGGGCAGCACGCCCCACAGTTTGTACCAGCGAACGCGTACTTCTCAAAAAGCCTTCCTTATCGGCATCCAGTATGGCTACAAGCGATACCTCGGGAAGGTCAAGCCCCTCCCTTAAAAGGTTAACCCCAATAAGAACGTCAAACAGGCCCTTACGTAAATCCTGCATGATTTCCACTCGCTCCAGTGTATCTACTTCTGAGTGTATGTAACGGCATCGTATCGCTACCTTAGTAAGGTATTTGGCTAACTCTTCCGCCATACGCTTGGTAAGGGTAGTGACCAAAACACGTTCGTCTGCCTCTACACGTTGCTGTATTTCCTCAATAAGGTCATCTATCTGGTTAAGGCTTGGGCGCACTTCTATAATTGGATCCAGTAATCCTGTAGGGCGTATAACCTGCTCTACATAAATACCGTCACTTTTTTGAAGCTCATAATCGGCAGGGGTAGCACTCACATACACCACCTGATTTTGCAGTGCCTCAAACTCCTCAAACTTAAGCGGACGATTATCCATCGCAGCCGGAAGCCTGAAACCATATTCCACAAGGTTTTCCTTACGCGAGCGGTCTCCGCCATACATGGCGTGTACCTGCGATACGGTTACGTGGCTCTCATCTATAACCATTAAAAAATCGTCAGGGAAGTAATCTAACAGACAGAAAGGCCTTGTGCCCGGCAGCCTGCGATCCAGATAGCGGGAGTAGTTCTCAATACCCGAACAGTAACCCAGTTCACGAATCATTTCAAGGTCAAAGTTGGTGCGTTCCTCCAGGCGTTTTGCCTCCAGGTGTTTGCCTATTTCCTTAAAGTAATCTACCTGTTTTACAAGGTCCTGCTGTATTTCCCATATGGCTCCCTGTAGTACATCGGGTGATGTAACAAACATATTGGCAGGGTAAATATTCAGTCGGTCATACTTTTCAATCACAAGGGCTGTTTTGGCATCAAAGGCTTCGATTTCCTCAATCTCATCGCCAAAAAAGTGTACCCTGAAAGGATCATCGGCATAACTAGGGAAAATCTCTACGGTATCTCCCTTAATACGGAAGGTTCCCGGTAGGAATTCGGCTTCTGTACGGGAGTAAAGGCTCTGTACCAGCCTGTGTAATAATTTGGTTCTCGATATTACCTGATCGCGCTCTATTGAAATTACGTTTTTTTGGAACTCCACGGGGTTACCAATACCATAGAGGCAGGAAACCGAGGCTACCACCAGTACATCGCGCCTGCCCGAAAGTAGGGATGAAGTGGTACTTAAACGCATTTTTTCGAGCTCTTCGTTAATCGAGAGATCTTTTTCTATATAAGTTCCCGTTACGGGAATATAAGCTTCGGGCTGATAGTAGTCGTAGTAGGAAACAAAGTACTCCACGGCATTATCGGGAAAAAACTGTTTGAACTCTGTATACAGCTGTGCTGCCAGTGTTTTATTGTGTGCCAGTACCAGTGTGGGGCGTTGTACATTTTCTACCACGTTTGCTACGGTAAATGTTTTACCCGAACCGGTAACCCCTAAAAGTGTCTGGAAACGTTCTCCTGAATTTATGCCTTCACTAAGCTGTTTAATGGCTGCGGGCTGGTCGCCCATAGGTTTGTAATCAGATACTACTTTGAATTTCATTTTTCTGTTTTTCCTTCCTTTTTTACAAAGATAATGAAATGATTGTTTGCCTTTATGTATTTTAAAACACTAAAAAATATTGATTTTTAAACGTATAACTTTATTTTTGATATACTAAAATGACAGTTTTTTCTGTTTAATATACAAACATAGTCAGCCATGAAAAACACGCCTTTATTACTCGCTTTGTCATTATTGCTTTTATTTTCCTGTAAAGATGAAAAACAGCAGGAAATGCAGCAGGATGTTACTACAGAGAAGCCTGACTTAATAGCCGATTCGGGAAGCAGAAAAGTTTTTTCGACCGATAATCTAAACATGCAAACCTTTACACTGGATGCAGGGAAAGACAATACTATTAAAGGGGAGAAGGGAACTGAGCTTACTATTCCTAAAAATACTTTTACCGATGCTCAGGGTAATGTAGTTACGGGTACTATTACTGTACAACTGAAAGAGGCTTTAAGTATCTCTGATATAGTGACGGGAGGGCTTACAACTACATCAAACGGAGAAATATTAAGCTCGGGTGGGATGCTGTATATTAATGTGAAACAGGGTGATGCTGATGTTGTTATAGGTGGAGCAAAATCAATAGGGGTAAGTGTACCTACAGATAATTTTATACCCGAAATGCAGATTTTTACAGGAGAAGAAGATGCTGACGGGAATATTAACTGGGTTAAACCAAAGGATATTATTAAAAAGCCTGTTGCAAAACAAAAATCAAGTGCAAGAGTAAGTTCTGCAACAGATGTGTTTGCAGATGGTATAGCTACACCAGTTAAAAAACCGCTTAAACCTAAAAAGAATGACGGGGGTATAGTTATAGCAGTTAATATTGATAACCCAGAGCTTTTACCTGAGTTCATGCCTTTTAATAATGTGTCATGGAAACTGGTTGATGACTCGGCTTTCTCAAAAGAAGATAACGAAACGGACTGGAAACATGTTTCGGTAAAAAGATCTGATAAGGAAGGGATATATGTATTAACCTTTAAGGGAACAGATAAAAATAAGGATGAAATAAAAGAATATGATGTTTATCCTGTTTTAGAAGGTGAGGAGTATGATATCGCCCTGGCAGATTACAATAAAAAATTAGTTGCTTATGAAAAGGAAAAGGAACTACAGGAACAAAGAAGGAAAGAACAGTTGAAAAAAGCAGAAGAATGGAGAAAAGAACAACAGTTAATAAATGAAGAAAGAAAAAAAGCATTAGTTAAAGAGGACTATAATGCCGCGGAATTTGGAAACAGATATATTTTTGAGGTTACACGTTTACGCTGGATTAACTGTGATTATTTTTATCGTAACAGGAATGCAACAGATGTTTTAGTAAGAGCAACTATTAATAATACTAGTGAAAATAATGTTTATGCTTATTTAGTAATTAAAAAGAATAAAGTATGTTTACCCGGTTACCCTGATGAAAACGGTAATTTTATGTTTGGTGGTAACGGTAATACATATATTAGTATGCCTTTAGGTATAGAGGTGACAATAATTGGAGTAAGCCCTCAGGAAGACGGAACTCTAAGATTTGACAGCAGGGATGTAACTGTAACTAAGGAAACCTCTGTCTCGTTAGAATTAAAACAAGCTACTCAAGAAGATATGAAAAAGGCTATTGAGGTGGGTACGATTAATAGCTAATCAAAACACTCCATCATAAGTAGGTCCCCTTCCTTATGTTCTATAAGTACAAAGCCATCTTTAAGGGTTACATTACTGCTGCCGGTACGGTAGCCCAGAGTTAACTCTTCGTTATTGAGTTTGTATTTAAGGTTTTGTGTTTGTATACCCGATACTTTTCCTATAGGAATTAGCGATAACGGAGTATTTTGAGGATACCATTTCTCAAACTTTTTAGGAAGTAGGAACACTTTAGAGTGGTCGTCCAGAATTACTGCCTTAATAAGATTGCGGTAGCGTACAATATTGGTAATGTTTGTAATGGTATGATCGGCACGCTTACCGGTAGCCCAAATTACATTGGCAGCAGGAATTTTCCTGTCTATAAGGTAGTCTAGTGCTTTTTCGAGATCGGTTTTATCCTGATTCGGAGTATGTACTATTTCCAGCGGATATTGTAACTCCTTGTATTTCTCTGCATCAAAACCATTATCAAAATCTCCCAGTAATACATCTACTTTAATGCCCAGTTCCATTACACGCTCTATGGCGTTATCAAGTACTATTACAAGTGGAGACCATTCCAGTAACTGGCCCATAAGCTCTTTGCTGCATGCTGCGCCGTTTGCAATAATTAATGCAGGTTCCTGATCGTCTCTAACAATATGGTGGGATGACATAGTTTTGATTTAGAGAGCAAAAATACAAACTTTATTGTACTGTATACTCAATAAAGGAAGCTTCACTAAGCCTGAAATAACCCAAAGGGTAATTATTAGGGTTGGTTTGGTTTACAATATTTCCCCTCACGCTAATGGGAGGTGTTTGAAATGGGTTTGGGGTATCGGGGGGGATAAGACTCAGTAACTTACTCATATAGTTGTAATAGCGCGGGGAAATGCCATACAGGTAAATTATCATTTCTTCATTTGGCTGTAAATCATCATACAAACGGATGGTATAGGTGTAATTCCCATTAACAAATTCATCATCAAAAATAGCATCGTTAGATCCTTTATTAGACCTTATAAAACTATGCAGATAGTAATTTTCCTCATCGGGAGGATCCTGAAAGTAAGCCCTTAAAGTAGTGTCCCCTTCATTAAACCCCTCATCGCTTTGTATCACCTCCTCTAGTTGCGGCACACTAATAAGAGTTTCGGTTGCGGTATAGGTTTCCCCGTTTAGTTCAATATATAGCGTATACGTTTCATTTATGGCGGGCTGGAAGTTATCGCAAACATACTTTCCGGTTTGTTGTATGTTATCAGATTCTGTAAAGTTATATACATCGTTATTACTGTTTTTTACATAAACCTTAGCGCCCTGTACCGTAGGTATAATAGTATCATAAAAACCTGTAGTAGTGGTTAGGCGAATGGTTTGATGTTGCCCTGTATATCCTTTTATCCAGATTATTGAAGCATCTACCACAAGGCGGGGTGGAGAAGTGGGTATATCTAAATCAACAACGTCTTCGCAAGCCGTTAAAAAAAGGCTTATGAAGACGAGTGATAAAAAGTATATTTTTCTCATTTTGTGGAGGTTCACTTACAACCTAACACAAAAATATAGTAATTATTGTACAGTATAGTCCATAATGTCTATTTCTGTAACACGGAAATAGCCAAAAGCATAATTATCTATATTGGTTTCATTTACCAGGTTACCGCGTACTGAGGTAGGAGGAGTTTGGAACGGACCGCCTCCTGATTCAGCAATATTTGTAAGTTGCATAAGGTAATTAAAGAACCTTTCGGAAGTACCACCAAGTTTAAAGTGTACAACATCGCCTGCTTTAAGATCTTCATGGCTAATAAAAGCAAACATTTCATTCCCCTGGAAAAACTCATCGTCCAGTGCATCATAGTCAGGGTAAGGGAGTACATCTATATCAAAGCGGGCCATGTAGTAGTTAACTTCGGCACCGTTATCCTGCCAAAAGAAACGTACTTCAATTTCGTCTCCTAAAATACCGCCTTCGTCATCCTGTATAACATTAGAAATTTCGGGAACGGCAAATAGTTTTTCGGTAGCGGTATAAGTTTCCCCGTCGTTAATCACGGTAAGGGTATATTCATTATTGATTACAGGAATAAAATCAGTACATATATAATTACCTGTATTTGGTACTTCGTTAAAAGTAAATACTACACCCGATGTATTGTTGGTAACAAATACCGTAGCACCCGATACTACAGGGATTTCCGGTTCATAATATCCTGTTGTTGTAGTTAGCCTTACGGTTTGGTTACTTCCGTCTGTACCTTTTATCCATTCTATAGAGGCATCAATAACCAGCCTCGGTTCTGCCGTATCAAGGTCTACTTCAATTACATCTTCACAAGCTGTAAAAGTCAGCGAAGCAGTAAATAATAATAGTAGGAATTTTATATTTTTCATGATGATTGTCTTAGAATTTAAAGTTGTAGGTAACACTTGGTATTATACCGAAAATAGAAAGCCTTACTGCCTCATTAGCTCCGGTATCTTCATTTTGCCTAAAGTTAATGGAAGCGGCATTCATCCTGTTATACAGGTTGTAGATACTGAATACCCATTCGCCCTGCCATCCTTTTTTCTTATCGGGTTTTGGAGTATAGGTAGCCGATACGTCCAGGTGGTGGTATGCCGGAACCCTGTTTTCATTTCTTAATCCATAGCTAGGAATTACTAAATCACCATATACGTACTGTCCGTTTGGATAGGTAACAGGTTTACCCGACTGTAAAGCGAAAATTGCACCAAACGACCATTTGTTATTGTATTCGTAAGATCCTGTAACCGAAAGATTATGCAGCTTATCGTAGCCCGAAAGGTACCATCCGCCATTGTTAATACCTGTTTCATCTGGAGTTCTACCCGGTGTTTGCTGTTCTGATCTGGAAAGGGTATAAGAAACCCATCCTGTTAGCTTACCAGTGTTCTTCCTGAAAAGTAATTCAAGTCCGTATGAACGGGCTTTTCCGTTAAGTATAACCTGCTCAATATTGTTGTTAGCAATAAGGTCGGCTCCGTCAATATAATCAATTCTGTTTTTTACTTTTTTATAGAATGTTTCGGCTTCAAGGGAGTATTCGTTATTCTTAAAGTTTCTGAAATACCCTAAGGCTACCTGATCCAGTAACTGGGGTTTGATATACTTACCACTTGGCGTCCATATATCCAGCGGAGTAGGAGACGCGGTGTTAGAAATAAGGTGAAGGTATTGCGCCATTCTGTTATAGCTGGCTTTTATAGACTGATTATCATCCAGTTTAAAGGAAACACCTGCTCTAGGTTCCAGGTTACTAAAGTCGGCAATGGTTTTACCGCTACTGTAGTATTCGGTACCTGTAATTTCGCCTTTCTCGTATATTTTAAGTTCGTCGTTAAACACCACGGGCTGGTCGTTAGCATAAAGTGCCACTTCCTGTTGTCCCATCCTATAGAACATACTGTAACGCAATCCATAGCTAACGGTAATATTATCGGTAAGCTCGTGCTCTGCCTCAATGTAAGCAGCAGGCTCAAAGGCGTATTTTCGGTCTAACTGATCGGGGTTAACCGTTGAGGTTTCGTCAATAGGTTTAATGGTACCAGGATTAAAGTCGTAGTAAACGGCATTAACACCATAGTTTAGCTTAAACTTATCTGAAATATAGTTCTTGAAATCGTATTTAAAATTATAGTTCTTAATCCCCGATTCCCATGTAAACCCTACAAAACCGAGCTCAAGCCCATAGTAGTAATCGCTATAGATTAAAGAAGCATTAGAGAACAGTTTTTCGTTAAACAGGTGATTCCATCTAAGGTTAAGTACTGTGTTACCATATACATTATTAAAGCTGTTGCTGATGTCAAATAAATCACGCCCAAAATAACCTGAAAGGTACAGGTTGTTGTTTTCATTTAACTGATAGCTTAACTTAGTATTAAGGTCGTAAAAATAAGCCGAGTTGTCATTATCTGAAAGTTTAAGGAAAAGGTGTGCATATGAGGCTCTACCACCTATAAGGAAAGAACCTTTACCTTTTACAAGCGGACCTTCGGCCAGCAAACGGCTTGAAATAGCACCTATACCACCATTCATGTGGAATTCATTCTTGTTACCTTCTTTTTGGTATATATCCAGTACCGATGATAACCTGCCACCGTAACGTGCAGGGATTCCGCCTTTATATAGTTTAAGATCTTTTATGGCATCGGAATTGAATACCGAAAAGAAACCGAAAAGGTGGGAGGAGTTGAATATAGTTGCCTCATCCAGTAATATAAGGTTTTGGTCGGCAGCTCCACCGCGTACGTTAAAGCCCGATGAACCTTCTCCGGCATTAGTAACCCCCGGTAGGGTAAGTATAGATTTTAAAACGTCTACTTCTCCCATAACCACAGGCATTTTTTTAATTTCCTGTACAGAGAGTTTGTTAACACTCATTTCGGGTTTTTTGATGTTAGCCTTTGGCTGATTGTCTGAAATTACAATTTCGCTAAGTTCCTGACTTGATGATGAGAGTTCGTAGTTTTTCCTGATGTTTTGGTTCAGGTTTACGGTTTCGGTAATGGTTGAAAAGCTTACATAACTAATTTCGACTGTGTAGGTGCCCTCCGGAAGGGATATGGCAATGAAACAATATTCATTTGTAGAGATTGCAGTTTGGGTTTCTACAATGTAAACTGTAGCTCCAATAAGGGTTTCACTGCTACTCATGTCTGAGATTGTTCCGCTAAGCGTGTATTTTTCCTGAGAAAATCCTACAGTAGCGAACAATAATAAGATGACCGTGAGGCATCTTTGGGTAATAATGTTCATTGTTTTGATTGATTGAGTTGTTGTTTTCTTTTTAGCAAAATTCGAATATTAAATAAAGATAAAGGTAAATTATTCTGATGAAAATGCGTAAAACCCTTCTTATTCTTTAATATTTGGATTGATAACGTCTAACAGACGTTTGAAATTGTATTTTGTTACATGCTTTACATTTTTTTAAACTCGTTATATTACATTGCCTTCTAACCAATTTTTAAAAGAGGCCACTTTTTCCCTGCTTACAATTACATTTTCATTTGTTTGAGGTTCGAGCTTTAGTATTAGTCTGCTATTAAAATAACCGCTTATTTTTTGAATGGCATCTATATTCACCATAAACTGCCTGTTGATCCTGAAAAAATTATGTTGGTCCAGTATGTTTACCAAATAATCTAATGTATAATCCAGAGGGAATTTTTGATTATTAAAGGTGTACACATAAGGTATGCTTTCTGAAACCTGTATATAGGCTATTTCCTGTGATTTTATGTAAATAAACTGGTTGTTGATTTTAACCAGTAGCCTGGCAGTATCTCTTTTAAAAAAGGCATGGGCAATTTTATTTATATTCATAGCCATAGGAGATCTAAGCTGTTCAAATTTATTGATAGCTGTCTTTAATTCGTTAAGATCTATAGGCTTCATTAAATAGTCAATACTATTAACTTTAAAGGCTTTTAGTGTAAAATTATCGTAAGCCGTGGTGAATATAACAGGAAGGTTAAGTTCTGTTTTTTCAATTAGCTCAAAGCAGTTTCCGTCAGATAATTGTATGTCCATTAAAACCAAATCGGCAGTACCACCATTATCTAACCATTTTAATCCTTCAACAACAAAGGGAATAACAGCTACTATATTGATGTTTTTTCCTGTTTTTAGCAGTAATTGTTCCAGCCTTTCGGCATTATGTTTTTCATCTTCAAAAAATACGATATTCATAAAGGCAGTATTACAGGTATTTTTACAATAAACGAATCATTAGTTTCACAGATAATAATGCTTTTGTTTCCTATTAGTTCATAACGTTTTTTAAGATT
>Ga0079224_100016970_pt1 | contig 10247 bp, 7 predicted proteins | sample Stecom2015_FD_80414 | JGI IMG/M metagenome (GOLD analysis project Ga0079224, IMG submission 80414) | Agricultural soil microbial communities from Utah to study Nitrogen management - Steer compost 2015 | ecosystem: Environmental > Terrestrial > Soil > Agricultural land | place: USA: Utah... | reverse complement strand
GTCCAGAAAGATACGTTTCCCTTCGGGCAGTCCGTTGTCTGGAAGCCCGATGAAGAAACCGTGCGCAGCACGAATCTCTACGGGTTCATGCAGCATCATGGGATCGAGTCCTTCGACGAACTCCTGGAGCGATCTGTTTCTGATGTCGAATGGTTCTGGGAGGCTGTGCTCGACGACCTCGGCATCGTCTTCTATGAGCCGTATGAGGAGATTCTGAATCTGGATGAGGGAGTGCCGTTTGCACGATGGTGCGTGGACGGCACGATGAACATCGTACAGAATTTGCTGGACAAATGGCAGGCGTCCGAGACACGCGAACGCCAGGCCCTGCGGTGGGAAGCCGAAGACGGCAGGACGTCCACCCTGACTTACGGCGAGCTGAACGAGGAGGTATGCCGCTGCGCGAACGCCCTTCGGAGTCTCGGCCTTGGTAGAGGAGATGTCATCGGCCTCTACATGCCGATGACGCCGGAAATCTGCATCGCTTTTCTTTCCATCGCCAAAATTGGAGGCATTATCCTGCCGCTGTTTAGCGGGTATGGCCCTTCCGCCATCGCGACGCGCCTGAATGATGCCGGCGCCCGGGCCCTTTTCACCGCCAATGGATTCCGGCGCCGGGGCGAAACCGTCAATATGAAGATTACGGCCGATGAGGCCCTCGTCGACGTGCCGAGCGTCGAACACGTCATCGTACACCGGTACGTGAAGATGACGGAGGAAGCCCCCATGACCGGGGATCGCGACGTCTGGTGGCACGACATCGTGCCGCAGCAATCCGCGCACGCGGATACGGCTCGCACGCTCGCCGAAGATGTGTTGATGATCCTCTACACGAGCGGAACGACAGGCCGTCCGAAGGGCGCCGTGCACACGCATTGCGGCTTTCCCATCAAGAGTGCACAAGACATGCATCACTGCATGGATCTGCGAGCCGGCGAGTGCATGTACTGGATGTCGGATATGGGTTGGATGATGGGACCCTGGCTCGTGTTCGGCACGCTGTCCATCGGCGCCAGCATGCTCCTCTATGATGGTGCTCCGGACTATCCGGATGTAGATCGTGTCTGGCAACTCGTGGCGGATCATCGCGTCACACACCTCGGAATATCGCCCACGCTTATCCGATCGCTGCGGACGAAGGGCATCGAACCCACCCGGCGGCACGACCTTACGCGGCTCCGTGCGGTGGGCTCGACGGGAAGCCCGTGGGATCCAGAATCGTGGATGTGGCTCTTCAAGGATGTCCTCGGTGGGCGCGTTCCGATCCTGAACTACTCGGGTGGAACCGAAATCAGCGGTGGCATTCTCTGCGGCAACTTCTTCAGGCCGTTAAAGCCATGCGCGTTCTCGGGCCCGGTGCCTGGAATGGACGCGGACGTGGTGGATGAATCAGGAAAGCCGGTACGCGGAGAGGTGGGCGAGCTCATCATCCGAAAACCGTGGATCGGAATGACGCGCGGTTTCTGGCGGGACAAAGAGCGATATCTCGAAACCTACTGGAGCCGATTCGAAGGTGTGTGGGTGCACGGGGACTTTGCGGCTGTGGATGAAGACGGTCTGTGGTACATCCTTGGACGAAGCGACGACACGATCAAGGTTGCCGGGAAGCGTGTGGGCCCCGCCGAAATCGAGGCCATCCTGAATGGTGCGCCGGTCGTGACCGAGAGCGCCGCCATCGGCGTTCCGCACGACGTAAAGGGCGAGGAAATCGTCGCCTTCGTGGTACTGACCGACGGGGTCGAGCCGTCGGAGGACTTGCGGCGCGAGTTGATGGAGCTCGTGACGAACGAACTCGGCAAGCCGCTCCGCCCACGCGAGATAAAGTTCGTGAGCACCCTCCCTAAAACCAGGAACGCGAAGGTCATGCGGCGCGTCATCCGCGCGACCTATCTCGGGCTGGAGCCCGGAGATGTCTCTAGCCTCGAGGATCCGATGACGATCGAGGCTATTCGCGAGGCGACCTGAGCGATCGGAAGTTCAGCGCAATTCCAAACTCCGGCCCGAGCTGCACGACGTCGAATCCGCCGTAGAACAGAAGCATCTTGTAGGTGCCGACAGCGCCCACGGAGATCGACGGTTCGTAGTCGATCTCACCATCTTCTAGCGTTGTGAGCACTCCGGCGCCTAGCGCGGGCTGAATTGAGCTCCTGAAGAAATTCCCGAAACTCAGGAGTTTTGCCTTCAGCTCTTTCGGCCTGGGTTCATCCATGAGCAGGGCTTCATTGACGGCCACCTGCAGAAGTAAGCCTCCATCTCGCCCGACGAAGCCCGAAGTGAGGCCTATCGGCGTTTCGCCCGGACTGCCGTAGTAGCCGATCGTACCGCCAGCGATGGCAAGCACGCCCGCTGCAGCACCGGCTGCTATGGCATACGGGACGAGCTTGTCGTCGTCGTCTTCATCGTCATCATCGCCCTTTGATTTTCCGGGGAGGCGAAATCCGCCATCCTCCCGCGCGCCCGCCCGGGAGTTGTCCCGCTCCGAAGACCGGTCTTCGTCGGCCTTGCCATCCGAATCGCGATTGTCGCGCTCGGAAGAACGCGTTCTCCCGGCGTCCCGCGTATCGGTACCGTCTCTGGCATCGCGGTCGACCGCCTTCCGCTCCCCGGAATCGCGGGAGCCGCGACGACGCGAATCGGCGGTGCGTCCGGCGTCGCCACGCCCCATTGAGCCTCTCGGATCATCCAGATTCGGCCATCGATACCGGTTGTACCCACCGATGAGCCATGAGACGTCTACAAAAACATCGACGAAATGAGGTGCGCGATAGATCGATACGCGGCGCGGATACGATGTCCGGGATCCACGCCGTTCCTCTGTGACGGCCTCTTCGGCTTCGTCGAAAACCGCGAACCCAGCACCGGCGATCTCCAGATCACCGAGCTCGAGTCCTCGTTGGAAAATCGACGTTGCATCTTCCACTGTGGCATCCGCAAAGACGTTCTCCCACGTCAGATCGGGGAGTGTGACCCGGACGAAATCCGGCGATGGTCCAACGACCATGGAGTCCACGACCAGCGAAAGCGTCGCGGACCTCTGTCCATCCACGAACACTCCGAAACGCAGGTCTAGCGCGGCCATCTTGACGTCTCCAGGTATCTCGTCGAAGTCTAGTAGCGCGCCTCTATAGATGGCATGGGTCCCCGGCTGCCATTCGATGAAAAAGTCCATGTACGGCGCGCCATCCTCCACTCCATACTCGTATCGGACCGTCAGGGTATCGATAAATGGCAGGATGTCATACCGGAGCACGCGCCGCGCTTCGGAGTCGGGCCAGTTCGTGAGCTGGGTTACGCCACTGCCGGCTTCGTAGGATTGTGCCCGGCTCGGTACTGACGAACCCAGCAAAAGGGCGAGGACGGCGAAGATCGATGACCAGTATCGAGGTCGGATCATGATCGCTGATCTGGACGGTTCTTGGTCTTCCGGGAGGATGCCGTTGACGTAGAACCTTCACGCAAGATGCATTCCGCAGAAGGGGTGGCGACGAGGGCAGAACGAAATCCCGTACGGCCCGATCAGCGAGCCCAGAAGGCGCGCTTGAAGTGCTCGATGACGGGCTCGCCGTCCTCACGCAACAATACGCTCAATACGTCGAAGCGACATGCCGCCTTTTCGAGGCGCCTCTCGTGCAGGTAGGCCTGCGCCGCCCGAACGATGTTGCGCTGCTTCGCCTGCGAGACCGATTCCTCCGGACGGCCAAAGCCGGTACCAGTGCGCGTCTTCACCTCGGCAAACACGATCTCACCGTCGCGGCCACTATTCGTCGGCTCCCAACACACGAGATCGAGCTCGGCCCGCTGAAATCGGTAGTTGCGGTCGAGTATGACGTAGCCGCGAGCCTCCAGGTAGGAAGCCGCCAATTGCTCGCCTCTGTCTCCCGTGTGCTTGGTTGCCATAGAATCGCGGTGAGAACGGTTGAAGTATAGCCTGGTCAAACCTCTGTTCCTCGAGCCTACCGGCGGAATTTTTCACGATCGAGAGGTCGAGGTTGTTCGCGTACCTTCATGACTCCATTTCGAATTCCCGTTGAGGGAAGACGCTGGTGGTCACTTTCGGAGTGATAATTTGTACTTTCCTCCACGTTCAGGCATGTACCCATCATCACCAATCACTCCCCACTTATCGATTCGGCGTGTCTAGTATTATTACGCTCACCACGGATTTCGGAACGAGAGATGCATACGTGGGAGCAGTCAAGGGAGTAATCTTGAGTATTAATCCCGATGTTAGGCTGGTTGACATATCGCACGACATTTCGCCGCAGGATGTGATGGAGGCTGCATATGTACTGCGGGATGCAGCCTTCTATTTTCCTACCGATTCCATTCACCTCATCGTAGTCGATCCAGGCGTAGGTACGCCCAGGCGACCCATTGCGGCTCGGAGCAGTGGGCATCTGTTCGTCGCGCCCGACAACGGCTTGATCCCGTTGATTCTGGATGGAAAGGCTCCGGATGAGTCCGTCGTGCTCGACCGACCTGCATACTGGCGAACCCCCGAGCCTAGCACGACTTTTCATGGACGAGACATTTTTGCGCCCGTATCGGCACACCTGTCTCGTGGAGTCGATCTGAGCGATCTGGGGTCGCCCGCGGGCGAGCTCGCTCCGATGCACTGGGCCCTTCCAATCACGGATGAAGAAGGCATCCAGGGCTGGGTGGCGCACATCGATCGGTTCGGCAACTGCATCACCAACGTGCCCCGCGAGCTGCTTGAAAGCGCACGACGTGGCCGATCCGTACAATGTTTTGCGGGTACTGCCATTCTAAGCGGCATCGCCACGACCTACGCCGCCGTCGAGCCGGGCGAGCCTCTCATGCACTTCAATAGCTCCGAGCTCCTCGAGATTGCCGTGAACGGAGGGAACGCCTCCGAGCTTCTGGGCATTCGTAAGGGCACCCCTATCAACATCCTGTTTCGCGGCACCGATTCGTAATCTCTTTCAGCCGCCGTCCCATGTCGCCCTCCTCCGTCACTGACTCCGAGCGCAAGGCGCTAGTAGCGCAACTCGAGAACGTATTCGCCCTGGCTCAGGTGATGACCTCCAATGCGGAGGAGGCCGTCCGATTGGTGGAACGCACCTACAGGCTGGCATTTTCGACGCCTGCAGAAGCGGAAGACCTCGATCCTCAGGTGTACCTCACGCGGCTCTTGATCCGAGCGCGCGAATCGCACGGCTCTCCGAGCCAAACCTCGGCCACCCCTCCCTCCGAGCTGTCTGATTTTCGATACCGGCTCGCTACGGAATTCGTCGATCAAAGGATTCCGGCGGCCTTCGCGGCCCTACCCTCCGAACAGCGTGTGCTTTTGATGATGGCAGAAGTTCAGGACCTGGATTGCCCGCGCATCGGCCGGGTACTGGGGACGGGCGACGAATCGGCCTGCAAGCGGTTGGAGGAGGCGCGTACGGCCATCCGAGACGCCGTTTATGCCAGTGCATCAGAGGCGGAGCACCACCTGATCGAGAGCGGCCTGGCTTCCGATTGGATAAAAGGTGCGCTGCAGCGGATGGCAGATTCGGAGCTCGTGGCACTGCCCCCGACTGTCCTTCCGTCCATCCTCTTCTCTATTCAGAGCGGCGACAACAAAGAGGACACGGCGCCGAAATCACCAGACGCGCGATCAAGCAAGAGTCGCGATGGCACCTTCGACCTTGGACGCCTCCTGTCTCGATTCGTCGCGATTCTCTTGCTCGTTGTCGTGGCCGGAATGCTGGGCTATGGCTTCACGAGACTGATGCAGCGTGAGTCGAGGTCCAACCTGATCGCCCTCTCGGCCAGACAGGCCCTGGACGTGGAGGCCTCTTTTCAGACCACCAGCGCGGAACAGGCCGAGCGCTACGTGTACGATCGGCTGAACCGGCGCATCACGGTGCCATCGATCAACGAAGCCGGATTCAACGGCGTATCCATTCGCACGATCGCGGAGGGCGCCGAGACGCCCGTCCTCCTTTACCAGGATTCGGATGGCACTCCGATCGTGGTTTACGTCTATTCATATGCCTTTCTGGACCGATTTGGGGATCGCCTCGTGCTCGAGCGGGACGTGCTCTCGCAGATCGAAGAGGAAGGTCATTTCGACCTCCACGATCTCGGAAAGGAGAAGGCGCTCGTCTGGAGGCGTCGTGATGACATCCTCGTCGCCATCACCACAGGCGACGCGGAGGAGCTCCGGCAACGTATCGTCTACCCGGCTTGAGCGTGCGGTACCGGCTCGTCAACCTCGGCCGCGGGCACGGCGATGCGGAATGTGGTGCCCTGCCCGATCCGTGATTGCTCGAGCGTGAGCGACCCGCCGTGATAATCCTCCACGATACGCTTGGCGAGGCTCAGGCCGAGGCCCCATCCGCGCTTCTTGGTGCTGTATCCCGGCCGGAAGATATTCTTCCAGTTGCTCCGGTCGATTCCTTTTCCGGTGTCGGATACATCCAGCACGACCCTGCCATCCTCGAGCCGTCCGCGAATGTGGATGTTACCCTCTGCGCTCTCGATGGCATCGAGCGCGTTCTTCAACAGGTTTTCGATCACCCACTCGAAGAGCTCTACGTTGATCGGCGCCCGCAGGTCATCGTTCACGTCGAGCTCGAGCTCGACGTGCCTCGCCTGCTGCGGCAAACGGCGTCGGATGTAGTCGGCCGTCGCGTGCACGACAGGTGCGATTTCAGTTACCTCCAGCTTTGGTAGAGAGCCGATATCCGAAAACCGGCTGGCAACCCGCTTCAGCCGCTCGATGTCGTCCTCGATTTCGCGCACCGCAGCTTTTTGCTGCTCTGGCTCGAGTTCACCGCTCTTCAGCAGTTCCGTCCACCCCATCAAGCTCGAAATGGGCGTTCCGAGCTGATGGGCCGCCTCTTTAGCCATCCCCACCCAGAGGCTGCTCTGCTCGCTGCGCCGCACGTAGGAGAATCCGAGATACCCCACCAGGATGAACAGCGCAACGAACAGAAGCTGGATGTACGGGAAGGTGGTGAGTTCGCGCACGAGCCGGGAGTCGTCGTAGAAAATGAACTGCTCCAGCTTGTTCTCGCCCGGGCCGAGCTCAATGCTGATCGGCTCGTAATTCTGTGCCATGGCGCGGGCACGCTCGAGAACGCGATCGAGCACGCGTTGCGCCTCCTCGGGTGACATGTTCCTCAGCGAATCCCTGGGGGGTACCCCCGGCACGCTGTGCCAGACGAGCGGCTCGGTGCGGGCCGAATCGGTAATGACCGCTGGAATACCGAACTGACCCTGCTGTACGATTTCAAAGGCAAGCGTCACGTCCCCGGGTGGGGGCATGGACCGCGCCCACGCCAGTGCCTCCTTGAATTCATTCAGCCGCTGGCGGGCATTGCTGCCCGCGGCCGGGGCCTGGGCCTCCAACAGCTCCTCGATTTCTCGAAACGTGAGAATGTACGGATTCTGGTATTGCGACGCGGACGCGAGATGCTCCTGCGCACTCGCCCACAGCTGGATGATGAATTGCTCGCGCTCACGAAGGCGCTCTACGAGCTGGTTCGTGTAGGCGAGCGACGCGATAGCAATTAACCCGGCGAACACAATGAGGCCGAGTTTCAGCTTGACGGAATATCGATAGGCTTTCATTTCAGACCCGGCGATGCAGCATTACCGGCAATGAATTCGCTACACCCCGGCCCTGATCCGCCCGCGCGCTGCGGTCAGTGCATAACCTCTGCCAGACCGTCGGAAACGATCTGATCTCTCCGGGGCCCGATGGAGACCATCGAAATGGGCACATCCAGATACTCGCTGATGAAGCGCAAGTAATTCTGCGCCGCCGCGGGCAGGTCGGCAAGGCGTTGCGCACCCGATGTATCCTCCGACCAGCCCTCGAACGTCTCGTAGATCGGCTCGACCTTCTCCAGAGTCTGGACCTCGCTCGGAAAGCGCGAGGATTCCTTGCCGTCGTATCTGTACGCCGTGCAGACCTTGATCTCATCCAGGCCGCTGAGCACATCGAGCTTGGTGATGGCGAGCTCTGTCAGACCGTTGATCATGGAGGTGTAGCGCAGCGCCACGAGATCGAGCCATCCACATCGGCGCGGCCTGCCGGTGGTCGCACCAAACTCATCCCCGACTCGTCGGAGCCGGTCTCCGATGTTGTCGGTCAGCTCGGTGGGGAATGGGCCATTGCCTACGCGCGTGCAGTAGGCCTTCACGATGCCGATCACGCGATCGATGGCGGTCGGCGGAACGCCGAGACCGGTACAGCACCCTCCGACGGTAGGGTGACTGGATGTCACGAATGGATACGTCCCGAAATCGACATCGAGCAGCGAGCCCTGCGCTCCCTCCGCCAGTACGCGCTTGCCTTCTCGCAGCGCATTCCCGAGATACTGGGAGGTGTCGGTAACGTAGGGATCGATCAGCTTGTCGAACTCCACGTACTCGTCGATGATGTGCTCGACATCGAGCTCGTCGGCGTCGTAAATGCCTCTGAGAATGGCGTTCTTCTCCTGGATCGCCTCCTTCAATTTCACGCGCAGGATGTCGCGGTCTAGCAGGTCCACCACCCGAATCCCCGTCCGGGCAAATTTATCGACGTACGCAGGCCCGATGCCGCGTCCTGTCGTCCCTATCGCACCTGCATCCCGAGCTCGTTCGCGCGCCTCTTCGATCTTCTTGTGATAGGGCATGATGAGGTGCGCGTTGTGCGAGATGAGCAGGCGTCCATCGACCTGATACCCCAGGTCGCGGATCATCCCGATTTCCTCCATCATGGCTACGGGATCGATCACGACCCCATTTCCGATGATGCAGGTCACGTTCTCGTGGAAAATGCCACTCGGAACGAGATGGAGCACGAATGTCTCGTCACCCCAGCAGATCGTGTGACCTGCGTTCGCGCCGCCCTGGTAGCGCGCTACGATGTCCACGTCGCGGCTGAGCAGATCAACGACCTTGCCCTTGCCCTCATCTCCCCACTGCGTTCCAATGACTACGCTTACCGGCATCGGAAATCCTCCTGCCTTTCACAATGAAGGCGGCGAGGAATGCTCGCCGCCTCCTGATATCTTCGTTAATGAACTGGACCTGGGCTCTTACTGCGCCGCGGCTTGCGGTGGATCCGTCTCGTAACTCTTCGCCGCTTCGTCCACCGAGTCGTAGTGCTTGAAGACGGTGATGAGTTTCGTGATGACGAGCAGCGACTGGATGCGGTCTGCAACATTGGCCAGGCGCAGATCCCCTCCGGAGTTGCGCATTGTCGTGAGTGCGCTGATGAGCATGCCCAGACCGCTGGAGTTCATGAACTTGACCTTGCCGAGATCCACCACCACATTCTTCTTGCCGGCATCCTTCAACTCATGAAGCTGGTCGTGCAGCTTGGCGCCGTCCGGACCGCCCATGACATTGCCTTTGAGTGTAAGAACGACCGCGTTATAACGCTCTTCGACGTCGTATTTCATCTGGATAACTGGCTTGGGGTGATTTGAATCGGCTCAGCGGCGACGTCTCGCAGCCTGTGCGCGGAGCTCGATAACAATGGGCGACGCCACGAAGATCGATGAGTACGTACCGATCAAGATGCCCACAATAATCGCGAAGGCGAACCCACGGAGCACTTCGCCACCGAATATAAACAGGACCACTACCACGAGCAAGGTGGTGAGGGACGTGATGATCGTCCGGCTCAGCGTGTCGTTTATGGACCTGTTCACGAGCCGCTCGAAAGGTTCGGTCTTGAACAGATTCGAGAACTCTCGGATACGGTCAAAGACCACGACCGTATCGTTGATGGAGTACCCCACGATCGTCAAGAATGCCGCGATGATCGTCTGGTCGATCTGAAGGGAAAACGGCACGATCCCGGACAGAAGTGAGAAGATGCCGAGCGTGATGACGACGTCGTGAAAAAGCGCCACCACCGCCCCCAGGCCGAATCGCCACTCGAAGCGCACGAGGATATAGACGAAGATGACTAACAACGCCCCGAGGACGGAGTACATGGCGCCACGCTTGAGGTCTTCAGCAAAGCGCGGCCCGACGACATCCGACTTCACGATCGTTGGCTCCGAGTCCGGGAACGCCTGCCTCATAACGGTCAGAATCGTGTTCTGGACCTCTTCCGTCGATCCTTCGGCGACCGTGCGGACGAGAAGTTGGTTCACGTTCTCGAAGGTCTTGACCTCGGGATCCAGTCCGAGTGCATTGCCGAGCTCACCGCGGACTGCCACAGGATTCAATGCCGTGTTGGTAGCCACGACGAATTCCATGCCGCCGCGGAAGTCTATTCCCAGTTCCACTCC
>Ga0079224_100016969_pt1 | contig 10247 bp, 9 predicted proteins | sample Stecom2015_FD_80414 | JGI IMG/M metagenome (GOLD analysis project Ga0079224, IMG submission 80414) | Agricultural soil microbial communities from Utah to study Nitrogen management - Steer compost 2015 | ecosystem: Environmental > Terrestrial > Soil > Agricultural land | place: USA: Utah... | reverse complement strand
TTCGACCCCCACATCCACATGACCTCGCGCACCACCGACGACTACCAGCGGATGGCGGCCGCCGGCATCGCCGCGGTGCTCGAGCCGGCGTTCTGGCTCGGCCAGCCGCGCACCCAGGTCGGCTCGTTCATCGACTACTTCAGCTCGCTGGTCGGCTGGGAGCGCTTCCGCGCCCGCCAGTTCGGCATCGCCCACTTCTGCACCATCGCGCTCAACCCGAAGGAGGCCAACGACGACCACCTGCGCGACGAGGTGCTCGCCCTGGTGCCGCGCTTCCTCGAGAAGGAGGGCGTGGTCGGCGTCGGCGAGATCGGCTACGACGACGTCACCGAGAGGGAGGACAGGGCGCTCCTCGCCCAGCTCGAGATGGCCAGGGAGCGCGGCCTGCCGGCGCTGGTCCACACCCCGCACCGCGACAAGAAGAAGGGCACCGAGCGGACGCTGGCGGTGGTCCGCGAGGTCGGCATCGACGAGCGCCTGGTCCTCATCGATCACAACAACGAGGAGACCCTGCCGCTGGTGCGCGAGACCGGCTGCTGGGCCGGCCACTCGATCTACCCGGACACCAAGATGACCGAGGAGCGCATGGTCGCGCTGCTGAGGAGCTACGGGGTCGAGCGGATGATCGTCAACAGCGCCGCCGACTGGGGGGTGAGCGATCCGCTCAAGGTTCCGCGCACGGCGGAGGCGATGCGCGGCGCCGGCTTCTCCGAGGCGGAGATCGAGACCGTGGTGTGGCACAACCCGATCGCCTTCTTCGAGCAGTCCGGCCGGCTCGACCGCGCCGCCATCGGCGCGCCGTTCGACCAGACCGAGACGTTCGCCGGCAACTCGGTCCTGCGCGGCCAGACGCCGGTCGTGCGCCGGTAGCGATGCGCCTCGCGCTGCCAGACGGGCGCGCCGCGCTGCTCTGCTACTGCGGCAACGTCCACCCGGGAGAGCGGCTCGACGATCTGTGGCGGGCGCTCGACGTCGCCGCCTCCGTGCGCCGCGAGCTCGCCCTCGAGCGGATGGGCTTCGGCCTGTGGCTCGGCCGCTCGGCGCTCACCCAGCTCGGCGCCGCCGGCGGCGCGGCGCGGCTCCGCGACGAGCTGGCCGCCCGCGGCCTCGAGGTCACCACCATGAACGGCTTCCCGTACGGCAACTTCCACGCCGACGTGGTCAAGCGCGCCGTCTACCACCCCGACTGGTCCACCTTCGAGCGGTTCGCCTACACCACCGAGCTGGCCGAGCTGCTCGCCGCGCTGCTTCCCGAGGACGCCCCCGGCGGCACCCTCTCCACCCTGCCGCTCGCCCACGCCGGCGAGGCCGGCGCCGACCCGGACGGGCTGGCCGAGCGCGCCGCCGAGGCGCTGTGCCGCGCCGCCGCGGCGCTGGCCCGCCTGGCCGACGCGACCGGCAAGCAGATCCGGCTGTGCGTCGAGCCGGAGCCGGGCTGCCTGATCGAGACCACCGCCCAGGCGATCCGCCTGTGGACCGAGCTTCTGCCCCGCGCCGCCGTCCGCGCCGGCGTGGCGATGGACGCCGCCCGGGCCCACCTCGGCCTCTGCTACGACACCTGCCACCAGGCGGTCGCCTTCGAGCAGGCGGCGGCCAGCCTCGACGCGCTCGCCGCCGCCGGCGTGCCGATCGGCAAGGTGCAGCTGTCGAGCGCCCTCGAGCTCGCCGAGCCGGACGGGCCGGCCGGCCGCGAGCTGCTGGCGCGCTTCGCCGAGCCGCGCTTCCTCCACCAGGTGCGGGCGCCGCTCGGCGGCGGCGCCCTCGCCGGCGTCGACGACCTGTACCCGGATCTCGCCGGCCTCGACGCGCTGCCCGCCGACCGGCCGTGGCGGATCCACTTCCACCTGCCGATCCACCGCGAGGTGGTGGGCGAGATCGCCACCACCCGCGGCTTCCTCGAGGAGGTGATCGCGCACCTGGTCGGCGGCGGCCGGCCGCTGCCGCAGCTCGAGGTCGAGACCTACACCTGGGCGGTGCTGCCGGGAGACGAGCGGCCGTCCGGCGCCGCCGCGCTCGCCCGCGGCATCGCCGCCGAGCTCGCCTGGGCGCGCGGGGAGGTGCTGCGGTGACCGCCGGACCGGCGCCGCTCGTCGTCATCGACGCGGTCGGCCTCACGCCGTCGATGCTGGGGCCCGACACGCCGCACCTGTCGGCGCTCGCGCTCGACGGCTTCCGCGCCCAGCTCGATCCGATCCTGCCGGCGGTCACCTGCAGCGCCCAGGCCACGCTCTTGACCGGCGCGCTGCCGCGCGAGCACGGCGTGGTCGGCAACGGCTGGTACTTCCGCGACCTCGCCGAGGTGCTGTTCTGGCGCCAGTCGAACCACCTGGTCGGCGGCGACAAGCTGTGGGACGCCGCCCGCCGCGCCCGGCCGGACCTGCGCACCGCCGTGCTCCTCTGGTGGTTCAACATGTACAGCTCGGCCGAGCTGTCGGTGACCGTGCGGCCGATCTACCCGGCCGACGGCCGCAAGATCCCCGCGCTCTACTCGCACCCGTCCGGGCTCGCCGCCTCGCTCGAGGCCGAGCTCGGCCGGTTCCCGTTCTTCCAGTTCTGGGGGCCCAGCGCCGGCCTGCCGTCGTCGGACTGGATCGCGCGCGCCGCCCTCGAGCTGTTCCGCCGCGAGCGGCCCGGCCTCACCCTGGTCTATCTGCCGCACCTCGACTACGACCTGCAGCGGTTCGGGCCGGCGCACCCGCGCGCGCGCCAGGCGGTGCGCGAGCTCGACGGCGTGGCGGGCCTGCTCATCGACGGCGTGCGCGCCGAGGGGGCCGAGGTGGTGGTGCTCTCCGAGTACGGCATCGAGGAGGCGAGCGGCGCGGTCCACCTCAACCGGGCGCTGCGCCAGCACGGCCTCCTCGCCGTGCGCGAGACCCTCGGCTGGGAGCTGCTCGACGCCGGCGCCTCGCGCGCCTTCGCGGTCGCCGACCACCAGATCGCCCACGTCTACGTGCGCGACCCGGCCGACCTGGCCCGCGTGGCGCAGATCGTCCGCGCCCAGCGGGGCGTTGCGCGGCTCTTCGACGCCGAGGGCAAGGCGGAACTCGGCCTCGACCACCCCCGGTCCGGCGAGCTGGTCGCGGTGGCCGAGCCGGGCCACTGGTTCACCTACTACTACTGGCTCGACGACGCGCGCGCGCCGGACTTCGCCCGCACCGTCGACATCCACCGCAAGCCCGGCTACGACCCGGTCGAGCTGTTCCTCGACCCGGACCGGCCGCTGGTCAAGGGGCGCGTCCTGGTCAACCTGGCCAGGAAGAAGGCCGGCATGCGCTACCTCATGGACGTCATCCCGCTGCGCGCCGACCTGGTCAAGGGCACCCACGGCCGGGCCGACGTGGCGCCGGAGCACGGTCCGCTCCTGATCTCCTCCAGCCGCAAGGGAGCGCGGGATCGCCTCGCGATGACCGAGGTCAAGGACTTCCTCCTCGGCCTCCTGCTCGATTGACCCGCCCGGCGCCGCGCCGCGTCGATCCGCGCTGGAGGATTCCGTCCCCCGGTGGCATATACTGTGCCGCCGCCAAGGAGGTCCAATGCCGCGACTCGCCCGATCCGTCTCCGCTCTCCTGCTCGGCGCCGCGCTGGCGGCCTGCTCCGGCGGCGATGGCGGCGGCGGGGCCGACGCCGGCGGCCCGCTGCCGGACGCCGGCTACGGCGAGAGCTTCACGGTCGAGTGGGGCCCGGTCGAGGTGCCGCCCCTCACCGAGGACACCCGGTGCGTGGTCAAGCGGATCGGCAACGACCGCCCGCTCAGGATCGGCCGCTTCATCAACGACCTCGGCGACGCCTCCCATCACCTCATCGTGTACCGGCTGGCCGAGGGCGAGGAGATCCTCGAGCCGACCCCGTGCGACCCCTTCCAGGACGTGCTCGACCCGACCAAGGGCGCGCCGCTGGCGGTCACCCAGAAGGCGTCGGAGACCATCACGCTCCCGCCCGGCGTCGCCTACTCGCTGGACGTGAACCAGCTCGTCCGGCTCGAGATGCACTACGTGAACTCGAGCGACCAGATGAAGACGGTCACCGCCAGCACCACCTTCGTCGAGATCCCGGAGCAGGACTTCCGCCACGAGGCGGACTTCCTGTTCGTCGGCAACCCGGACATCGAGATCGACCCGATGAGCGCGTTCACCCTCGGGCCGAGCTACCTGCCGCTGCCGGCCGGCCTGGCCGACATCAACATCTTCGCCATCACCGGCCACGAGCACCAGTGGGGCACCGGCGTGGAGGTGGCGATCGCCGAGACGGTGGACGGTCCGGACACCATGGTCTACGCGCCGGAGCCGTTCCTGTGGAGCGAGCCGGAGACCATCTACCACGATCCGCCGCTGACCGTGCCGCCCAACGGCGGCTTCCGCTTCACCTGCGAGTACTACAACGGGTCGACGGAGACGGTCGGGTTCGGCGAGTCGGCCAGCGACGAGATGTGCTTCTTCTGGGCCTACTACTACCCGAGCCAGGGCGCCAAGGTGTGCCTCCACTCGGACGAGTACGGGGCCAACGTGTGCTGCCCGGGCGACGCGCTCTGCGCGCTGGTCGACCAGCTCTGACGGGACCGCCGGATGCCCGCCCGCGGGGATCGGCGGCGCGGGCCGCCGGCTCCTCGAGTAGCCACCTGAGCGCAAGGCCCCGGAACGAGAGCCCTCGCCACCTGGCGGGGTTCTTGCTCCAGCCCGGGACATGCGCGGGACCCGTCACCTCCTGATCGTCGCCTTGACCCTGGGGCTCCTCGGGCTCGGCCCGGCGGCCGAGGCCAGGCGGTTCCGCGCCGGCGACGCGGCGCAGAAGGCGCGGCGCGGCAACCCGCGCGCCACCAAGCGGATGGAGGCCAAGCTGCGCCAGCGGGCGCGCGGCCCGGCCCGCGAGAAGCCGCGCCGGACCCTCAGCATCAGCAAGCGCCAGATGCGCCGGGCGATGAGCCGCCGCGAGATGGGCCTCCGCAACGGCGAGACCGAGCGGGCGCGCAAGTCGTTCGGCCGCGACCGCGGCGCCCGCCGCGCCCGCCGCGCCCGCGCGAACGCCGGGCTCCGCTTCCGCTGGGACGCCCGCCGCACGGCGCGCCGCCGCTGATCTACCGCTCGCCCCGCCCGCCGCGCAGACCGCGCACGAAGTCGATCGCGCGGCGCGCGGTGTCGACCGCCGCGTGCGAGTGGCGCGACAGCTCGAAGGTGGCCGGCCCGGCGTAGCCGACCTCGTCGAGGGCGTCGAGCACGGCGCCGAGGTCGAGGTCTCCCTCCCACGGCGGCAGGTGGTCGTGCACCGGCCGGCGCATACCCTCGAGGTGCACGTTGGCCAGCAGCGCCGCGTGCTCGCGCACCGCGCCCGGGGCCGACGGCTCGGTCAGGTGGGCGTGGCCGACGTCGAGGGTGAGGCGCAGCGCCGGGTGCGCCACCAGCGCGGTGATCCGCGCGAAGTCGGCCATCGACTCGATGTGCATGCCCGGCTCAGGCTCGAAGGCGATGACCAGGCCGGCGGCGGCGGCCCGCTCGCACAGGGGCGCCAGCTCGCCGGCCAGGCGGCGATCGAGCTCGGCGGGCGGAGCCGGCGATCCCTCCGGCGCGCCGCCGGACCAGAGGCTCACCGCCGGCGCGCCCAGCTCGGCGGCGATGTCGATGGCGCGCGCCAGGAAGTCGGCGCGGTGCCGCCGCTCCTCCGGCGCGTCCTCGAGGAGGGTCGGCCGGTGCTTGCGCCACGGGTCGAGCAGGAAGCGGGCGCCGGTCTCGACCACCGGCAGAAGGTCGAGCTCGCGGAGCAGCGCGCGCACCCGGCGCACCTGGGCGGCGAGATCCGGCGCGCGCGGGTCGAGGGCGGCGTGATCGAGGGTGAGGCCGACCGAGCGGTAACCGAGCCCGGCGATCACGGTGAGCGCGTCCGGCAGCGCGTGCGAGGCGAAGCCGTTGGTGTTGTAGCCGAGCAGCACGCGCAGCTCACGTCATGTAGTACCAGCGCTTGAGCATGAGCGCCGGCAGCGCGAGGGCCGCCACCAGCGCGGCCGCCTCCGGCCAGCCGCCCGCCGCCACCATGCAGGCGTCGAGCGCCGGCATGAGCAGGATGCCGCCGCCGATGGCGCGGCCGATGTTCGGCCCGCTCGCCTGCGACAGGAGCGGCGCGAAGGCGGCGCGCGCCTGCCACGCGACCAGCGCGGCGAACGGCACCAGCCACAGAAAGCCGCCCAGGTGGCGCGCCGGGCTGAGCGCGCACAGCGCGACCAGCGCGCCGCCGAGCACGCCGGCGATGACCAGCACCAGCTCGCGCGCCCGCGCGCCGCTGGCCCCGGCGACCTCGTCGCGCGACAGCGAGGTGATCGCGACCGTGTAGACCCCCATGGTGATCGGCGCGATCCACATCCAGCCCTCCGGCGGCGCGGCGCCGGTGACCGACAGACCCAGGCACACGTTGAGGAAGCGGCACGCGCCCATCGCCAGCGGCCCGAGCGGGCCGCCCTTGACGCCGCCGTCGTAGAGGAGGATGGCGCAGGCCAGCGCGCCGGCCACCGCCGCCGACCGGGTGGACGACCAGCCGGCCAGCCAGACGCCGAGGGAGAGGAGCGCGAGGCCGAGCGCGAGCGCGAAGCCGGGCGCGATCTGGCCGGACGGGATCGGCCGATCCGGCCGCTCGACGGCGTCGAGGTCGCGGTCGAAGTAGTCGTTGAGCACCATCCCGGCGAGGTAGAGGCAGGCCGAGGCGGCGCACAGGACCAGGTCGGCGAGCCGGAGGACGCCGCCGCGCGCCAGGAGGACCCCGGCGACGACGTTGGCGACGGCGGTGAAGACGTTGGGGATGCGGCACAGCCGCAGGAGGGCGCGGAGCGTCATGGGCCTGGTGGAGACCGCATCATGACACGGACCGGCGAGGCCGCGTCGGGGGCGTCCGGAGGGCGCGCGGGGCGCGGTTGCCGCCGCACGGCGGTCGGGCTACCCTTCACCCATGCGCGCCCCCGCTCCCATGGTGGTACCTGCGCCGTCCCGGAGGGACGGGCGCAGGGGGACGCGCGCGATCACCCCGGCCCGGCAGGGCCACCTGCCCACCGCCTGACCGCCGCTCGAGCCGGCGCGTCGCGGTGGGTCACCGCGGCGCACCGCGCCGCGTTTTCCCGCGAGGAGAGGTCAGATGGACATGCAGCCGAACATCGTGATCAGCAGGGAGGACGCCGACCGCCTGGAGGAGATGCTCAGCGGCGGCGGGTCGAAGAACGCGGCCGTCGCCGACATGCTCGACGACGAGCTGGCGCGCGCCACGATCGTGCCGGCCTCCTCGCTGCCGGAGGACGTCGTCAGCATGAACTCGCAGGTCGTGTTCGAGGATCTCGACAGCGGCCAGCGCCGCGAGGTCACCCTGGTCTACCCGGAGCAGGCGGACGTGGCGGCCGGCAGGATCTCGGTCTTGACCAGCATGGGCAGCGCCCTGCTCGGCCTCGCGGTCGGCCAGGAGATCACCTGGCCGATGCCGCGCGGCAAGGACCGCCGGGTGCGCGTGCTCGAGGTCAGGCGGCCCGGCTGACCGGGTCGCGGCGGCGCACCGCCATGCGCACCGGGTGGGTCGGCCGGAGCGTGATGGCCGGCCACAGGCGCAGGGCGGTGTCCGCCACCGGCTCGAGCTCGACCTCGGCCAGGATGGTGGCGAGGATCAGGAGCGCCTCGAGCATCGCGAAGTGGTTGCCGATGCAGACGCGCGGCCCGCCGCCGAACGGCATGTAGGCGTAGCGCGGCAGCCCCTCGGTCGCCCCGTCCAGCCAGCGCTCCGGCCGGAAGCGCTCCGGCTCCGGGAACCAGCGCGCGTCGCGGTGGATCACCCACTGGGAGACCAGGAGCTGGGCGCCCCGCTCGATGGTCACGCCGCCGAGCTCGAGGTCCTCGGTCGCCTCGCGGCCGAGGATCCAGGCCGGCGGGTAGACCCGCATCGCCTCGCGCACCACGGCGTCGAGGTAGCGCAGGCGCGGCGCGTCGGCGGCGCGCGCCGGCCGGCCGCCCAGCACCTCGTCGATCTCGGCGAGCGCCCGGGCGCGCACCTCCGGGTGCTCGCCCAGGAGGTAGAGCGCGGCGGTGAGCGCGATGGCGGTGGTCTCGTGGCCGGCGAGGAACAGGGTGACGATCTCGTCGCGCAGCTCGGTGTCGCTCATGCCGGTGCCGTCCTCGTCGACCGCGGCGATGAGGCGCGAGAGCAGATCGCTGCCGCGCCGGCCGGAGGCGCGGGCGTCGCGCAGGATCGGCGCCAGCACGCGGTCGATGTCCCGCACCGAGCGGTGGAAGCGGCGTCGGCTCGGGGTCGGCACCCAGTCCGGAAGCAGCCGCTGCCAGCCGACGTAGGCGGTCCGGTAGCTCTCGACCAGGGAGCTGACCGTGTCGCCCACCCGGTCGGCGTCCGGCACGCTGGCGACGTCGAACAGGGTGCGCACGACCACCTCGAGGGTCACCCCGGTCATGTCGGCGTGCACGTCGCGCACCTCGCCGTCGCCCATCCGGCGGGCCAGCGTGCGCGCCGACTCCACCATGGTGTCGCCGTACACCGCGATGTCGGCGCGGCTGAACGAGGGGGCGGCGCGCTTGCGCTGGCGGCGCCACCGCTCCCCCTCGCTGGTGAGCAGGCCCTGGCCCAGGGCGCGGGTGAGGCCGCGGGTGATCTGGTCCTTGATGGAGCTGCCGTGGCGGCCGACCAGAAGCTCCTGGACCAGCGCCGGGCTCGACACCAGGTAGATGGTCGTGCCGGCCACCTGGAAGCGCGCCAGGTCGCCGTGCTCGCGCGCGACGCGGGTGACGAAGGCGAGCGGGTCGCGGGCGAACGCGCCGAGCGAGCCGAAAAGCGGCACCCCGCGCGGGCCGGTCGGGACGAGGGGGACCGACGGCAGGTCGGCCTTGCGGGGCGCGAGGGTGGAGCTGGTGGTCATCGGGTCTCCTGGGCCGTGGGGGTCGCGGCGCGCGCGCTGTGCTTGGATTCCGCAGCGCCCGTACTAGAATCTGAGCTTTCCCTCGGTTTTTGTCAGCTCGGATTCCCGGACCGGAGATCGCCATGCCCCGCAGCGCCACAAGTCCGCGAAAGCGCCCGCGCCAGGCCCGCGCGCGCGAGACCGTCGAGGCGATCCTCGCCGCGGCCACTCAGCTTCTGGAGCGAGGCGGCTACGGCAAGCTCACCACCAACCGCATCGCCGAGCGGGCCGGCGTGAGCATCGGCTCGCTCTACGAGTACTTCCCCAACAAGGACGCGGTGGTGATCGCCATCATGGAGCGCTGCCTGGACGAGCAGTTCGCGGCGTTCGCCAGCGTGATGCATGAGGTGCAGGGCGCCCGGCTCGAGGAGGCGGTGCGCCGCTCGATCGAGGTGGTCGTCGCGAGCAAGCGAGAGCGGCCGCAGCTCATCCGCGCGCTGGCCACCACCGCGCCGCCCGGGCCGCGCCAGCGCTTCTTGCGGCGCTGGAACCAGCGCGCCTGCGAGATGGTGCTCTCGCTGCTCGGCGGCCGCGACGACCTCGCCGGTCACCCGGATCTCGAGCTGACCGTGTTCATCGTGGTCAACGCGGTCTACGGGGTGATGGACGCGGTGATCGACGAGCGGCCGGAGCTGCTCGAGGACGATCGGCTGATCGAGGAGCTGACCTCGCTCGCGCTGGGCTACCTGGGCCGCTAGTCGGCCCGGATCTGCTCCTCGAGCGCCTCGCCCACCGTCACCTCGGCCGCCTCGCCCAGCTCGAGCTCGACCCGCTCGATGCGGCCGGTGAAGCGGAACGGCAGGCGATCGCGGTAGCCGCTCCACACCGGCGAGAGCGAGTCCTGGCCGACGTCCAGGCCCTCGCCGAAGCGGCCGCGCACCTGGCGCTCGATCCGCCCCTCGGCGACCAGCGCGCCGTCCTGGCGCAGGCGCACGGTGGCCGGGCCGCCGCGGTCCTGCGGATCGTCGCAGGTCACCTCCAGCTCGATCTGCACCCGCCCGCGCGGCAGCGGCGCGTCGGCGATGACGTCGAAGCGCTCCAGGTCGTACCAGTTATAGTGATAGCGCAGCCGGTCGCCGTCGACGAACAGCGACCAGCCGGCCCAGTCGCCGCCCACGCAGATCAGGATCCCCTCGGCGCCGCCCTCGGGGATCACGGCCGTCACCCTGATCGTGTGGTTCACGTTGCTGGTGGTCGGCGCGCTGCCCTCCGGCAGGCGGGTGAGCCCCGGGTGGAGCGTGATCGAGCTCCTGCCGGCGAAGAAGCCCGGGCGGAGCGCGACGTCGGTCCGCTCGACGAAGCGATCGTCGAGCGGCAGCACGTC
>Ga0079224_100016968_pt1 | contig 10248 bp, 10 predicted proteins | sample Stecom2015_FD_80414 | JGI IMG/M metagenome (GOLD analysis project Ga0079224, IMG submission 80414) | Agricultural soil microbial communities from Utah to study Nitrogen management - Steer compost 2015 | ecosystem: Environmental > Terrestrial > Soil > Agricultural land | place: USA: Utah... | reverse complement strand
GGCCGCGCCGTGGAACCCGGCGCTCTCGGAGGACGAGCGCGAGCTCGCCCGCGCCCTCGGCGAGCGTGTCGCGCGCCTCGCGATCCGGCTGAAGCGTCCGGATCCGCGATGAGCGGCAACGCGCTCGCGGTCGCCGCGTGGCTCTGCCACGGCACGCTGCTCGGCGCGGTCGCGCTGGGCATCCTCGGCTCGGCGCTGCCGATTGAGGTCCGCGCCGCGTTCGCGGCCGTCGCGGCGTTGCCGCTCGCGGCCGCGATCCCCGGCCTCGCGCGCCGGCGCCGCTACACGTATCAGTGGCTTGCGTTCGCGCTCGTCGCCTACGCGGGCGGCGCGGCCGTCGAGATCGTGGCGACCTCCGGCCGCTCGCCGTTCGCGACGATCGTGCTGCTCGCCGCGCTGATCGAGCTCGGCCTGCTGTTCGCGCTCAACCGTGGGGCCCGAGCGCCCGAAGCGAGTCGCGAATGAACGGGACCGTGATGCGCCGCCGCGCCGCCAGCGACGCGGCGTCGAGCCGGTGCAGCCAGCCGCACAGCGCCGGCATGTCCCGCTGCACGCGGGCCTGCAGGAACCGGGCGGCCGCGGGCTCGAGCTCGAACCCCCGGTTGCGGGCGTGCAGATTCAGCGCCTCGATCTGCTCGTCGTCGTCGAGCGGGTGGAGCCGATAGACGGTCGCCCCCGCGGCCCGCGACGCGAGGTCCTTGAGCGCGAAGCCGACGGCCGTCGGCGCATTGTCGGCGGCGAGCAGCAGCGGCTTGCCGGCCGCATGAAACTCGTTCAGCACGTCGAACGACGCACGCTCCCAGTCCGCGCGGCCCGCGACCGCGTCGAGCCCGTCGAGCGCGAGGAAGTCGAGCGCATCGTGCCCGGCGAGCACGTCGGGGGCGAGATCCGCGCCCGCCGCGAGCGGTACGTACATCGCGCGCTGCCCGGCGGCATCCGCCTCGCGGCAGGCCGCCTGGAGCAAATGGCTCTTGCCGACGCCGCGCGGCCCCCACAGCCACAGCGATTCGCCGGCGCTCCCGGCGGCGAGCAGGCGCACGTGCGCGACGGCGGCCGCGTTGCGCCCCGGGACGAGCGTCGCAAACGCCGCGTGATCCTCGAGCCGCAGCGGCAGCGCGAGCTGCGTCGGACCGCGCCGCAGCGGCTTCCCGACGCGGTCAGGCTCGCGCATGGCTCGTATGCCACGCGCGGCGGCTCCAGCGCAGCACGTAGTTCAGGCCGCTCGTGATGCTCGTGAACACGACTGCCGCGCCGAGCGGCAGCAGCGCACCCTGCCCCGGCCAGCCGTAAGCGGCGTCCGTCAGCACGAGCAGCACGAACAAAAGCTGACACGCTGTGTTCAGCTTGCTGATCGCGGCCGGCTGGCCCTGCAGCGGCTCGACGAGCACGTGATACACGAGCGAGCCGAGCACGATCACGACGTCGCGCAGCACGACGATCACGGCGAGTGCCAGCGGCACGGCGCCGATGTACGTCAACGTCATGAAGACGCTGCCGATGAGCAGCTTGTCCGCGGCCGGATCGAGCAGCCCGCCGAGCCGCGTGCGCCAGTCGAAGGTCTTCGCGAGGAACCCGTCCAATGCGTCCGAGCCGCCGGCGAGGATCAGCAGCACGAGCGCGAGCTCGTAGCGCTCGTCGAGCAGCGCGGCGACGAGCGGCACGACGAGCAGAACGCGGATCACACAGATCGCGTTCGGCACCCAGCGCAGGGTCATCGTCTCGCGCCGCCCACCAGCGTCAGGACGAGCGTGTTGTCGGCTGCCGAGGACGGACCGTCGAGCCGCAGCACGCGGCCGAGCCCGAGCGTCTGCTCGAGCACGGCGAGATCGCCGCGCGCCGAGGCCCGCAGGCTGAGCAGGCGCCCGTCGTCGTCGTAACCCTCGACATCGATCGATTGCAGCGCGCTCAGACCTTCGAGATAGCTCAGCACGCGGCCGTAGTCGTCGAGCGTCGAGACGTCGCGCACGACGAGGCGCACGGTGCGCGCGACGCCGACGAAGCCGTACGCCTGCACGTAACGGTCCGCCATCCAATGCAGCCCGTCCGCGACGTCGAGACCGGCGTAGGTGCTCTCCTCGTTGCCGTGGACGAGCGTCCAGCGCACGCTGTCGCCGAATGGGTTCGTGCTGATGCGCCCGATCAGGATCGAGTCCGCGCCGTAACGCGCGGAGGCCGCCTCGACCTGCTCGACGAACGGCACCCAGATGTCGGCCGACGTGACGGACATGAGGTCCTCGAGGTCGAGCAGAGGAAACCGGATCGGCAGCCCCCGCTCCTCGGCGACGGCCTCGATCTCGCTGCGCACCGCTTGCGCGAGCTCCACCGTCTCCGCGCTCACGCCGACGAGGCCGGCCGGGTCGGCGATCGTGTCCGCGCCGATGCCCGCGTCGGACAGCAGCACGCGCTCGCCGCCGCCCGCGTCGATCGCGATCCACAGGAGCGTCAGCGGCCGCTCCTGCCCCCACACGGGCTTGCCGAGCGACTCGAGGGCGCGCTCGATCTGCGTCGAGTAGAACTCGACCCGGAAACGCCCGCGATCCACCATGCCGTCGAACGAGACGTACGACGACGCGTCCGCGATCAGCCCGGCAAGCTGCGGATCGGCGCCCGGGTCGCGGACGCCCGTGACGCGCGTCAGGAGGCGCCGCATCGCGAGATCGATCGCCGCGGCGCGCATGTCGGGAGAGCCCGGCTCCGGCGTGACGGTCAACGAGTACAGGTCCGGAAACACCGCCGCCTGAGCGGGCGCGGCGGCGAGCGCCGCAAGGATCGCAACGGCGGCCGCGGCGACCGCCCCGCGCGCGGCCCGGCGCCGGCACAGCGCATCCTTGCGCGCCGAACGCATCGAAACGCCTCTTCCCATCATTCGTTCCGGCCCTGTCGCCCCCCCGTCGGGTCGCTTATTATACCGGCCCACGCCTCAAGCCCCACGGACCTGCGACATGCCGGCCGATCCGAGCTTCACTTACAAGGACGCGGGCGTCGACATCGACGCGGGCGACGCGCTCGTCGAGCGAATCAAGGCCCCCGTGAAGCGCACGCTGCGCCCCGAGGTCATCGGCGGTCTGGGCGGGTTCGGCGGGCTGTTCCGCGTGCCGGAAGGCTATCGCGAGCCCGTCCTCGTTGCGGGCACCGACGGCGTCGGCACGAAGCTCAAGCTCGCGATCGAGCACGGCGCGCACGACGGCGTCGGCATCGACCTCGTCGCGATGTGCGCGAACGACGTCGTCGTGCAAGGCGCCGAGCCGCTGTTCTTTCTCGATTACTTCGTCACGCCCCGGCTCGACGTCGACGTCGCCGAGCGCGTGATCACCGGCATCGCGCGCGGCTGCGAGCTTGCGGGCGCCGCGCTGCTCGGCGGCGAGACGGCGGAGCATCCGGGCATGCATCGGCCCGGCGAATACGACCTCGCGGGATTCTGCGTCGGCATCGTCGAGCGCGACCGGATCATCGACGGCAGCGGAATCCGCGCGGGCGACGCCGTGATCGGGCTCGAGTCGTCGGGCGCCCATTCGAACGGGTTCTCGCTGATCCGCCGCGTGCTCGAGCGGTACCCCGAGGATGCGCACGCGCCGTGCGGCGAGAAGACGCTCATCGAGCAGCTGCTGACGCCGACCCGGATCTACGTTCGGCCGCTGCTCGCGCTGCGCGAGCGGATCGACATCAAGGGCATGGCCCACATCACGGGCGGCGGTCTCGTGGAGAACATTCCGCGCGTGCTGCCCGCGGGGCTCGGCGTGCGGCTCGATGCCTCGCGCTGGAGGCGCCCGCCGGTCTTCGACTGGCTCGAGCGCCGCGGCGTGTCGCCGCGGGAGCTGCACCGCACGTTCAATTGCGGCATCGGCATGGTCGTCGTCGTCGCCGCGCCGGACGCGGACACCGCGCTCCGTTGCCTTGCCGAGGCCGGCGAGCAGGCCCGCGTGATCGGCGAGGTCGTCGCCGACGATGCCGGGCGGGTCGAGATTCGTTGAGCGCTCCGGACCTGCCCGCCGTCGTCGTCCTGATCTCCGGCGAGGGCACGAACCTTCAGGCGCTGATCGATGCGGCACGGAACGGGCGCCTGCCGGCGCGGATCGCGGCGGCGATCAGCGACCGCCGCGGCGCGCGCGGTCTCGAGCGGGCGCGCCGCGCCGGCATCGAGGCGATTCATCTCGGCCGCCGCGGGTTCGACGACCGCGAGGCGTACGAGCGGGCGCTCGCGGACGCGATCGCCGCGTTCTCGCCGGCGGCGGTCGTGCTCGCCGGCTTCATGCGCGTCCTCGGCCCGCACGTCGTGCGGCGTTTCGCGGGACGGATGCTGAACATCCACCCTTCGCTGCTGCCGAGGCATCGCGGGCTCGACACGCACCGGCGCGTGCTGGAAGCCGGCGACCGCGAGCACGGCGCGACCGTGCACTTCGTCACCGAGGAGCTCGACGCCGGTCCCGCCGTCATCCAGTACCGCCTTCCCGTGCGGCCCGGGGACACGGTCGAGACGCTGGTCGAGCGCGTGCACCGCGGCGAGCACCTGATCCTGCCGCGGGCCGCCGGCTGGCTCGCCGCCGGGCGGCTGCGGCTCGACGGGGATAAAGTGGTGCTCGACGGCGAGCCCCTCGCGGGACCGGTCGTCGTGGAGGAGGAGTCATGAGAAGGACGAAGCCGATCACGAGATCGATCGCCGCGTCGGGCGCGGCGGCCTGCGCCGCCCTCCTCGCGGCCATGGTCCCGGCCGGCGCGGACGAGGTCATCCCGACCTATACGGCCACCTACGACGTCGAGTACAAGGGCCGCGGCGTCGGCGAAAGCGTCCACACGCTGCGCCGCGACGGCGACGGCTACCGGTTCCGCTCGGCGACGGAGGCGCGCGGCCTCGCGCGGCTCCTGCGCCCCCGGCCGCTCGTCGAGGAGAGCGTCTTCGAGGTCCGCGACGGCGTGCTCCGGCCGCTCGAGTTCCGGCTCGAGGACGGCACGCGCAAGGGCGAGGACAACGTCACGATCGACTTCGACTGGGCGGGCGGCGCCGCGCACGTCACGAAGGAGAACGGCCGCACGGATTTGCCGCTCGAGAACGGTGTGCACGACCGCGGAACCCTGCAGCTCGCGCTGATGCTCGAGCTCGACGCGGGGAGCGTGCCCGCCGCGCACGCGCTGATCGACGACGACTCGGTCAAGACGTACAGCTACGAGGTCGCGGGCGAGGAGACGCTGACGACGCCGGCGGGCACCTACGACACGGTCAAGGTCGTGCAGCGGCGGGAAGGCTCGTCGCGCCACACCCTCATCTGGCTCGCGCCGGAGCTGCGCCACCTGCCCGTGAAGATCGAGCAGCGCCGCGACGGCGAGACATTGACGACGCTCCTGCTCGAGTCCGTGCAGGGGCTTTCCGACTCCGACTGACGCAAGCAAGACCATCGATGACGATCAAATCCGACCGCTGGATCAAGCGGATGGCCCGCGAGCACGGCATGATCGAGCCGTTCGAGCCGGATCAGGTGCGGATGCACGCCGGCCAGAAGGTGGTGTCGTACGGCGTGTCGAGCTACGGCTACGACGTGCGCTGCGCGGACGAATTCAAGATTTTCACGAACATCAACACGACGATCGTCGATCCGAAGCACTTCGACGAGAAGAGCTTCGTCGACTTCCGCGGCGAGTGCTGCATTATCCCGCCGAACTCCTTCGCCCTCGCCCGGACGGTGGAATACTTCCGGATCCCGGAGAACGTCCTCGTGTTCTGCCTCGGCAAGAGCACGTATGCGCGCTGCGGCATCATCGTGAACGTTACGCCGCTCGAGCCCGGCTGGGAGGGCCAGGTCACGCTCGAGTTCTCGAATACGACGCCGTTGCCCGCGAAGATCTACGCGAACGAGGGCGTCGCGCAGATGGTGTTCTTCGAGTCGGACGAGCCGTGCGAGATCTCGTACCGGGATCGGGCGGGGAAGTACATGGGGCAGCGCGGCGTGACGCTGCCGAAAACGTGAGAGAACGCGAGGCCGGCGCCCGCCGGCGTCACCCGTCCTCGACCGTGATCTTCGGGAACAGCCTGCTGTAGTCCTTGCCGCTCGCCGCGAGCTCCCCGGCCGTCCGCAGGGCCAGCGCGCGGAACCGCCTGCCGGTGGGCCCGTCCGGATCGGCGACGACGGTCGGGTTGCCGCCGTCGGTCTCTTCGCGGATCCGCCGCTCGAGCGGCAGCGCGCCGAGGAGCGGCACGCCGTACTCGGCGGACAGGCGCTCGCCGCCGAGCTCGCCGAAGATCGCCTCCTCGTGGCCGCAGCTCGAGCAGACGTACAGGCTCATGTTCTCGACGATCCCGAGCACCGGGATGCTGACCTTCTGGAACATCTCGATACCCTTGCGGGCGTCGGCGAGCGCGATGTCCTGCGGCGTGGTCACGATCACCGCGCCGCTCACGGGCACGCGCTGCGCGAGCGTGAGCTGGATGTCGCCGGTGCCGGGCGGCATGTCGATGATCAGATAGTCGATGCCTCGCCAGTTCGTCTGCATCAGCAGCTGGTTCAGCGCCGACGTGACCATCGGCCCGCGCCAGGCCATCGGCTGGCGCTCGTCGACCAGGAAGCCGATCGACATCGCCTTGATGCCGTGGGCCGTCAGCGGCTCGAGCGTCTTGCCGTCCGTCGATTCCGGCCGCCCGCCGGAGAGGCCGAGCATCCGCGGCTGGCTCGGACCGTAGATGTCGGCGTCGAGCAGCCCGACGGCGGCCCCCTCGAGGGCGAGGGCGAGCGCGAGATTCACGGCGACGGTGGACTTGCCGACGCCGCCCTTGCCGGACGCGACCGCGATCACGTTCTTGACGCCGGCAATCGGTTTCAGGCCGTGCTGGACGCTGTGGGTCTCGACGGCCCAGTCGATATCGACCGCCACCGGCTCGTCGACGGCACCGCGGCAATGCTCGATCAGCGCCGCTGCCAGCGCGTCCCGGCTGCGCTCGATCGGAAAGCCGACGTGCACGGCGAGCTTCAGGCGGCCGTCGTCGCGGCCGATTTCGAACCGGCTGCCGCGCGTGCCGAGCGGCCGGCCCGTCTCCGGCACCACGAACTGCTCGAGGTGCGCCTTCAGTCGTTGCTCCGCCGCATCAGCCATGATCTTCCACCGGTGCTCGAAGCGTCGATTGTAACCTAATGCGGCGACTCGCACCGGCCGCATCGGGCACTCCCGGAAGTTATGCAAACGTGTGATCGGCGTTACATTTCGGAAAGAGCCGTGTGGCATAATCCAAGGCGCTCCGCGGACCGTTATGTCGGATTCACCGCGAAGCCGAGGGGGCGACGGCGCGGGGCGTGTCGGGGATATCCATAGCAAGAAAGGTTGGCCCTGGTTGGCTGTTCCGGGTCTGAATGAATTTCATCGTCGCATTCCAAGCGGATAGGCTGATCTCGCAGATACAGGATGCCGCCGACCCGAGCTCACCCGCCGCCCGGAAGGCGTTCGAGAAGCTCGGCAAGCTCGGCACTGCGGCCATTCCGAAAATCCTCGATGCGATAGCGTCCGCAGACCGCCGGCAGACGGCCGAGTACGTCGAGATCCTGACCTCGCTGCTGAACGACAAGACCCTGAACGTCGTCGTCCGCGGGCTCGCGGACTCCGACTCGCGCACGGTGCAGGGCACGACGCAGGCCCTCTCGACGAGCACGCGCTACAACGTCAATCGGCTCGTCGACCTTTTGGCCGAGGACCAGTACTCGAAGCCGGCGCTCATCGAGGTGCTGACGGCGCACAAGGACCGGCTGAACGTCCGCCAGCTGCTCAATCAGATCTACTACCTGCAGCCGAACGAGAAGGCGGCCGTGTTCCGGCTCATCGACGAGATCGCGACGGAGGACCTCGTGCCGGATCTGATCGAGCGGATGGACGGCAAGGACCCGATCGTCAAGATGCATCTGATCGACGTCGTCACGCGCTTCGATCTGCCCGAGGTCCACCGGGTCGTGCAGGACCAGCTGAAGGACACGAACAAGCTCGTCCGGCAGGCGGCGCTCGGCGCGGCACCGAAGCTCGGCAAGGCGTTCGACACCGCGCTCGTCGCGTCGCTCCTGCTCGATCCCGACATCGACGTCATGAACAAGGCCGTCGACGTGCTCGTCGAGATCAACGACCCGGAGACGGTGAAGCACCTGCTGCCGGCGCTGAAGGCCGAGAACGAGTTCTCGCGCCGCGCCGCGGTCGAGGTGCTGAACGAGATCGGCACGACCGACAGCGTCAAGTACCTGCTCGAGGCGCTCGGCGACGAGGACTGGTGGGTCCGGGAGCGGGCATCCGATGCGCTCGCGCGGATCGGCGGGCCTCGCGTCGTCGACGCCGTCCTCGCGCTCGTCAACGACAAGGACGAGAACATTCGGCGCTCGGCGGTCGAGATCCTGAACACCTGCAAGGACAAGCGCGCCGTCGATCACCTGATCGCCGCCGTGGACGACAAGGACTGGTGGGTCAGCGAGCGCGCTGCCGACGCGCTCGCGGAGATCGGCGACACGAAGGCGCTGCCGGCGCTGTTGAGGATGCTGGCCCGCAACGACCGCTCGGTGGCCGTCGCGCTGCGGGCGATCGGCAAGCTGGGCGACGAGAAGGTGCTCGGCCACGTGCTGCCCTTCCTCAAGCGGCCCGAGCGCGAGGTGAAGCTCGCGGCGATCGAGGCGGTCGGCGAGCTCGTCGGCGAGCAGCACGCGGCGAGGATCCGCGAGTTCCTGCAGCAGACGGCCGCGACCGCGGACGAGACGATCGCCCGCGCGGCGACGCGTGCGCTGCAGCGGATCGACGGCCGCCTGACGCCGAGCGGCCACTTCGCGGCCGGCACGCTGAGCCCGACGCCGACGCCCACACCGACCCCGACGTCGGCGCCGCGGATGCCGCAGAGCGAGCGGGCGCCCTCCCCGCTGCCCGGGTCCGTCGAGACCACGGCCGCGCGGACGCTGCTGCTCGACGGCGCCGACGTCGCCCCGCCGAGGGAGGCGGTCACCTTCGACGTCAACGCGCTGCAGCCCGGGGATCTCATCGAGGGCCGATACCGCTTCATCCAGAAGATCGGCAAGGGCGCTTTCGGCACGGTCGTGCTCGTCGAGGACACCGTCGTCGAGGAGCGGCTGATACTCAAGTTCCTCAATCCGAGCGTCGCATCGGACGAGGAGATGATGAAGCGCTTCGTGCACGAGCTGCGTTACTCGCGCCGCATCACGCACAAGAACGTCATCCGCATCTACGACTTCCTCTACGTCAGCGGCGGCTACGCGATCTCGATGGAGTACTTCCCGTCGCACACGCTGAGCACGGAGATCGCGAACGAGAAGCCGATGAACCCGAAGAAGGCCGTGCGCTATGCGATGGACATCTGCCTCGGCATGCTCCACGCGCACCAGCAGGGCATCATTCACCGGGACCTGAAGCCCGCGAACATCCTCATCAACGACGAGGGGCTCTTGAAGATCGTCGACTTCGGCGTCGCGGCGGCCGCGAAGAGCGGCGACACGCAGCTCACGAAGACCGGCTACGTGATCGGCTCGCCGAAATACATGGCGCCCGAGCAGATCCTCGGCAAGAAGGTCGACGAGCGGGCGGACATCTACAGCCTCGGCGTCATCCTCTACGAGATGCTGTCCGGCAGCCCGCCGTACACTCGCGGCGATCACATGTCGGTGATGTACCAGCACGTGCAGGGCAAGGCTCAGCCGCTCCAGGAGGTGAACCCGAAGGTGCCGCTCGACCTTGCGGAGATCGTCGCGGAGGCGATGGCGGTCGACAAGGCGAAGCGCTACGCGTCGATGGAGGAGCTGCGCAACGCGCTCGCCATCGTCGGCAGCAGGCTGCCCTGAGCCGCGCGCCATGGCCCGCATCGACGCGTTCCTCAAGCTCGGTCTCGCCCAGGGGTGCTCGGACGTGCACCTCGCGGTCGGCGTTCCGCCGATGCTGCGCCTGCACGGCGACCTCATGCCGATCAAGTTCCGCGACCTCGGCGAGGCGGAGCTCGAAGGTTACGTCGACGAGATCCTGACCGAGTCGCAGCGCGAGCGCTTCCGCGCCGGCCACGACCTCGACTTCTCGTACGTGAGCTCGGACGGAGGCCGCTTCCGCGTGAACCTGTACCGCAAGGCCACCGGCATCGGCGCGACGTTCCGCAGCATCCCGACGCAGATCCCGACGCTCGAGAGCCTCAACCTGCCTCCGGTCATCACCCGCTTCTGCGACCTGCATCAGGGCATGGTCCTCGTCACCGGGTCGACCGGCACCGGCAAGTCGACGACGCTCGCGGCGATGATCGAT
>Ga0079224_100016966_pt1 | contig 10249 bp, 11 predicted proteins | sample Stecom2015_FD_80414 | JGI IMG/M metagenome (GOLD analysis project Ga0079224, IMG submission 80414) | Agricultural soil microbial communities from Utah to study Nitrogen management - Steer compost 2015 | ecosystem: Environmental > Terrestrial > Soil > Agricultural land | place: USA: Utah... | reverse complement strand
TAATACACCCTAAAAATCCGTTTGTACCAACAGTACATGCCAACTGGAGGTATTTTGAAATGTATGATAAACAGGGTAACCTGGTAAACAGCTGGTTTGGCGGTGGTCAGGATTTAACGCCTTATTACCTTTTTGAGGAAGATGCAAAACACTTCCATCAAACCTGTAAAACAGCCTGCGATAAGCATAATCCGGAATTTTATACTAAATTTAAGCAACAGTGTGACGACTATTTCTGGAATGCACACCGCAATGAGGCGCGTGGTATAGGCGGACTGTTTTTTGATCACTGTAAGGCTACCGATAGCTTTAGTATGGAAAACTGGTATGACTTTGTTACTGAAGTGGGTAATAGTTTCCTTGAGGCTTATGCGCCTATCGTTGAAAGAAGAAAAGATACAGGATATACAGAAGAGAACAGGACATGGCAGGAAATACGCCGTGGTCGTTATGTGGAATTTAACCTGGTACATGACAAGGGTACGCTTTTCGGGCTTAAAACCAATGGTAGGATAGAGAGTATCCTTATGAGTTTACCGCCACATGTACAATGGGTATACGACCACCATCCTGAAGAGGGGAGTGAGGAAGAGAAACTGATAAAAGTATTAATGAAACCGGTTAATTGGGTATAAAAGGATTCATAGGGGTGATATTGCTGACAGGCTCGGGTTGCTTTGCACAAACCGACAGTATTACCAATGCCTATATCCAAAAATTTCCTGATAAGTTATCGGTACAATTGTTTACGCTCAATACCTCAAATCAGTTTACTCTTGATTATGAGGAGATAGGTACAACCATAAATATGGTTCCTAATGAAAGAAGGACACTGGGCGTATCGGTACAGTACGATTTTATATCGTTTAATTTAGGGTTTGCCCCTAAGTTCTTTGCAGAGAATAAGGATAACAGGGATTCTAAGATGACTTCATTCGGGCTTAACCTGTTTTTAGGGAAGTGGATGCAGCATTTTGACCTGTATTATCAAAAAGGTATTTCGCTGGAGGTAGATGATTATGAAAGCGTCTACCTGTCGGGATTAAAAACCATAAAATTTGGCGGAAGTACAAGTTACGTGTTTAACGATAATTTTTCTTTCCGCGCACTGGCTTTTCAAAACGAAAGACAGCTTAAGAGTACAGGGAGTTTTGCGCCGTCACTAAGTTATTATTACACCGAGTTTAACGGAAAGAAAGAACCACAACTGGGAGGTAAAAGCTATTTTCTGGATGTGGCACTATCTCCGGCTTACAATTACAATTGGGTAGTGGCAAAAAACATACTTATCGCCGGAGGCCTGTCGGTAGGTGCCGGGGTTACGTACACTAGAGACGGTAGTATTAGCGATACCGATTTTTTGACACAGGCAGGTTTAACACTGTCACTGGGGTATAACTCAGATACCTTTTATGGAGGGGTTTATGCTAAAGTTTTAGCATCTAACCATAATGCCGATACGGCTGTAAATATGAATGATACTATTGCTTACGGTACGGTGTTTTTTGGTTACAGGTTTGATCCGCCAAGATTCCTGAAGGAAAAGACAGAAGAGATAAAAGAGAAAATAAAAATTTAAATATTATAAATACATGTTCCCTATACACAGAAACAGGAGATTAAGAACAACCGAAGCCATGCGTGCGCTGGTAAGGGAAACGGTTCTTACACCAAACGATTTTATGTTCCCTATGTTCATTGCCGAAGGGCAAAATGTGGAAATTCCTATACCGTCTATGGCGGGTATTTTCCGTCGTTCCATAGATTTAACGGTTAAGGAAGTAAAAGAACTTTGGAGTCTTGGAGTAAAGGCAGTGAATATTTATGTAAAGGTTAGCGATAACCTTAAAGATAATACAGGTAAGGAAGCCTGGAATCCTGACGGATTGATGCAGCAGGTCATTAAAGCCATTAAAGATGCTGTGCCGGGTATGGTAGTAATGCCCGATGTGGCTCTTGACCCATATTCTATATACGGTCACGACGGTATTGTTGAAAACGGAGAAATACTTAATGATCCTACCGTTGATGCGCTTACCCGAATGAGTTTAAGCCATGCCGATGCAGGTGCTGATTTTGTGGCGCCAAGTGATATGATGGACGGTCGTGTGCTGGCTATCCGTAAGGCGTTAGAAGAAAATGGTCATCACAATGTGGGTATCATGAGTTACAGTGCTAAGTATGCCTCATCATTCTACGGGCCGTTTAGGGACGCGCTTGACTCTGCTCCCGGGTTTGGGGATAAGAAAACCTACCAAATGGATTATGCCAACCGTATTGAGGCCATTAAGGAAGCATTACATGATGTGGAAGAAGGTGCTGATATTGTAATGGTAAAACCGGGTATCGCTTACCTTGATATTGTACGTGAGGTTAAAAATGCGGTACATGTTCCGGTGTCGGTATATCAGGTTTCAGGAGAGTATGCCATGATTAAGGCTGCTGCCGAAAAAGGCTGGCTGGATCACGATAGGATAATGCTGGAGCAGCTGCATTGTATTAAGCGTGCAGGTGCCGATATTATTTCGACTTATTTTGCCAAGGAAGCCGCTATACTTTTAAACAAATAATATTATATTGCCTCATCGCCACCCGTTGAGGCATATTTTTATATCATGAAAAAATTACTACTACTGCTATTAACTGTTTCGCTCTTTTCATGCAAACAGGAAGAGAAAAAAGAAACTATTGTTACTACTAAATCATCTGATGAAGGTGCAGAGGCTGCGGGTATATCCCAAGATCCTTCTGTTGCTTTAGGGCGTGATATTTTTAACGGCAAGGGGAATTGTTTTTCCTGCCACAAACCCGATAAAAAGGTTATTGGACCAAGCATAGCTCAAATAGCGCAGATATATAAGGAGAAAAACGGGGATATTGTTCAGTTTCTAAAGGGAAAAGGTGAGCCATTGGTAGATCCGTCACAATATGAGGTAATGAAAACCAACTTTTTAATTACCAAAAACTTTTCAGATAAAGAGCTGAAAGCGCTGGAAGATTATATGTACAGCATTATAGAAAAATAATACAGGTATTGGTGTTCGGTAACTGCTGTGCCGGTTATCGGACACTGAATACTACTCGGGAGCTACCAGTTTAAAGCCTATTCTTGGGATGTTCTCTATACGGATGCTTTCGTCTTCACGGAAAATTTTCCTTAATCGGGAAATAAACACATCCATACTACGACCCATAAAATAATCGTCGGTACCCCAAAGTGATTTGAGTATTACCTCACGTTTCAGTATCGTGTTCTTATGTTCTATAAATAGTTTTAAGAGAGCCGATTCCCTTTCGGTTAGCATTATGGTTTCTTTCCCTTTGGTTAGGGCATAATTTTCAGGATCAAATACAAAAGCACCTATGGTATGGGTAATATTTTTTGCAGCCACATGCTTTTGGCTGCGTTGTAGGAACACTTCAATTTTTAAGATAAGCTCCTCAATACTGTAAGGCTTTACAAGATAATCGTCGGCACCCAGTTTAAGTCCCTTAATCCGGTCTTCTTTAAGGGTTTTTGCCGAAAGGAAAATAATAGGTATTTCCACATCTAGTTCGCGTATCGCCGCAGCGAGATCAAACCCGTCCATTCCCGGTAACATAATATCCAGTACACACAGGTCGAAAGCATTTTTCTTAAAAGCTTCAAAAGCCTCATTTCCGTTAGAGAAGTGTACCACCTCATAGTGCTGTTCCAAATTATCTGATGTGAGGAAAGCCAGAGTGTTATCGTCTTCTACGTAGAGTATTTTTTTCCTGCTCATAGGATGCATTTTTTTGGTATGGCAATGGTTACGGTAATACCTTTATCGGGGTTATTTATTATGCTGATTTTCCATTTATGAAGATCGCATATTTTTTTTACATAAAATAATCCGAGACCGAAGCCTTCAACCTCTTCTTTGTTTTCACGTGGTACACGATAAAACCTGTCAAATACATAATCCAGATGGCTTTTAGGAATACCCGGACCGTTATCGGTAAAACGTATTTCCAGTTTTTTAGGGGTTTCCACAAGGTTAATATTTACCTGCGTACTTCCGTTAGGACCATACTTTACGGCATTCTCCACTATATTAAAAGCTATATTATAAAAGTGGAACTCATCGGCATATATGCTGTAATCGTCCTTGATACTGTTAAGGTTTATGGTAGCATGATTGTATTTAAGCAGGGCATTATCTTTAACCAGCTGTAGAGAGTCCATAATATTGAATTCCTTTTTATGGATACCGCGGTGCATCCCGTCAGACTTAGCTACGTTCAATACCTTCTCCACATGTTGGTTGAGCTTGTTGCTTTGTTCAATAATAATTTCCAGATACTTGTTAAGTTTCTTGTTGGTTTCTATTTCCGGTTGTTTTACCGCATAGTTTGACGCAATGAGTATGGACGACAATGGCGTTTTGAACTCATGGGTCATATTATTGATAAAATCTTTTTGGAGCTCACTGTATTTTTTCTGCTTCAGCATAAGGAATACTGAATATACATAAATAACCAGCACCAGGAACAGTACCCCGGTGTATATCCAATACTGCTGTAATGACGAAATATAACTGTATTTAAGATCGGGGAAACGCACGGCAAAGTAGTATACCAGTCCTTCTTTTTTGGTAAAGCAGTTTTCACACTTCTTTTCATTTTTGACCGAAGTTCCGTTGTCTGTAATATATTTTCCATACACCATCTCGTCTGACGCGCAGTCGTAAATGGCATATTCATAATCCATATCCAGCTTTACCTTCTGGAATTCCAGATTAAGATAGTATTCCAGTATAGGAGCCTCAAAGGTATCGTCTACGTTTACCACATAATAATCTTCCGACACTTTTTTTATAGGAGAGGCAGCAGGCAGGTCACTATTATTGTCGCGGTATATTTTATTTACCACATCCTGTAGGGCAAAGTGTATTTTTTCGCCAACTTCCTTTTTTTCAAAAGTATAGGCCTGGTTTAACATGAGCAGTTGCATGATTAGCACACCGCCTATGGCGATAAACCCTATAAATACGACTATATTTAGTTTGCTGAATTTCAAAATACCCATTTTATCAGGTCGATATTACTCTAAAAAACGCTACTGTACAACACGTTAACATGTTATTAACAAGAGTTTGAAGCTGATTAACAAATTTGTGGATTTTAGTAAATATATTTGTGATATTACAAAGCGAAAAACAGTATTAACCAAATTTAATAATTCAAATTATGAAAACATTAAAACTTTCATTATTTGCAGTGGTAGGAGCGTTATTTTTTGTTTCTAACTCAGCAAATGCTCAAACAGCGACTGCTAAAAAAGTGACGAACCTTACAGAAGCTAAAACTTCTGAGCCATCAAAAATCACCTGGACTGAAGACGTATTCAACTTTGGTGAGGTAGAAAAAGGTCATCCTGCATCTCACGAGTTTACATTTAAAAACACTACAGATCAAACTATATTAATTACTCACGTAAAAGCATCTTGCGGATGTACAGCTACTAACTATACTAAAACTCCTATCAAACCGGGAGAAACCGGTAGCGTAACTGCAACTTACAATGCAGCTAATCCGGGTAACTTTACTAAAACAATTACAGTTACTACTAACGATAGCGACGTGAAAAAAGTACTTACGATTAAAGGTAAAGTTGTTGCTCAGCAATAACTAAGTTTTCATAGCAATTCGATAAGAAACCATCAGGTAACTGATGGTTTTTTTTATTTCATAATGTAAAGTTTATTTTACATTATGAAAAATTTGTTTTACATTCGGTTCCTAACTTAAAATCAATCAACATGAAAACGAACTATTTATTTCCGTACAGGCTAAAAAAGATTAGTGGTATTATTTTCCTGATTTCCTTTATTACGCTAACAGTTTTTTACTTTCTTGATGAGTTTGCTTATTTCGAAATAAAATCAAAAGTATTTGCTGTTGTTGGCAATACTGGACTTCTGGGTGAGAATGACTGGTTTGGTTGGGTTGAAAATTCAATAACTGATGAAATCCTTGTTGTCTTATCTATTGTTTTTGGTATAATATTCGCCTTTTCTAAAGAGAAATATGAAGATGAAATGGTAATGTCGGTTAGACTAAATAGTTTGGCATGGGCTACAATAATAAACTACATACTTATAGTATTAAGTTATATCTTTATTTATGGGGTGTCATTTCTAACAGTGATGAGTGCCATTATGTTCTCGCAGCTTCTTATCTTTATCATCCTGTTTCGCTACAATATTTATAAACTTAACAAGGCAGGGACAGATGAAGAATAATATAAAAGTGCAACGCGCTATACATAATTTTACACAACAGGATCTTGCCGATAAAATAGGTGTAAGCAGGCAGACTATTAATGCTATGGAAAAGGGTAAATATGTGCCTTCAACCGTATTGGCATTAAAACTGTCGCAGTTGTTTAAAATAAGTGTCAACGAAATATTTGAGTTGGAAGCCGAAGATTAAGTAGGTGTCTTTAACCTTGTAAAATATCCTTATCGTGAAAGAAGCATATATACAGTCACCACTTGGTATTACCCTTATAGAAGGGGACGGAGAGGGTGTGTCTAAAATTTCTGTTCTGGATGATAAGGATATCAAACAATCTCAAACCATACCGAAGGAACTGGAAGATGCAGCCCTGCAATTACAGGAATATTTTAATGGCAATCGAACTGATTTTACCTTTAAGCTCAATCCTAAAGGTACCGATTTCCAGAAAAAAGTATGGAATGCCCTGCTGGAAATACCTTTTGGTAAAACCACTTCCTATCAGGACCTTTCCATAAAATTGGGAGATGTAAAAGCTATAAGGGCAGTAGCAAGTGCTAATGGTAAAAATCCGTTATGGATTGTAGTGCCCTGCCACCGAGTTATAGGCAGTGACGGTTCGCTTACGGGTTATGCGGGCGGACTATGGCGCAAAAAATGGCTGTTGGAGCATGAAAACCCTGTAAAGCAACAGTCCCTTTTCTAACTCGGTTTTTTCTTAACACATTCCGCACATCGGTGTGGTGCTATGGTAGCAAAAATTATGTAAATTCGTAACCATAGTCATTAAAACCAACCCAATGAGATTTCTTAAAAAATTTATTATATGGCTTGTTGTAATCATTGCAGCCATAGTAGCATTACTATATATATTTAATGTAGACTATTTAATAAAAGCGGTAAGGGTAGTATACCTTAACGGTAAAACCACAGCCTTTTTGGACGACTACGAATACTTTGATAACCGTGTGGTGGAAAACGGTACAGGGCAGCCTTGGGCAACCCACACCGATTATAATAAAGTTTCTGCAACCGAAAGACTGGAGGATACCCACCAAAAACTGGGAACGATAGCCTACCTTATTATTAAAAATGACAGTATTTGGCATGAGAGTTATTATGACGGTTATGGTAAGGATTCCAAAACCAATTCGTTCTCAATGGCAAAAAGTATTGTTTCGGCTGCGCTTTTCAAAGCTATTATGGAAGGAAAGATAAAAGGGGCCGACCAAAAAGTATCTGATTTTTATCCTGAATATAAAGAAGGTTATGCTGCCGAACTTACTGTGGGCGACCTTTCGTCTATGGCTACAGGTTTAGACTGGGGCGAGCAGTACAGCAGTCCGTTTTCGGTAACCACCCGTGCTTACTTTGATGATAATCTTCCGCAAACGGTACTTGATGTAAAAGTAACTGAAGAACCGGGTAAAGAATTTGTATATGTAAGCGGTGCAACCGAACTGCTGGCTATGGTGCTTACCAAAGCTACAGGACAAACACTCTCTGAATATGTGTCGGATAAATTCTGGAAACCTATGGGGGCCGAAAACCCTGCATTATGGCAACTTGACGAACCAGACGGAATTGAAAAGGCTTACTGCTGTTTTGCCAGTAACGCCCGTGACTTTGCCCGTTTTGGTAAACTGTTTTTACATGAAGGAAACTGGAACGGTAACCAGATTATCGATTCTGCTTACGTGAACAAAATGGTAACACCGCGTTTCCCGGAGTCGCCACAATATGGTTATGGCTGGTGGATAAACCAGTACCTAAACAAAAAAATGTATTACATGCGTGGGCATTTGGGGCAGTTTGTAATTGTGGTGCCACAGGATAATGTGATTATCGTGCGCCTGGGGCATACCAAAGGATTACAAACAACACAGGACCCACATAGTAACGATTTTTATGTATATGTAGATGAGGCTTATAAAATGATGGGAATGCTTAAACCGGATGAAGGTAAAGGCAATAGCCTGCAAATGACTATGGAAGAAGCTCAAAAGGAGGAATAATTTATGATAGAGAGGATAAATCTTGAAAATATACTTTTTTTAGATATTGAAACTGTTCCAGAGGAAAGGCATTTTGGTTTGCTGGACGAGGAAACACAATCGCTGTTTGAACAAAAAACGGCTTACCAGCGCAAGGACGAATATACTCCCGAGGAGTTTTATGACCGTGCAGGTATTTGGGCCGAGTTTGGTAAGATAGTCTGCCTTTCGGCAGGGTTCTTTACCTTTCGTGGCGACATAAGGCATTTTAGGGTTACCTCCTTTTTTGGGGAGGAAGCAAAGATATTAAAAGACTTCAGTAACCTGCTTAACAACCATTTCAGTCAGCCACAGCATATTATGTGTGGGCATAATGCCAAGGAATTTGATTTTCCTTTTATAGCCCGGAGGATGATAATAAACGGAATTACCATACCTAACAAACTGAATCTTTTTGGTAAAAAACCGTGGGAAGTACCACACCTGGATACCATGGAGTTGTGGAAGTTTGGCGATTATAAAAGTTTCACCTCTTTAAAACTACTTACCAAAGTACTGGGTATACCTTCTCCAAAAGGAGATATAGACGGCAGCCAGGTAGGTGAAGTATATTATATAGAAAAAGATATAGACCGTATTGTAACCTATTGTGAAAAGGATGTTATTGCGGTAGCACAAATATTGTTACGTTTCCGTCGTGAGGACCTTTTGATAGAAGAAGAAATAATACACGTTTAAAAGGTTACTTTTGTTACAAACCCATTTTTAGGAAACCTTTAATTTTACTACATGAGCGATAGCCTGCTAAATATAAACCATATAACAATTTCGGCCAGGAAAGAAGGACAATGGACACCCATTGTGCATGATAGTACCTTTACACTTGAGCAAAACGAGATACTGGGTATAGTGGGCGAATCCGGTAGTGGTAAGTCGGTCACCTCACTGGCGGTGATGGGCCTGCTGCCCAAAGGCATACTACAGGTAACGCAGGGAAGTATTGCTTTTGAGGGCAGGGATATCTCTCAGTTAACCACAAAGGAGATGAGAAGTGTTAGAGGTAATGATATTGCCATGATATTCCAGGAACCTATGAGTTCGCTTAATCCGTCGCTTAAATGCGGTTATCAGGTAGAAGAGATATTAAAGGAGCATACTTCACTCTCACAAAAAGAAATTAAGGCTACTGTGCTTTCCCTTTTTGAAAAGGTAAAGCTCCCTAACCCCGAAAAGATATATAACCGTTATCCGCACGAAATTTCGGGAGGGCAAAAACAAAGGGTAATGATAGCCATGGCTATTGCCTGTAAGCCAAAAATACTTATTGCCGATGAACCTACAACGGCACTCGATGTTACCGTACAAAAGGAAATAATACTGCTACTTAAAGAACTGCAACAGGAAACCAAAATGAGTATCATATTCATTTCGCACGACCTGTCGCTGGTATCTGAAATTGCCAATAGGGTATTGGTAATGTACAAAGGCAATATTGTAGAACAGGGAGGGGTAACAGAAATATTTGAAAACCCAAAACATACCTATACCAAAGCCCTTATAAACTCAAGACCATCGCTGGATGTACGCCTTAAAAGACTGCCTACCATCCAGGATTACCTTGAAGGGACAGTTGATAAAACCGAGGTGACTCCGCAACAGCGTAGGGAAAAACATGAAAAACTATATAGTCAGCCACCATTGCTGGAGGTAATTAATGTGGAAAAGGAATACGTGTCGTCAGCAGGAGTGTTTGGGCGGGATGTAAAATTTAAGGCAGTGAATGATGTGAGCTTTAAAATTTATGAAGGTGAAACACTGGGACTGGTAGGGGAGTCGGGTTGTGGTAAATCTACACTGGGCAATGCCATACTGCAACTGGATAAAGCCACTGCCGGAAGTATTTTATACAAAGGTCAGGATCTTACCAAACTTAGCATATCTGCCATAAGGGAACTCCGCAAGGAAATCCAGATTATATTTCAGGATCCGTATTC
>Ga0079224_100016965_pt1 | contig 10250 bp, 9 predicted proteins | sample Stecom2015_FD_80414 | JGI IMG/M metagenome (GOLD analysis project Ga0079224, IMG submission 80414) | Agricultural soil microbial communities from Utah to study Nitrogen management - Steer compost 2015 | ecosystem: Environmental > Terrestrial > Soil > Agricultural land | place: USA: Utah... | reverse complement strand
CGCTGGATCGGGGCGGCGCCGCGCCAGCGCGGCAACAGGGAAGCATGGATGTTGATGCAGCCGTGCCGGGGGATGGCGAGCACCTCGGCGGGCAGGATCAGGCCGTAGGCGGCGACGACCATCGCGTCCGCGTCCACCGCCCGCAAGGCGGGCCACTGGGCCGGGTCGCGCAGCGTGGCCGGCTGGGCGACCGGGATGCCGAGCGCGATGGCCCGCTCCTTCACCGGGCTCGCCCGCAGGCGCTTGCCGCGCCCGGCCGGCTGGTCGGGTCGCGTCAGGACGAGGGCGATGTCGTGTCCGGCCGCCGCCAGCGCATCGAGGGCGCGGGCCGCGAACTCCGGGGTGCCGGCAAAGATCAGTCTCATGAAGACCTCATCACCGCGTCACGGGAGTCGGCATTCGGACGCGGGGCAAGGCGCCCGATGCGGCCATGCGCCCGAATGTCGAATCGACGCTCAGGCGACTTCGCGTTCCTGCTTCAGCAGCTTGTTGCGGATGCGGCCCTGCTTCAGGCGGGAGAGGTACTGGACGAAGACGCGTCCGTTCAGGTGGTCGATCTCGTGCTGGATACAGACGGCGAGCAGCCCCTCGGCCTCGAGCGTGAAGGGCTCGCCATCGAGGCCCAGGGCCCGCACGGTGACGCGGTCCGGCCGCTCGACCTCCTCGTAGACGCCCGGGACCGACAGGCAGCCCTCCTCGTAGCGCTGCATGGCGTCGCTCGTGGAGACGATCTCCGGGTTGATGAAGACCTGGAGGTTCGAGCGGTCCTCGGAGACGTCGATGACGACGACGCGCTCGTGCACGTCGACCTGCGTGGCGGCCAGGCCGATGCCCGGCGCGGCGTACATGGTCTCGGCCATGTCGGCCACCAGCTGGCGGATCCGGTCATCGACCCGCTCGACGGGACGCGCGACCTTGTGCAGGCGCTCGTCGGGGTATCGAAGGATTCTGAGTACGGCCATCAGTGGAAACCTACCGCTGGTAAGTTGTGGGCGCCGGATCGCGTTGCGGTCTGGTGCGGCGGTCGGCACAATCCATGCACCCTGCAAAAGCCATATGGGGCGCGGATTCGGGGATTCAAGCGGCGGATCGAGCGCACGAAACCCATAGGCGCCACGGACTCGATGCCGATGATCAATTTTATCACGCGGTTCATCGCCGCCGCCGGGCTGGCGGTCGCGACAGCAGTGTCAGCCCAGCAGGCGACCCCGCCCCTGGAAATCTCCCCCGGCGCCCCCGACCGCTACGTGGTCGTGAAGGGCGACACGCTCTGGGACATTGCCGGCCGCTTCCTCGAGAAGCCCTGGCGCTGGCCCGAGATCTGGGACCTCAACCGCGAGTCGATCCGCGACCCCCACTGGATCTATCCGGGCGACGTGGTGCTGCTCGACCGCAGCGGCGCCGAGCCGCGGCTGCGCCTCGCCCGGCGAATCGGCGGCGGCAGCAACGTGGACGGTGCCGGGGCGGGAGCGGGCGGTGCCGCCGGCACGGTGCGCCTGCAGCCGATGGTGCGCTCGGAGCCGCTCGAGCGCGAGGCCATCCCGACCGTGGACATCGCCGCGATCGCGCCCTTCCTCAACCGTCCGCTGATCGTCGAGGAAAGCGACCTCGCCACCAATCCGCGCATCGTCGCCACCCAGGAGGGCCGGGTGTACCTCGGCCGGGGCGACCTCGCGTACGTGCGCGGGATCACCGACGAATCGGTCGGCGAATGGCACCTCTATCGCAAGGCCCAGCCCATCCTCGATCCGGACACCCGCAAGCCGATCGCCTGGGAGGCCCTGTACGTGGGCGGCGCCCAGCTCGAGCGCGTCGGCGACCCGGCCACCCTGCGCCTGACGAGCGTGACCGAGGAAGTGGGCGTCGGCGACCGGCTGATGCCGGCGGTCAAGAGCAAGCCGCTCAACTTCGCGCCCCGGGCGCCGGAAGCCCCCGTGCAGGGCCGGATCGTCAATGTGTATCGGGGCGTCAACCAGGTCGGGCGCAACAGCGTGGTCGCGATCGACCAGGGCATGTCGGCCGGCCTCGATGCGGGCCACGTTCTGGAGATCCGGCAGCGCGGCCGCGTGGTCGTCGATCGCGAGAAGGACAACGAGAAGGTCAGGCTGCCCGACGAAACGGTCGGCCATCTGATGATCTTCCGCTCCTTCGACAGGATCGCCTATGGTCTGGTGATGGACGCGTCGCGGCCGATCGCGGTCGGCGACGTGGTCGCCAACCCCTGATTCCCGGGCGCGTCGATCGCGGGCGCCCCCGGCGCCCGCGATGCCCGACGCAAGTCCCCGCTCGCCGGCCCTCGCGCCGGCGTCCCCGCTTCCGCACCGCCCCGGCCCCGGGCGCCGGCCGATGCCGCACGCGGCCGAATGGCTGCGGCTCGTCCTGGTCGACGGGCTCGGTCCGCGCGGGCTGCTGCGCCTGCTGCGGGCGATCGGCCCTCCGGCGGAGATCCTCGCCGCGCCCGTGCGGCGCCTCGCCGCGCAGGTCGGCGACGACCTCGCCCGGCGCATCGCCGGCCCGGACGCCGATCTCGAGGCCGGCGTCGCGGCCACCCTCGCCTGGCTCGAGGGGGCGGACGACCGCCACCTGCTCGCCCTGGACGATCCCGCCTACCCGCCGGCCTGGCTCGGCCTCGACGACCCGCCACCCTGCGTGATGGTCCGCGGCCGGCTCGAGGCGCTCGCCATCCCCGCCCTGGCCATCGTCGGCGCCCGCCACGCCAGCCCCGGCGGCGCCCGGATCGCCCGGGAGTTTGCCGCGGGCCTGGCGGCGGAGGGCTGGGCGATCGCGAGCGGGCTCGCCCTCGGCATCGATGCCGCCGCGCACGTCGGGGCGCTGGAGGCGACCGGCCGCACGGTCGCCTTCGTCGGCACCGGGCTCGACGTCGTATATCCGCGGCGCCACGGCGCCCTGGCGGACCGCATTGCCGCCACGGGCGCCATCGTTTCCGAGTTCCCCCTTGGCACGCCGCCGCTTCGCCCCCACTTTCCCCGTCGCAACCGGCTGATCGCGGCCCATTCGCGCGGCGTGCTCGTGGTCGAGGCGGCCCGGCGCAGCGGCTCGCTCATTACGGCCACGCAGGCGAACGACCTCGGCCGGGAGGTCTTCGCCGTACCCGGATCGGTCCATTCGCCGCTCGCACGCGGCTGCCACTGGCTCATCCGCCAGGGCGCCCGGCTGGTCGAGGACGTCGAGCACATCCGGGAGGAATTCCCGCGGACGGCATGGCCTTCGTCCGGTCCGGCCGAACGCCCGCGGGCCGGCGCCGAGCCCCCTGGCCCCGCGCTCGGGAAGACGGCGGCCGCCACGCTGCGCCGGCTCGACTGGCATCCGGCGAGCCTCGATGCCCTCGCCGAGGGCCAGCCCCTGGGCGTGCCCGAGCTTCTCGCGGCGCTGCTCGAGCTGGAGCTTGCCGGCCTGGCCGAAAGGCTCGCCGACGGCCGTTACCAGCGCCGGGCGCCAGCGGGCGGGCATGGTCCTTCCGCGGGCACCTAGGGCGCCCGGCCGCCCGAGCGGCGCGAGCGCGTCGTCCCGGGTCGAGTTGCATGGCCCATCGGGCGGCCCGTATGATGGGCCGCCTTGGCCGCCGGGGCCCGACCAGGCCGCCTGCCGTCTAGCCGGCGCTTCCAGCAACGAACCATCTGCCCCATGAGCAAAGCCCTCATCATCGCCGAGAAGCCATCCGTCGCAGCCGACATCGCGCGGGCGCTGGGCGGCTTCACCCGCCATGGCGATTACTACGAGTCCGACGAGTACGTGCTCTGCTCGGCCGTCGGCCACCTGCTCGAGATCAAGGCCCCCGACGACGTGGAGGTCAAGCGGGGCAAGTGGTCGTTCGCGAACCTCCCGGTGATCCCGCCGTACTTCGAGCTGCAGCCGATCAAGAAGGGCGAGGAGAGGCTCAAGCTGCTCAGGCGCCTGATCCGTCGCAAGGACGTGACGACGCTGATCAATGCCTGCGACGCGGGCCGCGAGGGCGAGCTCATCTTCCGGCTGATCGTGCAGGATGCGAAGGCGAAGCAACCGATCCGCCGGCTCTGGCTGCAGTCGATGACCCAGAGCGCCATCCGCGAGGCCTTCCAGAAGCTGCGCGACGACGAGGAGATGAAACCGCTCGCCGATGCCGCGCGCTGCCGCTCGGAGGCCGACTGGCTCGTGGGCATCAACGGCACCCGCGCGATGACGGCGTTCAATTCGCGCGACGGCGGCTTCTACCTGACCACCGTCGGGCGCGTCCAGACGCCGACGCTGGCGATCGTGGTCGAGCGCGAGGAGAAGATCAAGCGCTTCGTCTCGCGTCCCTACTATGAGGTCCATGCACAGTTCGGCGTGGCCGCCGGGACCTACTCCGGTCGCTGGTTCGACGGCAACTTCCGCAAGGGAGACGACCCGGAGGCGCGGGCCGAGCGCCTCTGGGATCGCGCCCGGGCCGAGGAGATCGTCGCGGCGTGCCAGGGCCGGACCGGCACCGTCACCGAGGAAACCAGGCCCTCGACCCAGGCCGCGCCCCTGCTCTTCGACCTGACGAGCCTGCAGCGGGAGGCCAACTCCCGCTTCGGGTTCTCGGCGAAGACTACGCTGGCACTCGCGCAGTCGCTCTACGAGCGGCACAAGGTGCTGACCTACCCGCGGACGGACTCACGGGCCCTGCCCGAGGATTACGTCGAGACGGTCCGCGAGACGATGCAGGCCCTGTCCAGTGCGCCGGGGCTGGGCCTGTTCGCCCAGGAGATCCTGCGCCAGGGATGGGTCAAGCCGAACCGGCGGGTGTTCGACAACAAGAAAGTGTCCGATCACTTCGCGATCATCCCGACCCTCCAGGCCCCCCGCAACCTTTCGGACGCGGAGGCCCGGCTGTACGACCTGGTGGTGCGACGCTTCCTCGCCATCTTCTACCCGGCGGCCGAGTTCCGGGTGACGACGCGAATTACCGAAGTGGCCACCCACTTGTTCAAAACGGAAGGCCGGGTCATGATCAACCCCGGCTGGCTGGCCGTTTACCAGAAGCCCGCCAAGGCGACGGACGAGGACGACGACAAGATCCTGGTCCCGGTCGAAGAAGGTGAGCGTGCGCTCACAAACGAATTGGAAATCAAGGACCTGGCCACCCGCCCCCCGGCGCGCTTCACGGAGGCGACGCTGCTCTCGGCGATGGAGGGCGCCGGCAAGCTCGTCGAGGACGACGAGCTGCGCGAGGCGATGGCCGAGAAGGGCCTGGGCACACCGGCCACCCGGGCGGCCATCATCGAGGGCCTTATCTCCGAGAACTACCTGGTGCGCGAAGGGCGCGAACTGATCCCGACCGCCAAGGCGACCCAGCTCATGACGCTGCTGCGGGGCCTGGGCGTCAACGAGCTCACCATGCCCGAGCTGACGGGGGGCTGGGAACAGAAGCTCGCCCAGATGGAGCGAGGAAAGCTCGATCGCGACGAGTTCATGCGCGAGATCCAGGAGATGACCCGCAACATCGTGGCGCGGGCGAAGAACTACGGCGCCGACACGGTGCCGGGCGACTATGCCACCCTGCGCACGCCGTGCCCCAAGTGCGGCGGCGTGGTGAAGGAGAACTACAAGCGCTTCGCCTGCACCAACCCGGACTGCGACTTCTCCATCACCAAGATTCCCGGCGGACGGCAGTTCGAGATCGAAGAGGTCGAGACCCTGCTGACAGAGAAGACGCTCGGGCCGTTGCAGGGTTTCCGCAGCCGCCAGGGTCGCCCCTTCGCCGCCATCCTGCGGCTGACCCCCGAGCACAAGCTGGAATTCGACTTCGGGCAGAAGGACGACGCGGACGATGCCGAGCCGGTGGACTTCTCGGGCGCCGAATCCCTGGGCCCCTGCCCGAAATGCGGTGCCCGAGTATTCGAGCACGGCCTGAAGTACGTCTGCGAGCGCTCGGTCGGCGCGGATCGCAGCTGCGACTTCTCGACCGGGAAGATCATCCTCCAGCAGGAGATCGCTCCGGACCAGGTGCGCAAGCTCCTCGCCGAGGGCCGCACCGACCTGCTGCCCGGCTTCGTCTCAATGCGCACGCGGCGCAAATTCAAGGCCTACCTGGTCCGCGGTCCCGACGGCAAGGTCGGATTCGAGTTCGAGCCGCGCCCCGCGAAGGCAGGCGCGAAGGGCGCCGGGGCCGCCGCGAAGTCCGCAAAGGCGGCCGAATCCGCCGACGGCGCGAAGAAGACCGCCTCGAAGGCCCCCGCCGGCAAGCCCGCGACAAGGAAGGCGGCCGCGAAGAAGCCGGCCGCGAAGAAGGCGCCTGCCCGCAAGCCGGCCAGGCCGGTCGCCAGGAAGGCGGGCACCGCGGTGGCGCCGGAGCCCAGCGACGAGACAAGCGATGCGTGAACGGCCGTGAGGTCATCCGTCGTCCCGCACAGGCGGGCGCCGTATCGATGAGCCGGATACCCGCACCCGCCGAGCTCGACATCGACTGGGTGTTCGCCTACGGCTCGCTCATCTGGGATCCGGGCGACATGGCGATCACGCGGATCGAGCCCGGCCTGCTGCGCGGCTACCACCGCAGCTTCTGCATCCGGTCCATCCTGTATCGCGGCACGCCACAGGAGCCGGGCCTCGTCCTCGGGCTCGACCGGGGCGGCAGCTGCATGGGCATGGTCCAGCATCTCGACCCGGCGCTTCGCCGCGAATCGCTCGAACATCTCTATGCGCGGGAAATCCCGGTCGGGGCCGACCGGGTGTACCTGCCCCGTATCGTGCCGGTGCGCCTCGCCAGCGGATCGATCGTGCGGGCGCTCGCCTTCGTGGCCGACCGCAGCCTGCCGTCGTACGCCCGGCTCGCCGAGGAGGAAGTACTCGCGCTCCTCGGACGTTGCCGCGGACACCGGGGACCGAACCGCGACTACGCGATCAATACCTGGGAAGCGTTGCGCCGCCATGGGGTGCACGACGAGCGGCTGGCGGCCATCGTGCGACGCCTGCGCGAACAGTCCTGCTGAGTTGCCTACGGCTGGATGCCGCCGCCTTCGCGGATGGCCTTGTGCAGCCGCACCGGCTTGAGCTTGGCCCGCACGCGCAGGTTGAGCATCTCGACCCCGACCGAGAACGCCATCGCGAAGTAAATGTAGCCCTTCGGAATGTGCTGGCCGAAGCCCTCGGCGATGAGCACGACGCCCACCAGGACGAGGAAGCTCAGCGCGAGCATCTTGACGGTGGGATGGCGGTCGACGAACTCGCCGATCGGCCTGGCGCCGACCATCATGATGCCCACCGCGAGCACGATGGCGATCACCATGATCGAGATGTAGTCGACGAGCCCCACGGCGGTGATCACCGAGTCGAGCGAGAAGACGATGTCGATCACCGCGATCTGCGCCATGATCGCGCCGAAGCTCGCCACCACCGGCACCTTCGCTTCCGCCTCCTCGTCCACCTCGAGCGAATGGTGGATCTCGTGGACGGCCTTCCACAGGAGGAACAGGCCCCCGCCGAGAAGGATCAGGTCCCGTCCGGAAACCGGATGGCCGAGGATCTCGAAGAAGGGCGTCGTGAGCCGCATGATCCAGGCGATCGACATGAGCAGCAGCAGGCGCGTCGCCATGGCCAGGGACAGGCCGATGATCCGGCCGCGGGCGCGCTGGTGCTCGGGCAGGCGCCCGACCAGGATCGAGATGAAGATGATGTTGTCGATCCCGAGGACGATTTCCAGCGCGGCGAGCGTCGCAAGCGCCACCCACGCCTGCGGGTCGGAGAGCCATTCGAGTCCCATCGGGCGCCTGGTCGTTCCGGATAGTCGGGGGACATGGTAAAACGATCCCGGCGGTTGCGCATGAAACGTGCCCGGCACCGTCGCCGACGAGATCCGAATCGATGTTCGCGCAACCTCTTTCCATCCCCTCGGCTCGCCTGGCCGCGTTTCTGCGCCGGACGCGACGAGCGGCGGCGTTCCTGGCGCTGCTTTCGCTGGCCGCCTGCCAGAGCCTGCTGCCAACGGCGCGCGAAACGACCGACGGTCCGTGGGAGACCTACGAGGACGCGGTGGCCGCGATCGAGGCGCTCGTCCCCTACCGCACGACCATGGCGGACCTGCGCGCCGCCGGCATCGATCCCGAGACCACCCCGTCGATCACCAACCTCACCTACTCCGACCTGATCGCGCGCTTCTCCCCGGGCGCCGCGGTGCGTCCCGAGGACCTCGACCGCGGGCTGCGCGACTGCTTCATGGCCGGCAAGCGCTGCCGGGGCATGCTCGTGGCGGCATCGAAGATCCGCCAGCGCCGGGTCGGCAACTTCTGGGCGGACACCTTCAACTTCCGGCGCCAGACCGACATCACGGGCTGGCGCTTCAATGCGACCATCATCGTGGTGGACGACGTCGTCGTCTTCGCGGTGCACGGTGGCCAGCCGACGGTGCAGGACAGGCGCGTCGCCCGCAATCCCCTTGGCCCCCTGCAGTCCTTCGGCGAGGCGCTCGGCTCGCAGCTGGCCAAGTGACCGCCCGGAACGGCACACCACATCGGTCCACAGGCCGGCTGCCCGGCGTCCCGGAACGCCGTGATGCGGGCGAACTTCGCTAGAACAGCAGCGCGAACACGAACAGCCCGATCATGACGAAGCTGAGCGCCAGCTTCACCGCGATCCCGACGATCATGCCGATCCAGGTGGCGACGCCCACCGAGCCCGCGCGCGGCATGTCGCGCACCGCGATGTACTCGCCCACCGCCGCGCCCACCAGCGGCAGGAAGAGCACGCCGACCAGCCCGGTGAAGATGCCCGCCACCGTGCCGAGCAGGGCGCCGATGATCGCCTCGCGGCTCGCGCCGACCCGGCGGGCGCCGAGCACCCCGGACAGGTAGTCCACGAGCCAGGACAGCCCCATCAGGACGGCTGCCACGATGACGACGGCGCCGCTGACGCGGGCGAAGTCGTCGATCCAGGCGCCCAGCGCGATGCCCGCGAACACGAACACCGCGCCCGGCAGCACCGGGATGACGTTGCCGAGCACGCCGACCACGATCAGGACGACGACCAGGACCCACAGCAGGACGACCAGGGCGGTTTCCATCGGCGGCTACCAGGCGAGCTTCAGGATCTCGAGGACGTCCACGGGGCCGGAGACCGGGCGCGGATTGGTCCGGATCGGGCCGGTGCCGTCGTAGCGCTCCGCGATGGCCGGGAGCTCCGAGCGCTCGATGCCGATCTCGCGCAGGCGGCTCGGCAGGCCGAGCCCGGCGAGGAAGCGCCGCAGCGCCGGGCCGGCCGGCTCGCCCTCGGCGCCGAGCAGGCGGGCCACCGTCCGCTGGCGCTCCTCGTTGACCGGCACGTTCCACTCGAGCACCGCCGGCAGCATCACGCAGGACGTGATGCCGTGCGGCACGCCGTAGGCCCCGCCGAGGATGTAGCCGATGCCGTGGCTCGCGCCCATCGGCACGTCGGTCGCGCCGGGCAGCATCGAGAGCCACATCCCGAGCTGCGCGTCATGGCGCGCCTCGAGGTCCGCCGGATCCGCATGCATGCGGGGCAGCGCATCGAGGAGCATCACCATCGCCTGGTGCGCCATCGCATCGCTGTACGGCACGGTTCGCGCAGCGCACCAGCGCTCCACCGCATGGTCGATCGAGCGCACCCCGGTGGAGAGCAGGAGGTCCATGGGCGTGTCGAGGGTCGCGGCCGGGTCGAGGATGACCGCCTCGGGCGCGACCAGCGGATGCACGAAGCCGAGCTTGCGGCCGGTGGAGGTGTCGGTCACACCGGCTCGGTGGCTGAATTCGGCCGCCGACAGGGTGGTCGAGACCGCGATCATGCGCAGCGACTGCGGGTCGCGCTGCCAGTCGTCCGGATAGCGCCCGCCGGCATGCCTGCCGCCGGCGATCGCGGCGAGCGCATCGACATCGTCGATGCCGTACCAGAGCGCCTGGAGCATCACCTTGGTGGAATCGATCACCGAGCCGCCGCCGATCGCAAGGATCCGGTCGGCCCCGGCCTCGCGAACCCGCCGCGCGCCCTCGATCACCGATTCCCGCGGGCTGTGGGCCGGCAGGGCATCGAACTTGCCCACGAATCGGTCGCCGAGCGCCCCCACCGCGCCCGCGACGATCCGCCCCTCGCCCAGCGAACGCGTGGTGGTCACGAAGACGCGCCGGGCGCCGCAGGTCTCGATCTCGCGCCGGATCGCGTCGGCCAGGGGCATCGCCTGGTAGATGCGAGGCTGCGCCAGGTTGCGATGGATGCTTGCTTGCATGATGGCTCCGCACGCTCGGAAGGGACCGGGCCGGACATGGTACAACCGGCGAGCG